>ENA-OQJQ01000541-OQJQ01000541.1-human-gut-metagenome-genome-assembly--contig:-NODE-541-length-19814-cov-6.060192_pt1 | contig 19814 bp, 18 predicted proteins | sample MGYA00242609_ERZ504776 | MGnify/ENA primary metagenome ERZ504776 (study PRJEB26092, sample SAMD00036354) | human gut metagenome | host: Homo sapiens | study: EMG produced TPA metagenomics assembly of... | reverse complement strand
GATAGAACGCCGGGACTGGTGGCATAATCACTGCGCCAATTTCTGCCGCCTGAGTCATGAGGCGCAGATGCCCCAGATGCAGCGGCGTTTCGCGTACACACAGCACCAGCGGACGACGTTCTTTCAACACCACATCTGCCGCACGGGTCAGTAAGCCATCAGTATAGCTATGGACAATGCCGGACAGGGTTTTGATTGAACAGGGTAAAATCACCATCCCCAACGTCTGGAAAGAACCGGAAGAAATGCTGGCAGCAATATCGCGCGCATCGTGTGTCACATCAGCTAACGCCTGCACTTCGCGCAGGGAAAAATCCGTTTCGAGGGATAAGGTCTGGCGCGCCGCCTGGCTCATTACCAGATGCGTTTCGATATCTGTGACATCGCGCAGAACCTGTAATAAACGCACGCCATAAATCGCGCCGCTGGCACCGCTGATGCCTACAATGAGTCGTTTCATAAATAGTTGCCCTGTCAGACTTGCAGGCAGACTTTGCAGGATTTCGGCGGGAGTTGCAAGTCAGGGTGCCAGACCGGCACCCTGAGCGAAGGCATCATCCTTCGTTATGCATTTCGAGATTTTCCACTTCGTTCTGACGTTGCACTGCTTTGGCGTCGTCATTACGTAAAGTATCGAGGAAATCGAGGTAGCCCTGATCAACGTCTTTGGTGACGTAGACGCCGTTGAACACCGAGCATTCAAACTGCTGGATATCCGGGTTTTCAGCGCGAACGGCTTCGATCAGATCGTTCAGATCCTGGAAAATCAACCCGTCAGCACCGATGATCTGGCGAATTTCATCTACTTCGCGACCGTGAGCGATCAGTTCCGTGGCGCTCGGCATATCGATACCGTAAACGTTCGGGAAGCGAATTTCCGGGGCAGCAGAGGCCAGATACACCTTCTTCGCTCCGGCTTCACGCGCCATCTCGATAATCTGTTCTGAGGTGGTGCCACGCACGATGGAGTCATCCACCAGCACGACCCGCTTGCCCTTGACGGTGCTGGACACCACGTTCAGCTTGATGCGCACGCTGTTTTCGCGCTGCTTCTGGCTGCCCTGGATAAAGGTGCGGCCGATGTATTTATTTTTGATGAAGCCGATGCCGTAGGGGATGCCGCTCTCCTGCGAATAGCCGAGCGCCGCATCCAGACCGGAATCCGGCACGCCGATGACCACATCGGCCTCTACAGGGTGCTCCTGTGCCAGGAACCGGCCTGCCTGCTTGCGGGCCTCGTGCACCGAGCTGCCCTCGATGATGCTGTCCGGGCGGGAGAAATAGATGAACTCGAACACGCACATCTGGGTGTCCGGGCGGCCGCAGTGATCCTTGATGCTCCGCAGCTCACCGGTCTTGGTGTCGGCAATGACGATCTCGCCGGGCTCCACGTCCCGCAGCAGGGTCGCGCCCGCAGCATCCAGCGCACAGCTCTCGCTGGCAAAGACGTAGCCGCCGCCGGGCAGGGTGCCGATGCACAGGGGGCGGTAGCCCCGGGGGTCCCGGACCGCAATGAGCTTGGTGGCGGACATGATCACCAGACTGTATGCACCCTCCAGCACATCCATCGTCTTGCTGATGGCAGTCTCAATGCTGCCCATCCGCAGGCGGTTGCGGGTGATGAGGTAGCAGATGACCTCGGTATCGGAGGAGCCGTGGAAGATGGCACCCTCGTTCTCCAGCTGACGGCGCAGCTCCAGGGCATTGGTCAGGTTGCCGTTGTGGCAGAGGGCCATGGTGCCCCGGCCATGCCGGACGATCATGGGCTGGGCGTTGGCCCGCACCCGGCTGCCGGCCGTGGCATAGCGGACATGGCCCGTTGCCATGTGGGCCGTGGGGGTGGAAAGACTGCCCAGCACGGCGGGGGTGAACACCTCGTTCACCAGGCCGAGGTCGCGGTGGCCCTGGATGACACCGTCATCGTTGACCGCAATGCCGCAGCTCTCCTGCCCGCGGTGCTGCAGCGCATACAGGGCAGAATAGGCGGCAGCGGCCACGTCCTCGGTGCCCGCCCGGTCATAGATGCCGAAAACGCCGCATTCCTCGTGCAGCGGATATGCAAAATCAGACATTGGTTCTCCTTACAACTCTTTCAGTTCGTTCTGCAGCTTTTCTTCCTTGGCTGCGATCTGCTGTGCCATGCTCACCCGCTCGGCCTCCAGCTTCCCGGCCAGTGTGTCATCGCTCAGGGCCAGGATCTCGGCAGCCAGCCAGGCGGCGTTCTTGGCCCCGTTCAGGGCCACGGTAGCCACCGGGATGCCGCTGGGCATCTGGACCGTGGCCAGCAGCGCGTCCAGACCGTCCATCGCGCCGCCCTTCATCGGGATGCCGATGACAGGCAGGGTGGTGTTGGCGGCAAAGGCACCGGCCAGATGGGCCGCCATGCCCGCCGCGCACAGGATCACACCAAAGCCGTTGGCCCGGGCATTTTTGGCAAAATCCGCGGCCTCGGCAGGGGTGCGGTGGGCCGAAAGGATGTGTACCTCAAAGGGGATGTCCAGCGCCTTCAGCTGGGCACAGGCCCCCTTTACCACCGGCCAATCACTGTCCGAGCCCATGATCACTGCAACTTTCCGAATCATATCCGAACCTCTCTTTCTCCGTCTGCAAAACAAAAAAAGCTGTGGTACACCTGCACCACGGCCTTTATTTCTGCGTATGCTCTCCCAGCGCTTTGCACAAAGCTGCACGATGCCCCTGAACAGCACGAATGGTGTTCTGTTCTGTGAAGGCCGACAGCATCTTCATCTTTGAAGTTCCCCTTTTGCTCTGCGCTTTTTCAGGCGGCACCCGGCATCCGCCGGGGTACCGTCCCTGTACTACATACAGTTTACGGCAAAAATTCCACTTTGCAAAGGCCCTTGGGGCAATTTCTCCCTTGTGTTCTCCCGCGTCAAAAAACTTTCAAAAGTTTTGTGCAGTTTCGACACCGTATTTCTTTTTAAGTATGACTTTTTTAGAAAATATAATAAAGTAAGTTTTATCTCACTGAGCAGGCCCCGCTCTGTACAGTCTCTCCGTCATTGCGTTGGCAGTAAGGGCGTTTTACCTTAGAAGATGATCTTCGCTGTTGCTGCCCTTGCTGCCCGGATGAGGTCGGCGGGTGCGCAGCACACCTGCGTACCAATGCGGCCGCCGGAGACATAGACCTTTTCTTGAGCCAGCACGCTTTCATCAAACACGGTGGTGTACTGCTTTTTCATACCCACCGGGCTGCAGCCGCCGCGCACATAGCCGGTGACCTTATTGATATCGGCCACATGGATCATGGCTACGCTTTTTTCACCCACGCTGCGGGCAGCGGCCTTCAGGTCAAGCTCTGCCGCCACCGGAATGACGAACACAAAGTAGTTTTTGCTGCTGCCCTGGGTCACCAGCGTCTTATATACGCAGGCCGGGTTCTCCCCCATGCTGGCGGCCACGGTCACACCGTCCACCGCCACGCCCTCCTCGTGGGCATATTCGTGGGCTGTATAGGGCACCTTGGCCCGTTCCAGGATGCGCATGGCATTCGTTTTTGCTTCTTTTCCCATTGATGATCGCTCCTTGTAAACTCCTTGCCCTCTCAGGCTGCCCCTATTCTACCACTTTCTTTCCTAAATTTCAAAATTTCTCTTGACTTCAGTTCCCTGAAGTGTTATCATAGGCCCATGCTTCAGGAAACTGAACTTCACGAAAATAAATCACGGCAATGGAGCCGGTCTCCTGTGCCGTTTGTGTGAGAAGGATAAGGAGACGACCACCATGATCATTGTACTGAAACAGGATGCCCCTGACGCACAGGTCCGCGAGTTCTGCCACGAGCTGCAGGATATGGGTCTGCAGATCAACGACTCCAAGGGCAGCGACACCCACATTCTGGGCCTGATCGGCGACACCAAGGCCATTGCCGAGAGCTGGGTGCTGGCAAACCCCGTGGTCGAGACCTGCCGCCGCGTGTCTGAGCCTTACAAGAAGGCCAACCGCAAGTTCCACCCCGACGACAGCGTGATCGATGTCAACGGCGTGAAGATCGGCGGCGGCAATTTCGCCGTCATTGCAGGCCCCTGCAGCATCGAGAGCGAGGAGCAGATCACCTACTGCGCCCAGCGGGTAAAGGCGGCAGGCGCTTCCCTGCTGCGCGGCGGCGCGTTCAAGCCCCGCACCTCCCCCTATTCCTTCCAGGGAATGCGGAGCGAGGGCCTGGATCTGCTCAAGCTGGCCCGCCGCGCCACCGGCTCCCCCATCGTCACCGAGATCATGAACACCGAGCACCTGCCCCTGTTCGAGAATGTAGACCTCATCCAGGTGGGTGCCCGCAACATGCAGAACTTTGAGCTGCTCAAGGCCGTGGGCCGCCAGAAAAAGCCCGTGCTGCTCAAGCGCGGCCTGGCCAACACGCTGGAAGAATTTGTGATGAGCGCCGAGTACATCATGGCCGAGGGCAACGAGAACGTTATCCTCTGCGAGCGCGGCATCCGCACCTTTGAGACCAGTATGCGCAACACCCTGGACCTGGCCGGTGTGGTCATGCTCCACAAAATGACCCACCTGCCCGTGGTGGTGGACCCCAGCCACGCCTGCGGCCATGCCTGGATGGTGCCCCAGCTGGCCAAGGCCGCTGTGGCCGCCGGTGCCGACGGCCTGATGATCGAGGTGCACAACAACCCCGCCAAGGCCAAGTGCGATGGTGCCCAGAGCCTGACCCCCGACCAGTTCGATGAACTGATGGGCTTTATCACCAAAGAAGTCGAGTTCTTTGGCAAGAAGATGAACTGAGAATGGAACGACCCTCTCGGCACGCGGCAGCGTGACTGAGGGGGTTGTTTTCTTTTGTCATCAAATATGGTATACTATGGTGTATTTTGAATTCACCCTTGAAACGAGGTATTTCTATGAAAGCTCATATTGCACGCAACCAGAATGCCGGCATCCCGCTGGCGCTGGGCTGGAACCTTTCTGCCGCTGACCGGGGCATTCTGGAGGGGATGGCTCCCGCTTTCGGGATGAAGCTGCAGCTGGTCTCCCCTGCCGATGCAGGCAGGACCGTGGCCCAGCTGCTGGGCGAGGTGGAAGTCAAAACCACCCGCACTCTGGTGCTGGAGCCGGGTGCTTATCCCCCGGCGCTGGTGCTGGCCAACTTCAAGGATAAGGATGTGGACACCCTGCTGGACCTGATGAAGCAGGCACAGGTGAACATCCCCCTCAAGGCCGTTGTGACCCCCACCAGCAAGAGCTGGGTGTTCGGTGACCTGCTGGCACATCTGCAGGAAGAGCACACCGCCTTTACCACCGCAAAGGAGACCGCCAAAGCATGATGACCAAGCGTATTTTTTCCGTCCTGCTGGCGGCTGCGCTCAGCCTGAGCCTGCTGGCTGGCTGCGGCAGCACCTCCGGCTCCACCGCCTCCAGCGCCGCCGATGGCCCGCAGCGCTACTCCACCGTGTTCTATGATGTGTTCGACACCGTGACGCAGGTCATCGCCTACTGCGACAGCGAGGAAGAGTTCACCGTCCAGATGGACGCACTCCACGCCGACCTTGTGGAGTACAACCAGCTCTACGACATTTATAATGATTACGATGGCGTGACCAACATCAAGACCATCAACGACAATGCGGGCATTGCCCCGGTGACGGTGGATGACAAGATCCTCGGGATGCTGGAGCTGGCCCAGACCATGTACGACACCACCAGCGGCAAGCTGAACATTGCACTGGGCAGTGTGCTGAACATCTGGCACAACTACCGCGAGGCCGCACTGGCCGATGACAACGACAGCAACAACCAGCTGCCCACGCAGGAAGAGCTGGATGCCGCCGCACAGCACTGCGATATCGCCAACCTCATCATTGATGAAGATGCCAAAACGGTCTATCTGGCCGACCCGGCCATGTCGCTGGACGTGGGCAGCGTGGGCAAGGGCTACGCCGTGGAGCAGGCCGCACAGGCCGCCGAAGCCCGGGGCCTGACCAGTGCCCTCATCAGCGTGGGCGGCAACCTGCGGGCCATCGGCACCAAGTCGGACGGCTCCCAGTGGGTAGGCGGCGTGGAAAACCCGTGGAACTCTTCCGAGGTCTACACCAACGGCAGCTCCACTGTAGCCGCCGTCAAGATGAGCGACCTCTCCCTTGTGACCAGCGGCGACTACCAGCGCTACTACATTGTGGACGGTGTGCGCTATCATCACCTCATCGACCCGGCCACCCTCTGGCCCGCCGCCTACTTTGACGGCGTGAGCGTGCTGGCTCCGGACTCCGGTGTGGCCGACTGCCTGACCACCGGCCTGTTCTGCCTGCCTCTGGAAGAGGGCAAGCAGCTCGTGGAATCGCTGGACGGCGTGGAAGCCCTCTGGTGCACCACCGATGGCGAAGTGATCACTTCCAGCGGGTGGAGCGAGCATACGAATTAAATAAGGAACGACCCTCTCCGTCATTGCTTCGCAATGCCACCTCTCCCGAAGGGCGAGGCTATGCTGCCTTTATCCCAGGCCAGCGATAGGCTCCCCCTTCGGGGGAGCTGGCAAAGCCAACAGGCTTTGACTGAGAGGGTCGTTCTTTTACTTGATATCCAGTTCGGGCGGCACGTCGATCTGATCAGAGACGTACTTGCCGTTCTTTTTGCGCTGACGCACACACTCGGTGAGCAGATACTCGATCTGCCCGTTCACCGAGCGGAAGTCATCCTCAGCCCACGCGGCAAGGGCATCGTAGAGCTTCGCATTCAGGCGCAGGGGGATCTGCTTTTTCGGCTCTGCCATCAGTACAGGCTGCCGCTGTTCACGATGGGCTGCGCATCACGGTTGCCGCAGAGCACCACCAGCAGGTTGGAGACCATTGCCGCTTTGCGCTCATCGTCCAGTTCCACCACTTTGTTCTCACTCAGGCGGTCCAGCGCCATCTCCACCATACCCACGGCACCGTCCACGATCATCTTACGGGCATCAATGATGGCGCTTGCCTGCTGGCGCTGCAGCATGACCGCTGCGATCTCGGGGGCGTAGGCCAGATAAGTGATGCGGGCTTCCACCACCTCGATACCGGCCTCGGCCACGTTCTTCTGGATCTCGTCCCGGATGCGGGCAGCCACTACCTCGGAGGAGCCGCGCAGGCTGCCCTCGTCGGCTACGCCGTCGCCAGTGGTATCCACGTTGGGAGAAACATCATAGGGGTACACCCGCACCACGTTGCGCAGGGCGCTGTCGCACTGCAGGGAGAGATATTCCTTGTAGTTGTCCACGTTGAACACAGCCTTGGCGGTATCGGTCACGCGCCAGATGACTGCAATACCGATCTCCACCGGGTTGCCCAGACAATCGTTGATCTTCTGGCGGGAGTTGTTCAGGGTCATCATCTTGAGCGAGATTTTCTTGCTCATGGACTCGGCACTCATCTGCGCATTCTGACCGTTACCGCCAAACAGCGCAGCCACGCTGTTTTCCTTGCTGTTCACGTCTCCGCTCTGGCTCAGACGAGTGCCGGCGGCGGGGTTGACGGCGGTACAGAAGGGGTTTACCCAGTAGAAGCCCTCCCCCTTCAGGGTGCCGATGTAATCGCCGAACAGGGTGAGCACCAGCGCCTCCTGCGGCTTTAGCACTTTAAGGCCGCAGAACAGGAAAATACCTGTGATCCAATACGCAATGGACAAAATCAGCAGCGGCACGCCCAGAAGCATCCGGTCTGCATCCAGCAGGGTGATGCTGCAAATGAACAGAGCAATGGATGCCACATAGCCCAGCAGGGTCAGCAGCAGCATGGTCATGCCGTTCTTCTTGGTCTGTAAGATCTTCTCTTCCATAAAATGTTCCTCCTTTACAGGGTTTGGAAGTTTCTTTCTGATATCAAAATCATATCACATTGTATTGATGCTGTCAAGTAAAAAATAACACAAAACCTCCCACTCGGATGAGCGGGAGGTTTTATTACGCACAGTTATAATTACCAGAACCAATACCGTTTCTTGACGGCGATATACACGATCAGGCAGACCACGGTCAGCGCACCGGCGGCGATGAAGAAGGTCCAGTTGATATTGGTGAAGCGCAGATTCTGGTTGGTCAGCAGGTAGCTGCCAGCCGTATCGGCGGTGATGGTGCCATCCTTGTAGCTGTTCAGGAACTGCCACTTTTCACTGGCGGTATTGTGCAGATACAGGCGGCTGTAAGCGGCGTTCTCACCGGTCAGGGTGATCTGCACCACGCAGGGCAGCGCACCGTTTTCGCCCAGCTGGAAGCTCAGGCCGTTTTCATCGGGGGCAAAGGTCAGGGCGGTGCTGAACCCGCCCTGGGTGCTCTTGATGCTGGTGCCATCGATCCGCAGGGTATAATCCTCGCCCAGCACGATCAGGCTGCGGCCCGTGGTGCGCAGGGCGCTCAGGATCTCGCCGGTAATGGCGGGCACGTCGCTCTGATAGAGGGACACTTCCTCCCCTGCGGCGTTCTGGATGGCGGCCACGGTGGCATCGGTGGTGACATTTTCCTCGGTGCCCTCACCGCTGGTGTCGCTGCTGCTGCCGGAGGTGGAGGCGGTGCGGTTGACGATGACCGTGACCGAGGTGGAGGCGGTGCCGTTGGAGACCACCACGGAGGTGGCACCCGTGGCAACGCCGGTGATGACACCGGAACCGCTGACGGTGGCAATGCTCTTGTCCTGGCTCTTGAAGGTCAGGCTCTGGCTGGCGGAGGCCGGCGATACTTTGCCGGTGATGGTCTTGGAGGAGCCCGGCTTGAGCACCACATAGTTGGTGTTCAGGGAGATGGACTGGCTGGAGACGGTGCTGGTGTTGGCCGCAACCACCGTAACGGTGGCCGTGCAGCTCACGTTGCCGTCCGTGGCGGTGATGGTGGCCTTGCCGGGGGCAACACCGGTCACCTTGCCAAAGTTGTTGACGGTGGCCACCTTCTCATTGGAAGAGCTCAGGCTGACGTTGATGTAGTTGGCCGCCGAGGTGGGCAGCACCGCCAGCGAAAGGCTGGTGGTCTCGCCCACGGCAATGGTGCTGGATGCAAGGGTGATATCCATTTCGGTGGCGATCATGCTGGCATCCGGCTGGGGGGTAATGGTATAGGTGCAGCTCACCCCGCCGCAGGTGGCGGTGATGTTGGCCGTGCCCAGGCCCACAGCCTGCGCCACGCCCTCACTGTCCACCGAGACAACATTGGGGTTATCAGAGACATAGGTCACGCCGTTCTTGCTGGCGGCATTGGCGGGGGTGGTCACCGGGGAGAGCTGCTGGGCCGTGCCCGCCAGTGGGGCGGCATCGTAGCTGCCGGTCTCGATGCTCTCGGCGGTAACTTTGTCCCAGGGAAAGCTCACCTTGGGCAGCGTGAGGGCCAGCGGCGTGGTAACAGGGCCGGCAGCCGACGCAGGCAGGGCGGCGGCACAGGCCAGCACACCCAGCAAAGCCGCGCTGGCGGCCAGCTGTTTCGGGTTCAGTTTCATTCTTTCGTACCTCTTGGGCGTGGAATCGGCGGGCGCTTAGCGGAACAGCACGCCCAGGGCCTCCATCACATAGTCAAAGTAAGTCAGTTCATCGTACTCCACACGGGCGGTGACGCTCATGCCGTTGGAAAGATCCACCTTGTCGCCGCTGGTGCTCACGACATAGGTGTTGTCCGGCTTGATGGTCATCTTGTAGTAAGACCCGCTGGTGTTGGTGGTCACGTCACTGTCGATGGAGGTAACAGTGCCGGTCAGGGTGCCGTAGGAATACTCCGACAGGCCGGTGATGGCGATCTTGCAGGGGTCGCCCACGTTGATCAGCGGCCGGTCGTTGACGGTGACAGCCGCCACGATCTCAAGGTCACTGTTCTCGCTGGCCACGGTGGCCAGAGCGGAGCCTGCGCTGAGCACCATGCCCACCTTGTAGGGGGTGTCCATGTGGATGACACCGGAGGTGGGAGCGTAGATGTAGTAATCGTTTGCGCCGGTGTTCAGGGCATCCAGCTGGGCCTCAATGTTGTCAATGTTGGCCTGCACGCTGGTCAGGTTGGCAGAAATGGACTGCAAGGTGGAGTAGTACAGGCTCTCCACCTCGCTCTGGTTCTGCTCCATCATGGTCTTGATCTGCTCATCGGTGTAACCGGCGGCCTGATAGGGCGAAGCATCAAACGCCTTCTGGCTGACCTGGCTCTTGTAGCTTTCGTACTGGTAGTAATAGGGCTGGTCGTCGATGTCGGTCTCGCTGAAGTAGTTCTTGTCGTCCTGAATGGACTTGAGCAGCTTTTCGTACTGGCTCTTCTGCTTTTTGTAGATGTCCAGCTGCTTCTGGTAGCTGTCCTGCTGGATGTCCAGATCGGTGCTCTTGATGTGGGCAATGAGGTCGCCCTCGGTGACATAGCTGCCCTCCGAGATGTTCAGCTCGGTGATGGAGCCGGAGTAACTGGACATGATATAGGTCTTGTTGGCCGCCTGCACTGAGCCAGTGGACTGGCTGACGTAGGTGCGCTTGTTCTGGGTGCTCCAGATCACCAGAAACACCATGAGGAAAGCCACCAGAAGAATGAGCGCGTAGCCAAAGGCCGGCAGCTTCTTCTCCATCATAATGCGGCGGTCCTGCAGGTCGGAAAGATTCTGAATGCGAGTGGTCATATTACTTCGTCTCCATAAAAACGTCCATGACACCGTTTTCGCTGTCCTGATTGACGTAGATACTGTAGGTAGTGCCGGTCAGCTCGATCTCGTGCTCGTAGGCATAGATGTTCAGCTTCTGGCTGGCAAGGCTGCTGTGATCCATGGGGCCGGTGAAGTGGGCGTACAGGCAACCCTTCACCCGCAGCACAGCGTCCTGCTCGTAGCCCGGCTCCAGGCGGGGGATGAGCTGGTTGACCTGCATCATAAAATAGATCTGCGGCTCCGGGTTGGGGCCGGAGGTAAACTTGACGCACTGGATCACAGGGCCAACCGGCATGGCGCTGTGGCTCTTGATAAAGTTCTGCATCTGGGTCAGGATCACGCCCAGGTTGCCCAGCTCGCTGGCATCAATCTTGCGTGCCAGAACGTTGGTCAGCTTCAGGGTCTTGTTTTCTGCAACTTGGATCTCTCTCATAATAATGTCCACCTGTTTCTTTTTTGTTTGCAATAAGCAATTGTCTGGGGTCAAAGATTCTTTTTTACCGTTTTGCCAAAGACTCTCCTCAAAGCGGTCTCACCCTCTCAGTCAAAGCCTAACGGCTTTGCCAGCTCCCCCAAAGTGGGAGCTCTTGACAAAAAGGGTCACAGCTGCTTTTATATCCGAATTTGTACTTCCCTATCAATGGTCTCGCATACAGCATCAAAATGATTGTTAACATCCCGATTAGAGAACCGTAAAACTTTCAAGCCATAGCCATGCAGGATAGCACTTCGTTCCTCATCGTAAGCTTTCCCCTGTTCAGTATAATGCTGTGAGCCGTCAAGTTCAATAACCAATCTTGCATCCGCGCAATAAAAATCCACAATAAACGATTCAATGATCCGCTGTTTGTAGAATTTTACCGGATATTTCCGCAAGAAAACATACCAAAGCCGTTGCTCCTGTGGTGTCATTTCCCTCCGAAGTCTTCGGGCTACATCCAGCATGTCGTTATTCTTGACAACTATCGTCTTTTTCATCAGCTTATACCTCTACCGGGCTCACCCTCTCCGTCAGCGCACACGCGCTGCCACCTCCCCCAAAGTGGGAGGTTTTGACAGAATGATTCACTCCCTGCACTGTGGGCAAGTCTGCGTTCACACTACGCAAAGGGAAACCCGCCGTACACTGCGCTATGCCAAGGGCTCTCCCTTCGGGAGAGCTGGCGCAAAGCGCCTGAGAGGGTGAGGATGCTCACGGTAAGCCACTCACACAGCGATAAAGTGTCACTATGTAAAGAGCATTCCTGTAAGGATAAACATAATCTTCTACCACACACAATTGCCTACCGCAACGCGATAAGCAACATAAAAATAAGGTGTGCCAGGAGGCACACGCCTCCTGGCACACCATAACGAGGCATTGTTGTCTGCCCCGCGCTAACAAGTAGGGCGGTGCAGTTTCCTCAACGCTTCATAATTTCAGATCACGTCTAATTAGACAGTGAACTTAACCTCAGTCTCCTTGACGGTGTTCTTGGTGGGAGCCACGCCCAGGTTGTAGACAGCAGCAGCAATGCCCAGAGCGTTCATAGCATAGTCACCAAAGTTGTTCTTCTCGATCGGGTCGCCCTTAACATTGGTGCCGAACAGGTTCTTGCCGATGTTGCCGACTTCCTTCCAGGTGGTGTTGCCGCTGAACAGGACACCGATGGTGCGGTCAATGGTGGACTGCAGGAAGGTGTTGCCAACCAGAGTCACGATGTTGGTGTTGAAGGTCTTAACGTTGTCCAGAGTCCAGATAGGAGCGGTAACAGCGCCGATAGCGTCGATAAAGCTAGCGCCACCGTTGACGTAGGTCATTTCGTTCTCTGCGATAACAGAGTAGTTTGCAGGCATCATCATAATGAATTACTCCCTTCAAATGAATGAAAAAAACTTATTTTGGCGATCTTTTTCCGGCTGCGCATCCATCCAAAGATCATTTATGTAACCGAGTGCGCACTCGGCTGCAACTTAATAGGTCATTGCCTCGCCATCGTCGTCTTCTTCAACAACAGCCGCGGGGGCAACGGGTGCAGGCTCTTCCTTCTTGCGGCGGAAGATGCCCTGCTGCAGGTTCCAGAGCTCGTAATACTTGCCCTGCTTTGCCAGCAGCTCGTCATGGGTGCCGCGCTCCACGATCTGGCCGTGATCCATGACCAGGATCAGGTCGCAGTCACGGATGGTGGAAAGGCGGTGTGCCACGATCAGCATCGAACGGTCAGCCAGCTGGTTATAGATCATATCAAAGATGGTATTCTCTGTACCAAAGTCCAGGCTGGAGGTCGATTCATCAAAGATGTAAAGGCTCGAATCCTTCAGGAACGCACGGGCCAGTGCAATGCGCTGCTTTTCACCACCGGACAGGCCGTTGCCGGCTTCCTCCAGATAAGTGTTGTACTGCAGCGGCAGCTTGCGGATGAACTCGTGTGCGTCGGCCTTCTTGGCCGCCTCCCGTACCTGATCGAGGGTAGCCTCGGGGCGGGAGATGCGGATATTCTCGAAGATCGTCTTGCTGAACAGCTCAACGTTCTGCGGGACATAGGAAATGCAGCGGCGGACGGATGCATTGCTGTACTCGTCCAGATCAACGCCATTCACGCTGATGGTACCGCTCTCCGGCTCGTAATACTTGAGCAGGAGCTTGGTGATGGTGGACTTGCCGGAACCCGAAGAACCAACCAGCGCCACCTTTTTCCCCTGCGGGATGGTGAAGGAGATGTGGTCCAGTGCCGGGGTGCGGTTGCCATACCGGAAGGTGACATCCTTGAACTCAATGTCGCCCTCCATGCTCTCCATCTCGGTGTATTCGTGGTCATCGTCCTGCTCGGATTCATAATCCATGATCTCCGTCAGGCGCTTCATGGAAATGGAAGCCTCCTGAATGGACATCTGCATACTGATGAGCTCGCTCACCGGAGAAGTAAAGTAGCCCGAAAGGGTGCTGAACGCCATATAGCCGCCCAGCGTCAGCTGGCCATTCAGCACCTGCGTGATGCCCACATAGGTGGTGACCATGTTCAACACGGTCATGATCACGCTGGAGATCAGGCTCTGGCCGGTGCTGATCTTGCTGGAACGCAGGCTGATCTTCAGGCTCTTGATGTATTCACGCTCAAGGGCTTCCAGCTCGCGCTCTTCGCAGGCGTTGCACTTGATGGTCTCGATGCCGCGCAGGCTCTCGATCATCTGGCTGTTCAGAACGGCCGACTGCACCATCGTCTCTTCATTGATCCGCTTGTAGGGCTGCTTGAAGATGATGACGAGCAGCAGGCTCAGAACGGTGGTAAACAGGGTAATGGAGAACAGCGAGGAGTTCATCCGGAACAGGACAAAGCCTGTACCCACGGCCATCACAATGTCCATGACCACGCTCATTGCAATGCTGGTCAGCACCGATTTGATGGTGCCTGCATCGGAATAGCGGGTGGTGATCTCGCCGGTCTTACGGGATGCGAAGAACTTCATCGGCAGTTTATACACATGCTCGAAGTAGCCCAGCATCAACGGGATATCGATTTTAATGGAAAGGAAGATCAGGATCCACTGTCTCACGGTCGAAAGCAGCGTGCTGGTCAAGTTGACCACGCTGAACACGACAATGAGCGATACGAGCAGGTTCTTCAACCCGTAGGGCAGCACCTCGTCCATGATTGCCTTGTTGAAAACGGTGGACACGATGCCGATCAGTGTCAGGATCACTGAACTGAGAATAGCGTAAGCAAACAGCTTTTTCTGGGGAAGCAGCAGATCCATGTACCGCTTCAACATGTTGTTGCGGGCTGCCTTGGCTTCCTCTTTACCCTCCACCTTATGCTTGCCGGTGCCGCCCTTGAACTCCGCTGTGGGGTTCAGCAGCAGCAGCACGCCGGTGAAGTTTTTATAGAACTCATCCAGGCTGATCTTTTTCAGTTCATTTGCAGGGTCGCCAATGACGACATAATCCTTGCATTTGTACTTTTTGCTTGCATCAGCCTTGCGTTCTTCTTCCTGCGCCACATGCTTGCGGCGGGCATCGTCCTCCTTGATGGTCGTCTTTTTGAAGATGACCACAAAGTGGGTCATGCCCTGGTCGGTAATGACCTGCGCAATTGCGGGCAGGGTGAAATCGCTTAAAAAGTTTTCGCGGTCAACACGGACAGCCGCCGTGCTGAAGCCCAGCTCATTGGCTGCTTTCTGCAGGCCAACGAGGTTCGTGCCTTTCATGTCGGTTCCCATCATATCCCGCAGGCGGGTGATGGTGATTTCCTTTTTGTAATGGAGGCACACCATTGCGAGCGAAGCGGCCGCGCAGTCCGTAGAATCGTGCTGCCGCACATAGGTATAACGCATACGATGTTTCCTTTACAAGAGACCGACAACCAAAAGCAAACGATCTCTTTTTCAATGTACTGTGTCTATTTCAAAACTACGGCTTTTATTCTAGCACACCCGGTCTGTTTACACAAGCCCCAGTTTGCTGTTGTTTTGACCGTAGGTCTGACAAATGAAAAAGGTTTTCTTTTTGCACTCCGGTTTAACAGCGCATAGCCTTCTGCTTTGCCCTGCCCTGCGGAGAACCAGGGCAAAGCAGAAGTCCGCTGCTATCAAAAGAAGGGAGCGCCTACCCTTTGATCTGAGTCAATCACCACAGAACGTTTAAAAACTGTTCCAAGGTTTGGGTGTAGTATACCACAATCTGACAGCATCTTCAAGAGGACATTTTTTAAGAAATCATTAATTTTGAAGATTTTGTGAAAAAAGTCTCAGATTGGTTACAACACCCGGTTAAAAAACAAGCGGCGAAGTTGCCCTCGCCGCCTAATGGCGCCTCTTGCCTGACTCGAACAGGCGACACCCTGATTAACAGTCAGGTGCTCTAACCGACTGAGCTAAAGAGGCACATCTTTCAAAACACAATTGTGCAGCGCACAATTGACTGCGAGAGGTATTATAACTCTTCTCGCTCCCTTTTGCAAGCCTTTTTTGGAAATTTGTGAAAAAAGTTTTTCAAAGGGGCAGAACCCTCTCAGTCAAAGCCTTGCGGCTTTGCCAGCTCCCCCGAGGGGGGAGCCTTTGGCAGGACCACCGCAAGCAGCTGCTAAAGGCCGGGGCAGTCTTGGCTCCCCCTTTGGGGGAGCTGGCGCGTTAGCGCCTGAGAGGGCGAGCCCGTGTTCCGACACCCTTTTTCTTACGCTTCTGTTACCCTATCAATACCAGAAAGAAGGTGCCGCCCATCAAGACTGTGATCTACCTCGATGTCCTGCTGCTGACGAATTTTGCGCTCACACTGCTGTTCCTGCTGGCGGCGGGGCTGCTGGCCGGGGTGGAGTGCCGGGCCGGGCGGCTGCTGTTGGGCGGGGTGGCGGGGGCGGCTTCCTCGTTGGCCCTGCTGGCCCCGGAAGCGCCGGACGCTGCCGCGCTCTTATATAAAGTGTCAACCGCCGCCCTCACGGTGGCCGCTGCCTACGGCTGGCCCGGGGGCCGATGCTTCGCCCGGCTTGTGGGGTGGTTCTGCGCGGGAAATCTGCTGCTGGCGGGGGCGCTGCTCCTGCCCGGGGCCCAGACCAACAACGGCTGCATCTACCTGCCCCTCTCGCCGGGGGCACTGCTGGCGGGTGCGGGCGGGGTGGTGCTGGCTGTGCAGGGGGTGCTCCGCTTTCTGGGCCGGGGCGGCGGGCAGGTATTTCCCGCCCGGCTCACCGTGGCAGACACAGCGCTGGATGTCCGGGCCTTCTGCGACACCGGCTTTTCGGTGCAGGAGCCGCTTTCGGGCCGGACGGTGGTGCTGGTGCGGTTCGGTGCCGTGCAGGGCCGCCTGCCGCCCGCCCTGGGTACTTATCTGGAGCAGCACTTTGCCGGGGCCGCTCCCCTGCCCGTCCCGGCGCTGGGGGTGCGCCTTGTTCCCTGCACCACCGTGGCCGGGCACTGTATCCTGCCGGCCGTCCCGGCCAGCCTGTGCTGCACCGGCTCTCCCGCCGGGCAGGGCATGGCCGAGCACCTCTATGCCGCCTTTGCTGACCTCCCCCCGCCGCCTGATGGGTGGGAAGTGCTGGTGGGGAACGAAACCGTCAGCAGCCTGGCGCATGGGTAGGCTGCACTTCCATACAACCTCTCCCTGTTTCCGCCACTGGCGGCGGTCGTCGTTGCCTGACAGAGGAAAGGCAGAGCTTACGGCTCAACCCCCCAGTCGCCTGCGGCGACAGCCCCCGCTAGTAGGGGGGCCCTTGGCAAAACCAGAAACTTCTCCTCTTCGCGAGAGGACTTCACAAAGGAGGAACCGCCCTTGCATCATCTGCTTTCACTTCTTTGCCGTCTTTATTGCTTTCTGCTGGCCCCTTCGGCGGCCCACTACATCAACGGCGGGCCCAGCCTGCCGCCGCCGCTGACACCGGAGCAGGAAAAGGCCCTGCTGGCCCGGATGATGGCGGGGGATGCCGCCGCACGCGATGACCTCATCACCCACAACCTGCGGCTGGTGGTCTACCTTGCCAAAAAGTACGAGAACAGCGGCGTGCCGCAGGAGGACATGATCTCCATTGGCACCATCGGGCTGATCAAAGCGGTGAACACCTTTACGCCCGCGCGGAACATCAAGCTGGCCACCTACGCCAGCCGGTGCATCGGCAACGAGATCCTGATGTACCTGCGCAAAAGCTCCAACCGGCGGCAGGAGGCCAGCATCGACGAGCCCCTGAACACCGACGGCGACGGCAACGAGCTGCTGCTCTCGGACGTGCTGGGCAGCGATGAAAACCTTGTGGGCCTGCAATTGGAGCAGGCCGCCGAGCGCGCCACTCTCCGGCGCTCCGTGGAGCAGCTGGCCCCCCGGGAGCGGCAGATCATGGAACTGCGCTTCGGCCTTGTGGACGGCGTGGAGCACACCCAGAAGGAAGCCGCCGATGCCCTTGGCATCAGCCAGAGCTACATCTCCCGGCTGGAAAAGCGGATCATCCGTCAGCTGAAAGAGGTGCTGGAGCGGGAGTAGCTGCTAACAATTCCCATGTATCTTCCCTGCCCTCTTACCCCATACTTCCGGTATCAACGTAACCGGAGGTTCGGGGGATGTACAACAAAGTGGAATTATGCGGGGTGGACACGGCCCAGCTGCCGGTGCTTTCCGAGGCGGAAAAGCGGCAGCTGCTCATCCGGGCGCGGGCAGGCGATGCCGCCGCCCGGCAGGCCATGATCGAGGGCAACCTGCGGCTTGTCCTGAGCGTGGTGCAGCGGTTCGCGCAGCGGGGGGAGAATCTGGACGACCTGTTTCAGGTGGGGTGCATCGGGCTCATCAAGGCCATCGACAACTTTGACCCGGCCCAGCCGGTGCGTTTTTCCACCTACGGCGTACCCATGATCATCGGGGAGATCCGGCGCTTCCTGCGGGACAACAACGCCCTGCGGGTCAGCCGCAGCCTGCGCGATGCCGCCTACAAGGCCATGCAGGCCCGGGAGGCGCTGGAAAAGCAGCTGGGCCGGGAGCCCACCGTGGACGAGGTGGCCCGGCAGGCGGGGCTCTCCCGCCGGGAGGTGAACGCGGCGCTGGAATCGGTGGTGGAGCCCATCAGCCTGGAAGAGCCTCTTTACACCGATGGCGGCGATGCCATGTATGTCATCGATCAGGTGCGCGACCCGGACAGCGAGGACAGCTGGATCAGCGGGTTGGAGTTCCGGCAGACCGTGGCCGGGCTGACCCCGCGCGAAAAGCGGATCATGGAGCTGCGCTATCTCAAGGGCGAGACCCAGATGGAGGTGGCGCGGGAGATCGGCATCAGCCAGGCGCAGGTCTCCCGGCTGGAAAAGGCCGCGCTGGAGCAGTTCCGGCACAAATAAACAGGAGAGCGGCACAGGCCTCCCTGCACCGCTCTCCTACTTTTTGTATTTGCGCCTGGTCGCCGCCCCGCCCCGCAGATGGCGCTCAGCCTTGTTGCGGGCCAGCACGGCCTGCACCCGGGCAAACAGGGCCGCATCCACGGCCCGCAGGCGGGTGGATACATCCTTGTGCACCGTTGATTTGCTGCACCCGAACGCCCGGGCGGCTGCCCGCACCGTGGCACTGTGCTCTGCAATGTACTCTCCCAGCAGCGCTGCCCGCTGCTCCGGCTCCACGTTCATCCGGTCACGCCTCCCCTGTTTGCGGTCTCCCTAAAAAATATGAGCCATCGGCCGCCAATATGCCCGCCGGGGCTTGACATTTGGGCGCTGGCCGCTATACTGAGAGCTGGACATAAAAACAGGGGCGCTGAAAAGCTGAGATCCGCACCTGAGCGGAGTACCCTCGAACCTGATCCGGGTAATGCCGGCGTAGGTAGTTTGCGGAAAGGTCCACCCTCTTCACAAACGTAGCCCATGCGCCTGCCTTTTTGTGCGGGTGCATTTGTTTTTGTGTACTATTATCTGAGAAGAGGAATCTCCCATGTCAAAAACCTATTCCAAGACCCGCATTCTTGTGGAGTGCGCCCTGATGATCGCCATTGGCACCGTGCTGAGCAATATCAAGTTCTTCACCCTGCCCAACGGCGGCAGCGTTACCCTGCTGAGCATGCTGCCCTTTGTGCTGGTCTCCTTCCGCCACGGCGTGAAGTGGGGCCTGTTCACCGGCTTTGTCAACGGCTGCCTGCAGATGCTGCTGGGCTTCTGGGCACCCCCGACCCCGACCTTCCTGTATTTCCTGGGTGAAGTCCTGCTGGACTACCTGGTGGCCTTTATGGCGCTGGGCGCTGCCGAGTTCTTTGCCCGTCCCTTCAAGAACCGGATGGTCGGCGTGGCCGTGGGTACCTTTATGGCAGGCTTCCTGCGCTTTATGTGCAGCTTCCTGTCCGGTGTGCTGGTCTGGGGCAACCTGAACGAAGGCCTGTCTGCCTGGACTTACAGCCTGGTGTACAACGGCAGCTACATGCTGCCCGAGACCCTGCTGACCATGGTGGCCGCCGTTCTGCTCTGCCGCGTGGCTCCGCAGATCTTTGACCGCCAGCACGCAAAGGCCTGACCCATCCTCACTTTGTTCCGCGCCCTGCCCGGCTCCGTGCCCGGCAGGGCTTTTTTGTTATTGCAAACTTTTTCAAATTGGGTGTTGACAACCGCCCGCCCGGCTGGTATAATAACTCACGTCGCAGGACACCAACCAAATATGTGGGGGATTAGCTCAGCTGGGAGCCCGGTTGGTATCAAAACACACCCCCAGTCAGAAAGTCCTGCGACAATCAAATTCCCAACAAAAAACTCCATCCAAGAGGTTCGCTTCTTGGATTTTATGGGGGATTAGCT
>ENA-OQJQ01000534-OQJQ01000534.1-human-gut-metagenome-genome-assembly--contig:-NODE-534-length-20034-cov-4.399559_pt1 | contig 20034 bp, 17 predicted proteins | sample MGYA00242609_ERZ504776 | MGnify/ENA primary metagenome ERZ504776 (study PRJEB26092, sample SAMD00036354) | human gut metagenome | host: Homo sapiens | study: EMG produced TPA metagenomics assembly of... | reverse complement strand
CAATACATTATATAGTTTTTGCTACACCCCATAAGAAACGAAATACCTTCTCCTAAAATGACCAGTTCCCCGACTGGCCATTTTACTTTGTATTTTACATTGTCCACCGGGCATACTCTAATAAGGCGTTTCATCATCCAGCAGCTGAATCCGGAGCACATCACTGACCTGAGCCGGAGATATCTCCAAAACTTCTCCGATATAAGTGACTGATACGGTATTCCCTACCCTCAAATCCTTCACCGTTATGGGAACGCCTCTCCATATAAGCTCTGTTTTATCTCCCACTGCCAGTTCAAAGGTCCCGCGTCCATTGATATCATTTATCTCCAATCCCTGAACCAGAAGGCGGTTTTCCCTTATCTCCTCGATGACGGCATAAAATGTGGTTCCAACCAGTGGTTGGACGCTCCTTCTTCCCCCATAGTAGCCGCCGGCCGCGGCTAACAGAACAGCCAGTATAATGCTTACAGTATGTACAATCCGTTTCATATTCCACTCCCTTTGCTTCATTCTTATTCATAGAATAACATTACAGGAAGATTTTTTTAATAAATAAACTATTAATTATTCTTACGTATTGGCAAATACTAAAGACTTTATAAGACGTTAATGCTAAACTGGTAAATAACATTTATCCGATTCAAATATGATTTATTATAAAGGAGACTTCCATGAACACATCAGCAAAAAGCGAACATACCGGAAACTCCGGCTTTAAAAAGGAGGTTCTGGAGTGGGTCAAAATTCTGTTGGCCGCTGCTGCCATTGCCTTTGTCCTCAATACCTTTGTCATCGCCAACAGCTACATTCCTTCCGGTTCCATGGAGAATACCATTATGACAGGTGACCGGATCATCGGTTCCAGGCTTTCATACGCCTTCGGAGCGCAGCCTCAGAGGGGGGATATCGTACTCTTTGACCACAAAGCGGAGCCGGGCAAGGACAAGACCCGGCTGGTAAAGCGAATCATAGGACTTCCAGGGGAAACCGTGGATATCCGGGATAATCAAATATACATCAATCAGTCGGACACTCCCCTGGATGAGCCATATCTTCCGGAACCCATGGACTCAGAGAACTATCATTTCCAGGTTCCGGAAGGCTGCTATCTCATGCTGGGTGACAACAGGAATCATTCCAGGGATGCCCGGGACTGGTCAGACCCCTTTGTTCCGGAGGAAGCCATAACTGCCAAGGCATTATTCCGCTATTTTCCAGGAATACACTGGATTTCCTAACCCTTATTACTGATACAGACAATGAAAAATACGTTACTGATAAATATTATTAACCTTCCAGGCTCCTCCAAACTGATACATGGACAGGCCGGAATCCCCTCCCAGCTGCGCTCCGGCATTTCCAACTGCCTGCAGCCAGGATGCGTCCGTGGCAGTAACCGAATTACAGAGACGGTCCGTAAACAGCCTGCCGCCGCATTTGGAAATGAAGCTGGCGGCATCACTATATTCCGCTGATGTCCCATCCTCGTAAATTACATTCACCGGATAACTGCAAATCCTGGAAAGAGTTTCAATATCTCTGTACGAAAAGCATTTTTGGACTGTAGTGGCTGCTTCTTCCAGGTTTCCAATTTTGAGGGCCCCTGAATCACTGCCAGCCTGGCTGTTGTAATCACTGTATATGTTATTGATCTTCCATTTTCCTCCAAATTTAAACAGACTCAGACCTGCATCACCGCCCATCTGTACTCCTGCATTCCCCACTTCCTTTAACTTTGAAACATCTGTGGATGCGATGGCAGACTTCATTCCCTCTGTGAAAACGGGACCGGTCCCCAGCGCCAGCAGCTCTGACTTGCTTTTAAGTTCAGTCAATTCGCCGGATGCATATGATATGGTAAGAGGAAAGCTGCATAAATCCGCCAATGCATTCAGGTCTTGTTTTTTAAATGCGGATTTTATCCTGGAAGCCGCGTCCTTGATTTTTTTCTGTCCCTCCCGTCTCTGCTTTGCGGAATAAGCAGCCGCGGGTTTTTTGGATGCAGCATACACAGGCATTGCGGGAACTGCGTTTGCAAGAGCCAGTGTACAGATGGTAATGACAGCTAAATGTTTTTTCATGGTAAATCTCCTTTTCGTCTTAATTATTTTAAGTTCCATACGGGTTCATACAATTAGACGGGAGAGCTTTCATAAAAGTTGCACATAGTAAAAATAAGTTTCAGATAAACAGGTGAGGTGTATTCATGGAAAGAGAAAAGGGCATTGCATACTGCGGGCTTGCCTGCTGTGTGTGCAGCGAAAATGTTCTTTGTCCTGGCTGCCGCAGCGGCGGCTGCCCGGGCAGAGAAACCTGCAAACCGTTTAACTGCTGCATAAAAAACAGATGGGAGGGATGCTGGGAATGTCCTCAGTTCCCCTGCGGTGCTGCCATCTTGCAAAAAACCAGGATTCAGGTATTTGCAGATTTTGCTAAGGAATATGGCATGGACTCCCTGATAGACGCACTGGAGAAAAACCAATGCCGTGGTGTTGTATATCATTATCCCAATTTGCTGATGGGAGATTATGATAGTTTGAGCAGTAAACAGGAAATTCTGCATCTCCTGCTGAATGGACCGCAAGACCGTATAAAAGGCGGCATTTTTATGCAATCATTCATACCGTGGCTTGACCGTATAATGGCCGGCCCCCTGCCGGAGGAAATCATTGCCGTCAACTTTAATCTCTATGATGACGGAGACAGCTGCTGGTCCATGGAGTTCACCGGAACCCGCAGCTTCGACGCGTATGACCCGGACTGGGCCTGTGACGAAGTATTTACTTCCCGTGACAGCATTCTCCACTGGGTACAAAATACCGGCTGGCAGCAGGTGCTGGAGGATACGGTACATACAATACGTGCTTATCTGGCAAATGGAACATACTCCGGCAGGTTAAAGGCGTATCAGGGAATCGGTGCAGGGTTTGTTGATGGGGATATCGTCATTCTGTATGAAACTCCCAAAGAATAGCAAAGAACAGGCTGGCAATACGCGTATATAAAACAAACAGCATTTCGTGCCGTATCGGCCAAAATGCTGTTTGTCTATGTTTGTCTATGTTTGTCTATGCCCGGCTATGTCTGTTTACGCCCGGTTATGTCTGTTTACTCCCGGTTATGTTCGTTTATTCCCGGTTATGTCCGTTCGTATTAGGCTGCGCCAGACAGCTCTGCACACCTTTTGGATAGAAATTCCGGCAGGTTCCCGGCAGAGTCAGATTAAGGTTCTGCCTTCCACAAACCATGCAGGTTGCAATATGCGTATACAGCCTCTGCCTCATCTCCTTCACAGAGCATAAACTCTGCCTGAGGCTTCTGTCCCGGCTGCAGCTCTTTTCTCTGATTTCCCTGTCTGGTAGCCAGAGCAATCCACTGGATATAGTGTTCCGGTATCATGGGGTGCTCGGCTGAGCCTACTGTGACAGTGACCTTAGACCCATCTATCTGAATGACAGGCACATGCTTTTCAACTGCTGCATCTGTGGTGTTTGGAACCAGTTCCTGCATCTTTTCCCCACAACAGACAACCGGGACACCGCTGCTCTTCACATAGGCAATTATGTTGCCGCAGTGATTACAAATATAAAATTTCATGTTGTACCTCCTTTTTTATGTATGGTCTGAATCCAGTCTATCACAATTCTGTCTTATTGCAAGACAATGGAGGAAAATTAACAATAGCATAACAGCTATAACGGCCGTAATCAGGCCCTAATCAGCATGATGCTTAGTCCTGCCTGTCTATTCACAAACTTCTCACATTCTGTTCATAAATCCGTTACAGAATCATAAAATTCTCCTCACATTTTATGGATATACTAATTTATGTAAAGAGCTAATGCTAATAAAACTTTTTTTCATAATACTCGGCCGGAGGGATGAAATCCTTCCGGCCTCCTCCTTTTCCTTCAACTTTCTGGATTCTTTTTACTATCCCGGCATATGATAATTAAAAAAGGATATTTTTTTATGAAATATGAAAATCTGACTCCCGTAGTTGGGGTCATTACCAACATTTCCACACAGGAAGGGGATTGCTGTACCCAGGTTATAACCCTCAGTGTTGAGGGACAGCCCGTCAACATGATTCTATCCGATGACACCTTTGTGGTGGACACCATGCGCCTGATGCCAGGTATGCGTGTGGCTGCGTTTTATGACAACACCCTGCCGGTCCCCCTCATCTACCCGCCTCAATACCAGGCTGATTTAATCGCCGTAGTCAGGCCGGAGGAGGATGTAAACCTTTCCTGGTTTGATGAAACCCTCACTGCCTCTGATCAATCGCTGAAGCTGAACCTGTATCAGTCCACAGTTTTGTCAACCTTAAACGGCCAGCCCTATTTCTGTTTCCCGGCAAATCATTTCCTGCTGGTATATTATGCGGCTGCCACAAAGAGCATACCGCCACAGACAGCTCCTAACCGGGTCATAGTGCTGTGTTCATAGACCTGTAAGGAATTATTTTTTTTCATTTTCACAAGACCGTTGTAAGAATGCATAAAATAGTTTTTTTCATTCTGCAAACTTTGTGCACACTTTTTGGATAGCGTATGCTATTATAATTAACGTAAACCCCCCCAATACATTATATAGTTTTTGTTACACCCCATAAGAAACGAAATACCTTCTCCTAAAATGACCAGTTCCCCGACTGGTCATTTTACTTTGCTGTTTTATTGGTTCCATATTTTTGCAAATATCGTAAAAATATTTTTTCCGTTTTTTTATTAAAAGTACTGGACAAACTAAATTTTATATGATATTATATATAAGCTGTCGCTGAGATGCACAGACAAGGCCTGATGGTCAAGCGGCTAAGACGACGCCCTCTCACGGCGTAAACCCGGGTTCGATTCCCGGTCAGGTCATGAAAAAAGCAAGCAGATGAAACTGCTTGCTTTTTTGTTGTTCTATTCCTCACCGTTTCTTCCACATCATTTTATTTCCATGCGCGTCCTTGTTTCTGCATCAATCAGGCTGCGCAGGGCTTCCAGCCGTTCATCCTGCTCAAAGTATTCCTTTCCGTATTCCAGATTAAATCCATAGTCAAACCCGGCAGGATTTCTTCCCTGGCTGTGCTGGATAATGGTTTCCGCCTTATCCAGGGCTTTTACAAATCTGGCTTCCGGGGTAATGCCCTGGCTGTATTCCTCCCACAGCCCTGACACCTCCCCTTCCTCTCCTTTTGGCAAAAAACCACATATCCGCTGTACATCTTCCCTTTCCTGGTTCAGTTTATCACCAGCATCCGGCCGCAATGCTGCCGATATGTCTCCGCTGTACCGTTCCCCCAGGTCGTGAACAAGGCACATCATCAGTACTTTCTCCCTGTCCAGTTCCGGAAATTCCCTGCACATCACCCCGGCAAACAGAGCCAGGCGCCAGGAGTGCTCCGCAGTGCTCTCCTGCCGTCCCTCAGCAGTCCAGGCAGTGCGCAGAGTGGACTTAAGGCCCTCAGCCTCCTTTATGAAATCTGTGTATGCTTCCACTTCACTCCCCTTGTTACTGCCAATCCTCATAATATCCTCTCGTTCCTATCCCTAATACAGATTTTTTACCTTAAATTCCTTTTCCAGTTCCCTTCTCTGGTCCTTCTTGGCAATGTCTGCCCGCTTGTCGTAGAGCTTCTTACCACGGGCCAGACCCACCTCTACCTTCACCAGACTGCCTTTAAAATAAACCTGGAGAGGCACCAGGGTATAGCCCTTCTCCGCAATCTTGCCGTTCAGCTTCATGATTTCGTATTTATGCAGCAAAAGCCTTCTGACACGCAGAGGATCTTTGTTGAATATATTTCCCTTCTCATAGGGACTGATGTGCATACCGCACACATACACCTCACCTCTGTCAATCTTCACAAAGGCTTCCTTAACGCTGCATTTTCCCATGCGAATGGATTTTACCTCTGTGCCAAAGAGCTCGATGCCCGCCTCGTATTTCTCATCAATAAAATAATCATGGTATGCCTTCTTATTGTTCGCAACCAGTTTAATACTTTCCTTCCCCATGGTGTTTCCCTTTCTTTCCAGTCATAATTGCATGTATGACTTACAGCCTTACACGGAAGCTTCCTTACCCGCGCTCCTGTCCCAGTCCCGGGGCAGGATAAAATCCACTGTCCTAAGCAGACGGTCCGTGGACGCCACCTGGACCCGTATGGGCTGGCCCAGCTTAAATGTTTTCCTGGTCATCTCTCCCACCAGTTCGTAATGCTGTTCATCAAATATATAATAATCATCCCTCAGCTCGCTTATGCGGACCAGTCCTTCCACCGTGTTAGGAAGCTCCACATACAGCCCCCAGTTGGTGACGCCTGATATTACGCCGTCAAACTCCTGCCCGATAAATCTGGACATATACTCACACTTTTTAAGCTTGTCCGTCTCACGCTCCGCTTCCTCTGCACGGCGCTCCAGAGCCGATGTCTGCATGGCGACCCCAGGCAGTATGGCTTCGTAATGGCCGGCCCTCTTGTCTCCCAGTCCACCCTTCAGACTTTCCTTTATGATACGGTGAATCTGGAGGTCCGGATATCTTCGGATGGGCGAAGTAAAATGTGTGTAATACCTGGCAGCCAGGCCAAAATGGCCGGAGCACAGGGTGGTGTACTTTGCCTGCTTCATGGAGCGCAGGGTCAGCCTGGAAAGAAGCACCTCCTCAGGCGTTCCCTCTATCTTATCCAAAAGCTTTTGTAATTCCTTGGGATGAATCTCCCCCTGCTGAAGCCGGATGAAATATCCAAAATTATGGATAAAGGTTCCCAGCTGCTTCATCTTCTCCGGATCCGGATTGTCATGGGTTCTGTAGAGGAAGGGCAGGGATTGCCAGAAGTAATCCTCCGCCACGGTCTCATTGGCTGCCAGCATGAAATCCTCTATGATTTTTGTGGCAGCATTGCGCTCATATGGTTTGATCTCCAGGGGCTTTCCCTGGGCATCCAGGATAATCTTGCTCTCCGGAAAGTCAAAGTCAATGGCTCCCCGTTTCTTCCGCTTTTCCCTGAGTATGTCAGATACCTCTTTCATCAGCATAAACATGGGCACAAACCCCTCATACTCAGCCATGACAGTTTCGTCCCCGTCCGTGACAATGGCATTCACCGCCGTGTATGTCATTCGACGGTCCACATGAATCACTGTCTCCGCGATTTTGTGGTCCAGCACGTTTCCCTGGTCATCCAGTTCCATGATGCAGCTTAAGGCCAGGCGGTCTGTGCCAGCGTTAAGGGAACAGATTCCATTGGACAGCTTATGGGGCAGCATGGGAATCACCCTGTCCACCAGATAAACGCTGGTGCCCCGCTTTAATGCCTCCTTGTCCAACGGACGGCCTTCTTTTACATAATGGCTCACATCCGCAATGTGAACTCCCAGGATATAACCTCCCTGTCCGTTCCTGCACAGGGTTACTGCATCGTCCAGGTCCTTGGCGTCCTCGCCGTCAATGGTGACCGTACGCAGTCCCCGTAAATCCAGGCGGCCGGCCAAATCACCGGTCCAGTCTGCCGGCGATGTCAAATCACCAATGCCGTAAGGTCCGTCCCAGGTTTCCTCATCCCTTGTCATACCAGGCACAGCCACTTCATCCGGACACCCTTCCACCTCGTCCATGACCTCCGGCGGAAACTCCTCCGGCAGTCCATAGGCCCTTACAATGGACAGTATGTCTGTTCCCGGATCATTGACATGGCCCAGAATCTCAGTCACTACACCCTCCGGCTTATGGTTCGCGTCTCCAAACTCCTTAATCCGCGCCACCACCTTATGCCCGGTGACAGCACCCATATCGCAGCCCTGGGGAATGAAAATATCCTTGGAAATCTTCTGGTTATCCGGAATCACAAACCCGAAGCCCTTGCTTTTCTGGTAATACCCAACCACCTCTTTGTTGGCATGTTCCAGCACTTTAAGCACCGAGCCTTCAGCCCTCCGGCCGCCTCCCCTGTCCTGGGATTCCACCACAATCTGGACCCTGTCCCCGTGAAGGGCCGCTCCTGTCCTGTCCTCAGGGATAAACACATCCTGCTCCATGCCTTCCACGGTCACAAAACCAAACCCCTTGGGATGTCCGCAAAATATACCGTTGACAGAAAAAACTTCCGGTTTCCCATATTTTCCCTTCTTGGAAATTCCGATTCTGCCCTCAGATACCAGATAGTCCAATACCTGTGTCAGTTCATCTCTCTGTGATTTGGGAATGCCTAAAAGCATGGCCAGTTCCTTTGCCTTCATGGGCACGTAGGACTTGTCGTTCATCACCTCTTCCAGCATCTTTGCCTTCTGTTCCAATATTTCTTTTTCCATATAACCTCTTTCTTATAAATGTCCTGCCTGTCCGAAAACAGGTCAAAACCCGCCTGAATGAAATAAAACACCCTTATATGAATACAAGGGTGTTTTCGTCACTTATCCTTCTGTTATCTTAATTACCCCATGACCTTAAGTATCACGTTCAGGGCAATGGTAATGAGCATGAATGCAATGGCTCCATACCTGGTAAAGTGCTCCAGCGCACCTTCCATGGAACGGCCTCTGTTCTTACTCCAGTAACTGTCTGTGGAGATTCCGCCAATTGCGCTCCCCAGTCCGTTGGACTTACCTTCCTGCATCAGGATAACCACTGATATTGCAACACCAAGAATTACATATATGATTGACAAAATAACATGTATTACTGACATCCGCCTGCACCTCTCCATTTTCTTATAGTCAAACAAAAATATTTTACCATACTTTGTCCTAAAACACAACCTGTTTTCCTATATTTTTATAGGTAAGACATTGCAGGAGCTTCATTCAGGCATCGCATTTAAACCGCCTGGGAACAAATCATGGAAAGGCTGCCCTCAAAGATAACATCCCCGAATCCGGCAGGCACAATAAAATGCTGTCCCTTTGATACCGGGATGCCGTTTACACTTCCCTCTCCGTCCAGAATACTCACATTGGCAAAGCTGTCCCCATAATTCTCCGTCCAGCAGCCTGTCATGTCTATCTTGTCCACAGTATAGTAAGCACAGGTCACAAGATGTTCTTTTCTACCGCTGTCCGTCTCCTTCACAACTGCCGGCATTGCATTTTGGTCCTCCTTAAAAGGCGCTTCTATCACATCAATGCTCTCCTTTATATGGAGCTGCCTGGGCTTCCCGCCGGACAGCCTGTCGTAGTCATAAACGCGGTATGTAATATCACTGCTCTGCTGGGTCTCCAACACCAGGGTGCCGCCCTTTATGGCATGGACGCATCCGGGATTAATCTGAAAAAAGTCTCCCTTACTGACAGGAATTTCCCGTATGAATTCCTTCCAGCGTTTTTCCTCTATCATCTGCTTTACTTCATCCTTATTACCTGCATGGTGCCCAATCACAATGGTGGCATCCGGATCGCAGTCCAGGATATACCAGCATTCTGTCTTGCCCAGAGATCCGTTTTCATGCTCCCCGGCGTAGGCATTATCCGGATGAACCTGTATGCTTAAGTCGTTCCTGGCATCAATAATCTTTACCAGCAATGGAAATTCCTTATGACAGCCTGCCGCAGCCCCAAACCACTCAGGGTGGCTCTCCCACAGGGAGCTTAAGCTCTGTCCTTTCCATGTTCCGCCTGCAATACGGCAATCCCCGTTCTTATGCGCGCTGATAGCCCAGCACTCGCCTGTGCGGCTGCTTGGGATATCGTAACCAAACACATCTTTAAGACGTGTTCCTCCCCAGATGGCCTCCTTAAAAACAGGTTCCATAAATAGTAATTCTCTCATGTCTCTCTCCTTATTTTTCCCCTTTTTGATGCAATCAATGCATCTTCTTACATCATACCCTGCTTTTTCCGGTTGTCAAGATTTAAATGGGACGGGGAAAGGATTTTCCGGACGAATCACCGCCCGGAAGCATCCCCTTTCCCATCTACCGCACTACATCTTCTGCACTGCATCTCCTGCACTGCATCTCCTGCACTGCATCTCCTGCACTGCATCTCCTGCGCTGCATCTCCTGTCATTGCAGGCCCCTGTGAAGTGCGCAGACAGCACAAATGCGTTTTCCAATCACCTTTTAACCTTCCAGATTTTCCTCAATACGCAGCAGCTGATTGTATTTGGCCACGCGGTCAGAACGGCAGGGAGCGCCGGTCTTAATTTGTCCTGCATTGACAGCCACTGCAATATCTGCAATGATGGAATCCTCCGTCTCACCGGAACGGTGGGATATAATGGTGCCGAATCCGGCCCTCTTAGCCATTTCGATAGCCTCAAAGCTTTCAGACAGCGTACCTATCTGATTCACCTTCACCAGAATGGCGTTTCCTGCTCCCAGCTCAATGCCCTTTGACAGCCGTTTCGTATTGGTGACGAACAAATCATCTCCTACCAGCTGAATACGTCCTCCCAGTTCCTTGGTCAGCATTTTCCAGCCCTCCCAGTCCTCCTCCTGGAGTCCGTCCTCTATGGAACAGATGGGGAACGCATCTACAAGACGGCGGTAGTAATCCACCATCTCCTGTGCGCTGCGCCGGATTTCCTTTCCCGCCATGCGGCTTTCTCCCGGGAACAGGTACATGCCGCTGGCTTCATCATAGAGTTCACTGGACGCCGCATCAATGGCAATCTTCATATCGGTTCCCGGCTTCAGTCCGCTCTTTTCCATGGCTTTCACCAGAAATTCAAGCACAGCCTCAGAGTCCTTAAGGTCCGGCGCAAATCCGCCCTCATCCCCTACTCCTGTGCTGTAGCCTTCTTCTTTAAGAAGCTTCTTTAAGGTGTGATAGACCTCCGCACACATCCTCAGACGCTCCGCAAAACAGCAGGCCCCGAACGGCATAATCATGAATTCCTGCAAATCAACTGTATTGTCTGCGTGCTTTCCTCCGTTTAGAATGTTCATCATGGGAACAGGCAGGACGGATGCATGGATTCCTCCCAGATACCTGTAAAGAGGCATCCGAAGCCCATTTGCAGCAGCCCTGGCCACGGCCATGGACACGCCCAGAATGGCATTGGCCCCCAGCTTTCCCTTATTCTCTGTTCCGTCCGCCTCCAGAAGCAGACGGTCGATGTGTCTCTGGTCCAATGCGCTTTCAAAGAGAACTGCTTCGCTGAGCACAGTATTCACATGCTCTACAGCTCCCCGGACTCCCAGTCCGTTGAACCGATTCCCGCCGTCCCGAAGTTCTACGGCCTCGAATTTTCCGGTGGATGCACCGGAGGGAACGGCCGCCCTGCCGGTGGCGCCTCCTGTCAGGCACACTTCCACCTCCACCGTAGGATTCCCCCTGGAATCCAGTATCTCTCTGCCTGTTACCGCCTCTATCTCCAGTTCGTTTACCATAAAAAAATGACCTCCTCATATCAATCTTATCATTGATATAAGGATAGCCATTTTTTAACATTATATGTATGGAATCAGTCATTTTAGCAGGCTCATCCATCCTTAATTTATCCTGGCCCCATCCGCGCCCACTGTAAATCCATCCGGTGTGACCGCAGATACCAGCATGGCCCCTGACGGGTCGCAGTAATACAGCTTATCTTCCCAGGATATCCAGCCGGTCTTCATATATCCCTCCTGGTCAAAGAAATACCACTTGTAATTGATATACTGCCAGCCGTTTGACGTGTAAGTTCCGTCTCCCTTCTGGTACCACCAGCCCCGGTCATCCCTGAGCCACTGGCCGTTCACCCTGGTCAGGTCTTCCTCTGTAATCTCAATATAGGGAGATTCCTGCCATTCACCGGCATTGTTCCTGGAATCCATGGCCCTGACTTTAAAATAGTAGGTGCCTGCCTTTGGGAACTTGCCGGAAAAATCATAGCTGTTTTCCTTTACCGTATAGGTGGCTCCGATGCCGTCCTCATAAGAATTGCCTCCCCTTCGGCACAGGCGGACCTTATAATTCTTAGCCAGGCTCATATCGTCCCAGTGGGCCACCCCGTTATCTTCATCCCACATCAGACCGCTTACATCCAGATCCTCATCATCCTCGTCCAGCTTATCCAGCCTTACCACCAGGACCATCTCTTCCTTATCATTCTTAGTGGAACTGGATACATACTTGACCGTATCGCCGGAAAATGAAAACGCGCTCTTTCCCGATTTCTTGAAGTAATAATCACTGTCAGCGGAAAGCCATATCTCCACTTTCGGCTTGTCCCCGCCTACCCAGCTGTCGCCCTCATTGACAATATCCACGCTCTCAATGGAACACTCCCCATCCTCCAGGCTCACGTCCACGTTTCCGCCTATTTCTCCTGCCTGGATATCCGATGTGAAATTAAGTTTAATTTTCCCCACTGGTGTCCTTTCCTCTTTTGCAAAGGCTGTAAAGGACAGGGTGCAGGCCATAAACAGAGCTGCACCTGCCAGCACGGCATATGCTCCTCTTTTCCTCATTTGAACCTCCTCCTTCCCGCTTGCGTCTGTTTTCCTATTATAGCACATATCATCGGCTTCTGTCATCCTCCGGCACACCAAACTTGTTCCATTTTCATATAGTATAGTATGCCGGGGCGTTAATGGACATCCGGCCTATAATGAAACAGATATACAGGGGGATTGCTTTTGATAACCATTAGTCTTTGTATGATTGTAAAAAATGAGGAGGCTGTTCTGGAACGGCTCCTAAGGACCATGTCCACTGTGGCGGATCAGATTGTTATTATGGATACCGGATCCACGGACCGGACAAAAGAAATCGCAGCCCGCTATACGGATGAGGTCTACGATTTCCCGTGGACGGATGATTTCGCCGCTGCCAGGAACGCCGTCTGCCAGAAGGCGGTGTCGGACTACTGGATGTGGATGGACGCGGACGATGTAATGGAGCCTGAACAGGCTGCCCGCTTAAAGAATTTGAAGGAAACCCTGGACCCCTCTGTGGATGTGGTGATGATGAAATATCTCACTGGTTTTGACGAAAACGGGAGAACCTCCTTTTCCTATTACAGGGAGCGTATCTTAAAAAACCACAAGGGTTTCCGGTGGCAGGGCCGGGTGCATGAAGCTGTCCCCCCTGCCGGCAATATCCTATACACCGATATTGAGATTCAGCACCGGAAGGAGGGCGCCGGGGATAAGGACCGCAACCTTCGGATATACGAAACCATGCTGAGCCAGGGAGAACCTCTGGAACCCAGACACCAGTTCTACTACGCCAGGGAGCTGTATTACCACGAACGCTATGAAGATGCGGTACGGGTGTTCAGGGCATTCCTGCAGGAACCGGATGGGTGGGTGGAAAACAAGATAGACGCCTGTCTCCATCTGGCTCTGTGCGAGGAGCATCTGGGACATACAGAAAAGGCCGTGGAGGCACTTTTAAAAAGCTTCTTATATGACAGTCCCCGCGGTGAAGCCTGCTGTGAACTGGGGCGGATGAAAATGAAGGAAGAAAAATACAGGGAGGCTGCTTATTGGTATACCCAGGCATTATCCTCCCGGCCTGCGGAACAGACAGGCGCTTTTGTCCGAAAGGACTGTTACGGCTTCCTGCCTTCTATTCAGCTGTGTGTATGCTATGACCGTCTGGGCGACCACCGAAGAGCATGGCACTATCACTTGAAGTCACAAAAGCTGAAACCTGAACACCCATCTGTCAGGCAGAACCAGACCTACTTTGAACACAAACTGAAACGTCCGGCGGAAGGGCAGCCTTCCGCACTATAAAATAAGGAGAGGTAATTATGTATTTTAATTTTTCCAACGGAATGAATCGAAATGATAATATAGAACAACGCAGACCATGCGGATACCCCGGAAACAACGGTTTTCCAGGTAATGGCGGCTGCCCCGGCGACTATGGTTTCCCAGGTTCCGGAAGATACCCGGAAGATGATTGCCCGGACAGCGACGGCTGTGGCAGCGACAGCACAGCCCAGACAGATAACAGATGCCCAGGTAACGGCGGGTTTCCAGGTGGCAATTTTCCAGGCGGCGGGTTTCCGGGCTGCTGCCCAGGACCCAGAGGACCACAGGGGCCTGCCGGACCAACAGGCGCTCAGGGACCAATGGGACCCAGAGGATGCCCCGGAGCACAGGGCCCTACCGGACCAACTGGTGCCATGGGGCCTCAGGGCTATGTAGGCCCCACCGGGCCGACCGGGCCAATGGGACCCAGAGGATTCACCGGTGAGACAGGGCCTCAGGGACCCCAGGGACCAATGGGACTTCCCGGACCACAGGGCATAGCCGGCAGCACAGGCGCTACCGGAAGCCAGGGACCACAGGGGCCTCAGGGAGTTACCGGACCTGCCGGACCTCAGGGCATCCAGGGACCACAGGGAGCTACCGGACCTGCCGGACCTCAAGGCCCCCAGGGACCTCAGGGGCCGCAGGGACCTCAGGGCAGCACCGGAGCCGCAGGGCCTCAGGGACTGACCGGAGCTACCGGACCCATCGGACCGACCGGGCCAACAGGACCTCAGGGAATCCAGGGCATCCAGGGGCCACAGGGACCTCAGGGAGCTACCGGCGTTACCGGGCCTCAGGGTATCGCAGGAGCAACCGGACCAATCGGAGTAACCGGGCCGACCGGAGCTACCGGGGCAACTGGCGCAACCGGCGCAACTGGAGCAACCGGGCCAACTGGCATAACCGGGCCTGCCGGAACCACAGGGGCAACCGGCGCGACCGGCTTAGCCGGGACCACCGGACCAACTGGTGCTACCGGACCTACAGGCGCAGCTGGTGGGATTGCAGCATACGGCGGAATGTATAGAACAACCACAACGCCAATTTCTATCGGTATTGCATCTACACAACAAGTAGCTTTTAATAATACCATGCCATTATTAAATACAACCGTAGCTGCCAATGCTATTACCGTAGCTAATACCGGTATATATGAGATTAACTGGAAGTTAGTATCAACAGCATCAGTGGCAGTGGCATTAACTTTAGCTATACGCCGTAATAGTGTTCCTATTGCATCAACCACCAGTACAAGAACCTTATCACTTGGTGTTGAAAGTTTATTTGAAGGCAGCGTTATTTTCAATTTAACTGCTGGAGATGTAATAGATATGGCTTTGTCTTCTGCACTGGCCGTAACATTAACTTTATCAACAGGAACAAATGCAACATTGACAGTAAAGCAGCTTAGCTGATAATTGTTTAAAACACCTTTGTGTTTTAAACAGTGTAAATTGATGTGATTATGCTATATTTTATTTTATCCTCATTTATGGGACATAACAATTTTCCTATTATGTACGGCCTGGCTGCACCAAAAGGACCAATTGGGGCACAAGGACCTGCTGGAACCACAGGGGCTGCCGGCGCTACCGGCCGGTAGTCACCGCCCCTAGTCCGCACGCCCGGAATACCACAGCTGCCCTGCTCATGTCCTCATGTATTCTTCTTAATAACGCACCCATGGCAGGAAGCATAGAAGCACCCGCCGTTGCAACCGGAAAATTCTCCGTCACCCGGCCGGCATAACGCAAATATATGCTCCGCCAGTTGTTCGTTTCTTCTTATGGTAGATTTGGTCCTGATAAACGCGATATGATGTGTCACGTCAAGTGAATTAGGGCCGAATATACCACAAGTGGGGCATGCTTTGTCCCAAGGAGACACCTACGGCCGACTCCTTAGGTCAGATGGCGGGAATGAATTTTAAGACACGCTTTAAAACAGATTCCGGAGAGCGGATTCCGGTTCAGGACCTATCTATCCATTAAAATAATAAGGAGTGACCATTATGTATTATGACTATCCAGACAATATAAATCCACAACAGGATGTCCTTGAACCATATTCTGCCGAATTCCGCCAAAATGGCTGTAATAATGGCAGGAACAGATGGTGCTGTGACCCATGTACACCATGTGCGCCGCCCACATGCTGCCCGTTCCCCGGACCGACCGGACCTATGGGTCCAACCGGATTACAGGGTCCAATGGGTCCCAGGGGATGCCCCGGTATGCCCGGTCCCACCGGGCCAACAGGCGCAATGGGACCTCAGGGCTATGTAGGACCGACCGGGCCCACCGGCAGCACCGGACCTCAGGGCATTCCCGGCATGACCGGGGCTACAGGGGCGGCCGGCCCCACTGGTTCTATGGGAGCTGCCGGAGCTCAGGGGCCTGCCGGAGTCACTGGTGCTACGGGAGCTGCCGGAGCTCAGGGGCCTGCCGGAGTCACTGGCGCTACGGGAGCTGCCGGCGCTCAGGGGCCTGCCGGAGTCACTGGTGCTACGGGTGCTGCCGGCGCTCAGGGGCCTGCCGGCGCTACGGGCGCCACCGGAACTCAGGGACCTGCCGGGGCTGCGGGTGTTACCGGAGCCACGGGACCTGCGGGCGCTACAGGGGCTGCCGGGATCCAGGGAGCGACTGGCCCTACAGGAGCCACCGGACCAACGGGAACATCTGAAATCTCAAGCGCAATGTCAGCACTTAATATTTCAGCAAGTACCATTTCAGTAACAACAGATGGGACTAATATTCCTCTGCCAGTTCAACCCTATATGGATGGATTTGCGGTAAATGCTACAAATACAGAGTTTACAGTTGCTCAAACAGGAACCTATTTAATTTCCTATGATATCAAAATGACATCCGGATTACCAATGTCATCAAGAGTAACATTAAATGGCGCACCAATAACGAATTCAATTAATACCTCTTCAACATCTACAAATGAATATAGTGTGACTTTTATGCAGCCTTTAACAGCAGGTGACATTTTGGCATTACAATTATATGGCGTAAATGGTCCGGTCTCATTACAGACCGGCACCGGTGCATCTCTTAATATTGTGAAAATAGCTTAATTTATGTCTAAGCATAATATGTCAAAAAGTGCAGATTAAAAAACTTTACGCAGTAAATCATGCCTCATACAAAATCAATTACAGGGTACGCGCAGGGCCGTCTGTCCGGGCTCCTGAGTATATGCTTTATACCTGTTGCAGTAAATTAATAAGGCTCTTTACAGATAGAGGCATCGTTATATATAGGCTTGTTATGCTTTGTACAACTGATTGGCTGTCAATGGAGGATGCAAAAACAACATTCATCCCCGCCGCATTTAATATCCTTAGACTTTTATCGGATTCGGTCACATCCATCAAAACGGACAAAGCATTGATATCAAGCAAACGTGAAATCTGCCAGACAACCAGATTGAATAACAGGGAAGCCACTGCTGCACCAAATCAGGATTAACCGTATTCAAATGCTATTATTACTGCCGATGGAAGCCTGTTATTAAGAATATGACTTCTCAAAATTTTAACAAAAACTGCTCAACCTTTGCCTTTTGGGCTGCCATAACATCAAAAGATAACGTTGGTGTGAATATTTGTATGGGCTTTCCTATGATTTTAGGTTATATAAATCGCTCATTAACAATTGTTTAATTAAGCAATCAATGGGAGCCGAACTAATTTTGCTGTTTCCTATTAAAAGCGCCTCCACCGGTCCCATGGGACCTGCTGAAACTGCAGGGGCAAAAGATACTGCTGGCCCGGCTGGACCTGCAGCCGCTACCATTAGCATGAACGCTCAGAATACTGCAGCATCCCCTCTGGCTATCATTATAGGCAAAATAGCAATCCCGCTTCCAAACGACCAGTTTCTCAATTGCTTTACAATAAATGCTGCCAATACCATTTTTACGTTTCCCGTAACCGGCACTTACTTTATAACCTATCATATTAAGGCAACAGACGCTCTGCTCATGTTCTGGCATATTCTTTAAATTAACATTCCCATGGCAGATACCATTGATGCCCTGGCTGTTGCTGCAAGCCAATTCTCCAGGCTGGAACTGGAGCTAAACCTAATATCATACGTCTGGCATAATGCCATCACTTCAGGTCTAAAGACATGAGGAATGCAGGAATAAAGCGACAGGCCTTCCTGCCACAATTACCCAGCCGTGCCTTATATTTTCGGACCTGCACCATTCATTATAACAAAAAGGAGAGACTACCATGTATTATAACTATTCAGATAATATAAATCCGCAGCCTTCCAACTATGACCCCTCCTCTGCCGGCTGCCGCCTCAATAACAGCGGCAATGACAGGAACAGATGCTGGTGTGATCCGTGCAATCCATGCCCGCCGCCCGGCTGCTGCCCACAGGCTGGTCCCACTGGCCCCACCGGGCCCATGGGACCTCAGGGACCAATGGGACCCAGAGGGTGCCCCGGCGCACCTGGCCCCGCAGGACCCACCGGTGCCATGGGGCCACAGGGTTATGTAGGCCCCACCGGCCCCACTGGCCCCACCGGACCTCAGGGCTTTCCCGGAATAACCGGCGCTACCGGCGCTGCCGGCCCAACTGGTCCTCAGGGCCCGCAAGGCATACCCGGACCTACCGGCCCCCGTGGCGTTACCGGAACTACCGGCGCTGCTGAAACGATAACTATACGCAACACTGTTACAAGCGAACCTGAATCTCCAGCCGCAGTAGTGGATATAACCGGTTCCCCTGACCACATCCTGGACTTCTATCTTCCGCGGGGAGCCACAGGTGCTACAGGAGCTACCGGCGCTACAGGACCTGCCGGTGACACAGGAGCCCGGGGGATTACAGGTACTACCGGTGCTACAGGAGCCACGGGAGCACAAGGTATTGCAGGCATTACCGGACCTACCGGCCCACAGGGACCTGCTGGCGCCACCGGACCCACAGGACCACAGGGGCCTGCCGGTGCTACCGGACCGGCTGGCGCTGCAGGGGCCGCAGGAACCACCGGCGCTACGGGAGCCACGGGCGCTACAGGGGCCACCGGTATTACGGGGGCCACTGGTGTTACCGGGGCTACTGGCGCAACTGGAGAAGCACAAACTATAACCATACGCAATACTACAACAAGTGAACCTGGTGCTGCCGCCAGCGTCACAGATATAACCGGCGGTCCCAACCATGTGCTGGATTTCACCATTCCACGTGGAGTCACCGGGCCTGCCGGCCCCCAGGGCGGAACAGGAGCAACTGGAGCTGCCGGACCTGCCGGGGCTACCGGTGCCACAGGCGCTGCCGGACCTGCCGGGGCCACTGGCGCTACCGGTGCCACCGGCGCTGCCGGACCTGCCGGGCCAACTGGCGCTACCGGCGCTACCGGCGCCACCGGTGCTATCGGCGCCACCGGCGCTACAGGGGCTACCGGTAACACGGGGCCAGAAGGACCTGCCGGACCAACTGGCGCCACAGGGGCCACTGGAGCCGCAGGAGCTACCGGTGATACGGGAGCAGAGGGGCCCGCTGGCGCTACCGGCGCCACCGGCGATATAGGACCCACGGGGGCTACCGGTGATATGGGACCAGAGGGGCCTGCCGGGCCAACCGGAGAAACCGGACCAACAGGCGCAGCAGCCACCATCACCATCGGAAGCGTAACCACAGGCGACCCCGGTACCGAGGCATCTGTAACCAATTCCGGCACCTCAGAAGATGCAGTCTTTGATTTCGTCATTCCCCGCGGTGAGCCCGGAGGCGGCGGGGCTCCGGAAGTCCTGGCAACAGTAGATACAACCCCTCAGCCCACTTCGGCTAACGGGGCCCTGATTTTCAACGAAACTCCGCTGGTATCCGGAACTGCCATTACCCATACTGCTGGTTCTCCTGATGTGCAGATTAACCAGCCCGGCATCTATCAGGCCTTCTTTACCGGTACAGTCCTGATTGATGCAGGGACCACCATCCCCTCTACACTCACGGTCCAGCTCACACTGAACGGAGTTCCCATAACCGGAGCAGTGGCTCGCCACACCTTCACTGCTTCCAATGAAGAAGTAACCCTTTCCATGAATGCACCATTCCCGGTAACCGGCGCTGGTACTCTGGAGGTTGTAACCAGCGATGCCGGATACACCTTTGAGGATGCCTCCCTGACCGTTGTCCGTCTGGGAGACAGCACTAATTTCCGCACAGCTGTATAACAATCAGGAAAATGTTCACTGGAAAGTTAAGGCCGCCGGAAAATATCCGGCGGCCTTACACAATCCGCTTATATGGCAGAAGCCCGAAACATTACTGCTTTTCTGCACATTATTTTACAGCAATTGCCTCAATCTCACAGAGCAC
>ENA-OQJQ01000520-OQJQ01000520.1-human-gut-metagenome-genome-assembly--contig:-NODE-520-length-20552-cov-15.208694_pt1 | contig 20552 bp, 17 predicted proteins | sample MGYA00242609_ERZ504776 | MGnify/ENA primary metagenome ERZ504776 (study PRJEB26092, sample SAMD00036354) | human gut metagenome | host: Homo sapiens | study: EMG produced TPA metagenomics assembly of... | reverse complement strand
AATTTTCCTCAGCAGATCGGCACGGCAGTCTTCCAATGTCTTGCCCCGCTTATCACGCAATGCTTCATTTGCCATCGCCATCAGCAAGGTATCATCCTCTTCCCAGCGCCTAAGCACAGACTGAATGGGCACACGATACTTCGGCACTGAATCTTTGATTTTCAGCGGACGGATATATGCCTCCACAACCTTTTGTCCGAAGTCGTTAAAGTGTACAGCCAGCACCTGGTTGACATCCTGCATATCGATCTGCGTCTGAAAATAATGCTTCACATTATGATAGACCATTTGCAACAAGCTAATCAGCGCCGTTGTGTTATCGTAGGCACTATAGAGAGCCGTCATTTTATCGTAAGCATTGTTGCTGTCGTCGGCGGTCCTTAAGACTGAGAAAGTTCCGAACACATAGGAATACCCACGAGCCGGGCTATCATCGCAGAGTTGGTGGAATAATTCCAGCAAACGGCTGCTGTAATTAGGAATCGTGATATACTCTTCAAAGTCGTCCCCGCGTTCTTTCTCAAACCACCCCTTACTACACAGCTTGCGGATCAAAAAACGAGCGCGGCCAGAGATATCCCTCAGTTCCTCTTCGTCAATGTCTTCATCTTCAAACGTAGCATCCGCCAGTTCCTGTTCCAGCCTGCCGCGTAGCATGGAATACAAGACATCTTCCCGTATTTTCAGGTTTTCTTGGTATGCTGCGTACAGTACGTCCAGTGCATCCGCATATAAAATACGGTTGGGTGAAGCCAGCGGCGAGAAAAGTTCGCTTGGAACCGCTTCAAAAAACTTCATAGGCCTACCACCTTATTCGACTGATATACGCTTTCTTTTCTATTATTGTACCTTCTTTCCGCTTACAAAACAAGACGCAAAAAAGGGGCTGTTGCAAAATAGCAAAAGCGAAAGACGTTGAAAACTTCAGCAAAGAGTGCCTGAAACAGCCCAAAAGTTGAAAACTTTGTCATAAATTCAGAGAAAAAGGTATAGCAAAGCTGAGCCTCTGTGAAAAAGCAGGTGCTCAGCTTTTTACATTTTCAGTTCCAAAAAATTCTACTCTTTTTTGAGGGGAAAAAGATGAGATTTTCTCTTTCCGCGTTGCAATTTGGAAAAGAACTTCTGGAGGTCAAAAGCAATGCAGAGGAGAAACAATTCGGTAGAGATATTGGTTCTCCCTCGCATCAAGAAGCGCCGGAAGTTCCTCAAGCTGGGCGTTGGCTACATACACCGGTTCATGTTCATCTATTAAAATATTTTCGCTTATTGGCAGGGTCAGCTGTTGATATATGCCGCCCTTTCCTGTATACTGTTCATGTTGTATCTGGTTCATTGCAGTTTCAGTTTACAACAAAAAATGAGATAGGCAACCCCTTTTGGGGAAGTCTATCTCATTTTTTCGTTGGGGCTATTTTGCAACAGCCCCTTGTCGCTCGCTCAAGCTACCCAACGCAAAAACTGCCCCGGCTTCCTGTTACGGAAACCGGGGCGGTTTGTTATACTTTATTTGTGCTCTTTATTCACGTTTTTTCAAGCTCTCGCGCAATTATTTGCGGGGATTTTTGATTGCAGGCTGGGCGGGTGCCAAAATTATAGAGTATTCAGAGACATCCATGGATGTTTATGGACTCAGCGGCTCACAAATGCCATGTCCTTTTCCAGTAGGTAGGGCCGCAGATAAGCCACTGTGCCGCACATGGGCAGTACATCTTCCGAAAGCTGAATGCCAAGCTGCTGGATGATATACTGCCGACGCACCTGCATCCGCTGCCACATCTCCGGGTACTGCTGGCAGATCTGCTCCTTCAGAGTCTCATCGGCCAGCACCACGGTGCTCTCGGCACAGCTGCCGCCGTAGCCCGGCACCGAGGGAATGATATCGATCTGCAGCATCATGCCGCTGCGCAGAACCTCTGCGGAGTGCTCATAGATCGGAGAGCAGAGCCATTCTTCCTCGGCCACCAGATGGCCAGGGCAGAGCGACCAGCCGTAGGTTGCACGGGGCAGAATTTCTTCCACCTTGTCGAACATCTCACCGCCGGTCATGCCCACATGGATCTCCTCCAGCCAGCGGGTATAGGCAGCAAAGTAGGGAGCCGCTACCTTTTCCACATAATCCTGAGCGCCCTGCGGCAGCTCCGAAGCGTCGTGCACTGCATAGGCTGCGCGGCTGGAGGAGCCGCCCGAATAGCCGACGGTCAGCGAAATGGTATCGCCCACCTTGACCGTGTTCTGGGTGGGGAACATATTGCCCTTGATGAAGCGCGGGCCGCTGGCGGCAATGGTCACGATGCTGTTGTGCTGGCCCTGCCGGTTGAGCTGAGCGCCCAGTGCGGTCTCCGGCACACCGGGAGCCAGAAGATCCATAGCATCCAGCACACCGTCTGAAGCCAGTGCAGCGCCATATTCGTAATGGGCGATCTCGTTAGCGTTGTTAGTGGTACGGGCACCGCCATCGCCAAGGAACAGATCTCCGGCATTGAACAGGTTCTCGTCGCCGCCGGTAATGGCACGGATGGCATCCAGAATAAAGGCCGGGATGTCAAACAGTTTTTCGTTTTTCTCCACCGGGCTGGTAAAATGCTTCCATCCTGCAATGCCGATGCGGCGGCCCGGCGCAATGCCTGCCTCCTCCAACAGAGTGCGCAGGGGCTTGTCAGCACGGTTGGGCTGGTTGGGCAGTGAGAACAGTGAAACATGCACGGCCTGCCCCGGGATACGGGCTTTGGACGCCTTGTTCAGATTCTCATTGCCCAGCACAAAGTGAGCCGTGCCGTCGGCGTCCAGAACCAGCAGAGACTCTTCAAAGCGGGTAAAATATCCCATCAGGTACTGGAAATTACCGCAGTGTTCGGCGTCACCGTACACCACCAGTTGCTCAAAACCGCGGGACTTCATGCCCCGCAGAACCTTGTCCAGACGTTCCTGGATAGTGGCATCCGTCAGCATGACCGGCTCTCCAGTACAGTCCTTGGGCGGCTGCGGCACCTTGGCCAAGCGGATATCGTACTGTTTCATTTTCTTACACCTCTCGTTATTGATTTCTTGTATTTGGCCTGCGGCCGGTTTCAGATTTTGTCAATGGGGTACATGGGGCGCATGATCTGCTTGAAGGGAATGATCCGGGTATCCTGCGGGGTAGCTCCCTGCGTCAGGGACATGACCGAGAACGCAGCCTTTTCCTTCAGCTCCGGAAAGATATAGCCCTGCTTGACCACAATCACATCGTATGCGTCCCAGTCCAGTCCAGCCCCCACGAACTGGTGCTCTTCGCACATGGTCTGGCGGGTACTTGCCACATTGATATCCAGTGGCAGGCCGTCCACCGACACCGCCACCGAATAGCCATATACGGCATCGTGGGGATGGTGCAGGTAGCCGCGCAGAGTGCCCTTTGCCTTCACCGTCACATCCAGCTCCACCGAGTGGGACATCTCATCGTGATTCACACCCAGATGCAGGCAGGCCTTTGCGCCGATCTCCAGCTGCGCCAGCTTCTGGTAGGCAACGGGGTCGCAGATGTTGGCAAACAGGATCTTCTTTTTCAGTTCCTTCTCCACCAACACCTGCCGCAGGATGTAGGTATTCCAGCCGGTGGCACCGCTGGTTACATTGTCGCCAGAGTCAGTGATGAAAGCAGGCTTGCCCTCAAACTCCAGTGCCATCCGCAAAGCCTTGTCTGGAGCAGCTGTCAGGCCGGTGTAGTGGAACTCACGGCGTTTGTTCCAGACGTAGACAGCCAGCCAGTCGGCGGCTTCCTCTGCATAGGGCAGGTCGGCTTCGGTCTGGGGCACCACAACGATGCCGCAGCCAGCCACCGGCGTGTCATGGCGGATGTAACCCACATGCCAGCTCACACTGCGGATATGGGGATCCTGTTCCAGCTTGTCCATATACTCGTTGATGGATCGCACTGGCTCGTCACCGGAAACGCTCTGCTCGCCGCCCAGGATCAGGGGCAGCTTGCGGTATACCGAGTGGATGTTCTGGCGGTCTTTCATAAAGTCGCACAGCATGGCGGCTACCTTGCGCATGGTGGCAATGCTGTCGGTGTGGGGTGATTCGCGGTAGCTGCGGATCAGAGTGGTGGCCTCGGCATATTCCTTGCACAGATTGCCGTGGGGGTCACACACCACAAAGATGGGCAGGTACGGCCCTACCACCTTGCGGATCTCAGCCAGAATGTGGTGGTCGCCGGAACCAATGCCCTCCACCTCGCTGGCACCGTGCAGCATCAGGAACATACCATCGATCTCGTGGATGTGCTCTTTGACCGTCCGCACGAAGCAAGATTCGATGTAATCAAAGGTATCTTTTTTGATCACGCCCGCAGCACCGGCATCCGCCACCACCGAGGGGATCAGTTCAAAACCGGCCTGCTCAAACACATCGGCCACATGCAGTGCCTGAATGCAGTCATCACCAAAAAGCATCTTGTAATTGCTGATCTCGCATTTCTGCGGGATGTTCGCATTGGACTCCGTGATAAATTCGCCGACCAAGATTTTCATTGTTGTTTCTCCTTTTATTGTACCGTTTCCACCATCAATCCGCAACCGGACAGGCCGCTTTTTTCATGCGCTGGTGCGGCGAAAGCCGCATGGTTACTGGCAAAAACCAGCCCATGCAGTGCCCCAGCAGAAGCATACTAACCCAAGCATCTTCCCGCAGGGTAGTAAAGTCCAGATGGAATATCAGCACCAGTTCCGGACTCAGTGTCAGCAACAAATTGGTCAGGCTGCCATCCGGGTCGATATACCCTAGCAAGGCACACAGTCCCGGGGTAATAATGGCGTACAGGCCTACGGCCCATGTACCAAAGGTGTCGCTCGCCCATATCATGCCGCCAGTGAACCAGTAGCACCGGGATCACCGGCGAGACGCAGCCGGCAATGAAGTCCAGCACCACATCCACGCCATGGCGGATACGTCACGGCTTTTTGGGGGAGCCGTCTCCTGTGGCTCTCATATTACTCTCCCGCTTCTTCGGTTTTCTGGTATTCCTCGATCAAATTCTTGAACCAGTAATAGCTCTTTTTGGGGGTACGCTTGTTGTCATGGTCAAAGTCCACACGCACAAAGCCGTAGCGCTTTTCGTAGCCATTGACCCAGCTGTACAAATCCATGGTAGACCATGCATAGTAGCCCAGCACATTGCAGCCCTCTTTTTTGGCCTTAAGCATATAGTCGATGTAGCCCTGCATCATTTCGATGCGGTCATCGTCCTGCACATAGCCGTTCTCGTCCGGGGTCTCGTAGCAGCCATGGCCGTTCTCGGTGATGTACACCGGGATGTCACCGTAGCGTTCCCGGATCTCCATCAGGGTGTTGTACATGCACTTGGGGTAGATCTCGCGGCCCCAGAGGTTGCGCTTGGTGTCGGGGGCAATGGCGGTCTCGTACCAGCCCTTGATGCGCATACCCTCCTTGGCCTTGGAGCCTGCGCCGCGGTTGTTGTGGAACACCTCGGTCTCGCCCTCCGACCAGTCGGTCAGGTACATGCGGTTGTAAACGTTCATGCCGATGTAATCCACCTTGCCCTTGGCAAAGATCAGGGCATCGTCCAGCTTGATATAGTCGTTCTCAATGCCGTTCTCCCGCAGCAGAGGGATCAGCTCGCCGGGCAGCTCGCCCTTGATGGAGGTGTCCAGGATCAGGCGGTTATAGAACAGGTCGCCCAGCAGGCGGACCTTTCCCGGTTCTTTGGTGCCCGGCGCGATCTCCACGTTGCTGCTGTCGTGCACGATGCCGATCTGACCCTTCAGACCCATGGAGTGGTACAGGGCCACCGTCTTGGCACTGGCCAGCACTTCGTAGTACATCTGCTTAAAGTAGCGGTCAAAGTCCAGCTTGTGGTTCGGGGGATAGTTGCCCACCATATTGGTGCAGTAGGCGTAGTACTTGGGCTCGTTGATGGTGCTCCACAGCTTGACCCGGTCGCCAAAGGCCTCAAAGCAGACCTTGGCATAGGCTTCAAAGTCGTCCACGATGGAGCGGTTCTCCCAGCCGCCTTCTTCCGCAAGGACATTGGGCAGATCGTAGTGGAACAGGGTGACATTTGGCTCGATGCCCTTTTCCAGGCAGTAGTCGATCACATTGTTGTAGAACTCAATGCCCTTGGGGTTCACCTCACCCCGGCCGTTGGGCAGGATACGGTCCCATGCAATGGAGAAGCGGTAGGTGTTCTGCTTGCCGGCAGCCATCATGTCGATGTCCTCTTTGTAGTGGTGATAGAAGTCACAGGAGACATCGCCGGTGGCACCGTTCAGGTTCAGCGGGTTGCCGTGGGAGAATACATCCCACTCGCCCAGACCTTTGCCGTCCTCATCCCAAGCGCCTTCACACTGATATGCGGCAGTTGCACTGCCCCAGAGAAATTTCTGCTTTTCCATACTGTACAAGTCCTTTCTTTGATAAGCTCTCGTTTTGTTTTTTAAATATCGTCCACCGGGAACATGGGGCGCATGATGCGCTTGAAGGGCAGGCGGCGGGTATCCTGCAGGGTAGCGCCATCGGTCAGGGACATCACGCACAGCGCGCCAAGCTCCTTCAGCTCCGGGAAGATGTAGCCCTGTTTTACGATCACCACGCCGTAGTCCGCGCAGTGGGCACCGGCTGCTTCGAACTGATGCAGCTCCACCACAGCATGGCTCGCCTCGGCTATGATGATATCAATGGGGTAGCCCTCTACCGACACCAGCACGCAGGCACCGTAATCTCCCTCATAGCCCATAAAGCCTTCCAGACGACCATTGTGCTTCACGGTCACGTCCAGCTCTACCGGGCGGGACAGCTCGTCCAGATCCATGCCCAGACGGATATGCGTCTTTGTGCCCTCCGGAACATCGGCCAGCTGTGCCACTACAGCCGGGTCGGTGATGCAGCCGAACAAGAAGTTCTTGCCCTTGGTATCCGGCAACGCCATGACCTGCCGCAGCACCCATGTATTGGCACCCACAGAGCCGCTGGTGGTGTTGTCACCGGAGTCGGTGAGGAACACCGGCTTGCCCGGGCAGTTCAGCGCGGACTGAATGGCCTCTTCCGGTTCCTGCGTCAGGCCGGTGTAGTGGAACTCATGGCGGCGCTCCCACACATAAGCGGCCAGTTCGTCAACCTTCTGCTCGGCGTAGTCCTGATCAGCCTCGGAGTTTGGCACCACCACGACGCCGCAGCCTGCTACGTCCGTGTCGTGACGGATGTAGCCCACATGCCAGCTGGCACTGAGAATGCGGGGATCTTTCTCCATCTCGTCCATGTACTGGTTGATGGAGCGCACCGGCTCATCGGCGGAGACGCTCTGCTCGCCGCCCAGGATCAGCGGCAGCTTGCGGTATGCGGGGCGGATGTTGCGGCGGTGCTCCAACAGATCTACCAGATACCGGCAGCAGGTCTTGACCGTGTCGGCAAGGTCGGTGTGGGGCGACTCGCGGTAGCTGCGGATCACGGTGGTGCCGTCCACATACTCCTTGCACAGATTGCCGTGGGGGTCGCAGGCCACTACAATGGGCATATACGGACCCACCAGCTTGCGTACTTCCTTCAAAATGTGATGGTCGCCGGAGCCGATGTCCTCCACCTCGCTGGCACCGTGCAGATGCAGGAACATGCCGTCCAGCGTGCCGAGGTTTGCGCGGATATCGTTCAGCAGGCGGTTCTCGATGTAATCAAAGGCGTTGCGGGTGACCACACCGCCCGAAAAGCCATTGGCATAGACCGAGGGTACCACTTCGATGCCGGCATCCGCGAACACGGTGCCCATGTTCATCTGAGAAATGGCGTCCTCGCCAAACCGCAGGTCATAATTTTCCAGATCAGTTTTGTAGGGGATGTTGGCGTTGGACTCGGTCACAAACTGCGCCACCAGAACTTTTCTGCCCATAGCAGATCCTCCCTCTCAAAAGAAGCCTGAGCACACATTGATGCCCGCCGCCGTAGCGGCGACAGGCATCAATGTGCTTGGCTTTTTGTGCTTTGCTTTATGATGAAATTATGGCTGTGAATGTCAAAAGTCTAAACAGGGATCAGACGTCCTCTTTGTATGCCTTTTTGAGGATGACGGTGCAGGCGATGAACGCCACGACCACGGCCACGATGCCGGAGGCCAGCGCCACGATCATGTTGCCCATGGAACCGTCAGGAGGCAGGAAGAACAGCAGGGCCAGGAAGCCCGGGCAGCCGCCCACAACGTAGTTCTTCAGCTGGAAGATGCCTGCGATCAGGCCGCCGGCCGCTGCGCCGATGGCAGTGCCCACCAGCACACGGGGACGCATGATCAGGGAGCCGTAGAAAGCAGGCTCGGTAACGCCGCACAGTGCGGTAACACCGAAGGAAGCGATCATGCCCTTGCGGCCCTTATCCTTGAGGTGCATGGCAACAGCCAGTGCGCTGCCGCCGACTGCCAGGTTGGAGATAAAGCCCATCGGCGTAACAACCAGGTCGTAACCGATGCTGGAGATGCCTTCCACCATGATGGGGGTGATGGCCTTATCCAGGCCCAGCATGACCAGATAGGGATAGATAGCAGAGCAAACAGGAGTTGCAATAATACTTGCTGCGCTAAAGAATGCCTGAAGAGCATCGCCGACCACACCACTGAGCTCGGTGCCAATGGGTCCGAGGACGATCAGCGTAATGGGAACGACGATCAACATGGTAAGCAGCGGCTTTAAGAAGTAACGCACCATTTCAGGGATGATCTTCTTGAGCAGCTTATCCACCCAGTACATCAGGATGATGCCCATGACGATGGGCAGCACGCTGGAGGTGTATTCCACGGTAGGAATGGGGATGCCGAAGAAATCCAGACCCTCAACACCGCTGATGGAGCTGCTGACGAGGACAGCGCCCAGGAACGCGCCCATGATAGGCTCCATCTTGAGCTTGTTGGCCATGGTGTAGCCGATCCAGACGGGCAGCATGGAGAAGCCGGCGCTGAAGATAGCCAGGCAGACCTTTGCGGTGCCGCTGTCGGTGCTCATTCCAAGGTAGTTGACCAGCAGGTTCTTGATGGCAAGGATCAGGCCGCCGGTGATCAGAGCGGGAACAATCGGCATAAAGACAGCTGCGCTGAAGTTGCCGAACTTCGTGACCCAGTACATAAAGCCCTTCTTTTCAGGCTCTTCCTCCACGACCGTGGGGCGGTCATCGGTGGGTTTCCAGCCGGAGACCTCCAGGAAATCGTTGAATGCATCGTTGACTTCCGGTCCGATGATGATCTGCACCTGGCCGGTCTTGTCCACAACGCCCACGACATGTTCAATGCCCTTGATGGCTTCCACATCCACCTTGGACTTGCTGACGTAATGGATGCGCAGCCGTGTTGCACAGCGCTCAACGAAGGTGATGTTGCTCAGTCCGCCGACCTTCTCCAGGACTTGCTGGGACATCTTTGTATATTTGCCCATGAGTAAATGCCTCCCTTTCGTACCGTAAAATGTTACAAAATATCACATTTTGCACTTCATGTGATGAACAGCTGTGAAATATATTCACCGCTCGGCCGCAGCGAAAACCCGCAGAATTTCGTTGAGTTTTAACCATTCATCGTCTTTTCTACATTGTACCACACTCCGGGTCAAAGTCAATCAGTTTTTGTTACATTTTGTTCGTAAATGTTATTATTTGTTGCTTTTAACAAACAAAAAATCGAGTTTGCATCATTTTCACTAAATTTTCGACTCGTTTACGCAAAAAAGAATGAGCTTTCCGGTGAAAGATAACATTTTCTCCGAAAAGTTCATTCTTTTTTGTTATTTTATGTTACTTTTAATTTCAAGTTATTCTCAGGCCAGCACCAACGGGATATTGTTCTGCCGGAACAGCTCCTGCGTAGCTGCATCCAGACCATCGTCCGTGATCACCAGATCCACATCCGTAATGGGGGCGATCTTGTAGAAGAACGACTTGTTGAATTTGCTGTGGTCGGCCATGCAGATCACCCGCTTAGCTTTTTCCACCAGCACCTTTTTGGTATGGCCATCCTGCACATCCACCACCGAAAGGCCATCAGTCAGATCGATGCCCTCCAGCGAGAGAAACAAGGTATCGATCTGAAAATGCTGGATGAAATCATCGGTCAGCGGCCCCAGAAAAGCCATTGAGTTCTCACGGAACTCGCCCGGACACATGATGAGCTTGATGTTCCGCATGGTAGCGGTGGTGTTGGCTACCAGCAGAGAGTGGGTCAGTACACTGATGTTGCGTTTGCCGCGCAGCAGCGCAGCCAGCTCGTTGGGCGTGGTGCCCGCATCCAGAAAAACGGAATCGCCTTCGTTGATGTACTCCATACACTTGGCCGCGATGCGCTGCTTTTCGGACACATTGATCTCATTTTTGAAGCTGATGCTGCATTCAAACAGCGAGCCGCTGTTCAGCACTGCGCCGCCGTGTTCCAGCGTAACCATGCCATCCTCAGCCATCGCATTCAGATCCCGCCGGATGGTCATGGAGGACACCTGAATACGCTCTGCCAGGTCGGTGATCACCACACTGCCGTTGCGCTGCAATTCATCCAGAATATAGCGTTTTCGTTCGATTGCATTCATAGCATTTCCTCACCGGGACTCCCATGGCCCCTCTTACACCATTTTCCCAGTTTCTTTACCCGTTCTCTTCCGTTTCGTCCAGTCGCAGCTCGTGCCCGCCGGTGCGGATCATATAGCGTTCGCTGTCAATGTACTGCTCATTCAGCAGCACCACCCGGTCTTTGCCGTCCAGATAGCAGGTGCGGGTGTATACCACAGGCCGCCCCTTAGCAAACCCCAGCGCAGCCGCTGTTTCTGCATCGGCGTACCGCACCCGAATGATGGTCTCCTTTTCCCGGATGACTCGCAGCTTTCTCCACTGCCGCAGCAGCCGGAACACCGACCCGCTCAACAGCTCTTTTGTCAAAAATTCCGCATCCTGCGGCGGAAAGTAATCGATCTCATACACCGCCGGCTTGCCGTTCAGGGCACGCACCCGCCGGGCGCGGCAGTAGCGTTCCTCGCCCTGCTTCACCTCAAACAGGCGGCACACTTCAGTGCTTGGCACCATGTCCAGCTCTGTGCACACGGTGGAGGGCCTGTACCCGTTGGCAATGGCATTTTCGGTCCAGCCGCGGGGCGCGTTCAGGTCGTTGCGCATCACCACCCCGGTCACAAAAGTGCCCTTGCCCGGGTGACGCACCACCAGCCCTTCCTCGCACAGTTCCTCCACGGCACGCCGCACCGTGATGCGGCTCACCTTGTATTGCTCCACCAGTTCATTCTCGGTGGAGAGCTTGTCGCCCTCCCGGCGGCTGCCGGAAAGGATCTCCTGCCGCAGGATCTCTTCCAGCTGCAGATAAAGCGGGGTCGCGCTGTCCGGCACCAGCATATTGTTTTTCCTCCAAAAGCACACATTCTATAATCTACTATGAGCATAACACAATTGTGTGGTAAAATCCAGTATTTCATCGGCAAATTTTGCCCGAGAGCCTATTGTAAATCGTCTTATATTGTATTATAATGTCTTATATACTTATTCCATTGCAAATTCGATCAACACAGGAGGTATCTTGCATGTTTCATATCCTTGTTGCACGCTTTATCCTGGAGGCCAATGAGAACATCCCCAAAAAGTGCAATCTAAATGATGTCAGCCTGCACTTCGGGCAGGGCTGCATTGCGCATCTGCAGCTGGGGGACGTGTTTGACCGTCCTGACGTGACCCTTGTGCCAGCGCTGGACGCCAATGCGGCTTCCAACGGCGTGATGAAGCGCACCGCCTTTGATTACATTGAGTCCACCATCCTGCAGACTGTGCAGGAGCATCTTTCCGAACTGGATGGCATCTACCTCCACCTGCACGGCGCCAGTGAGGTAGAGGGCATCGGCTCCGGCGACCACCATATCTTAAAGGAAGTGCGCCGCATCGTAGGCCCTTACATGCCCATTGCTGTGGTATGCGATCCCCACGGTAACCTGTGCAAGGAATATGTGGAAGGCACCACCCTCATCCGCAGCTACCGTGAGTCCCCCCACACTGATGTGGAGCAGACCATCCGCTTTGTCTGCTCCCACCTGTTGGAGCTGTTGGAGCACCGCCGCAGCATCACTCCTGTGTACCGCAAACTGCCGCTAATTCTGGGCGGTGAGCAGAGCGTCTCCGCCGACGAACCGGTGCGCTCCATCAACCAGTATATGGATGAGATGGAAAAGGATGACCGCATCCTCAGCGCCAGCTGGCATGTGGGCTACATCCGCCACGACACCGATGTAGCCGGCTGCGGTGTCGTGGTGATTCCCTCTTCCAATGAGTTCCGCCCCTATGCAGAGCAGAAGGCCGATGAGCTGGCCGCCTATGTGTGGGACCGCCGCCATGAGTTCCACTATACCGGCCTGACTCAGGAACCAGACGAGGCCCTGCAGACCGCACTGCACTGCACCGGCAAGCCCGCCTTCCTCACCGACTCCGGCGACAACACCACCAGCGGTGCCATGGGTGCCAACACATGGGTACTGCGGCAGGTGCTGGCTAAACCCGAAGCCCTGCAGGGCAAGCGGGTGCTGTTTGCCGCCATTCAGGACCCCGCCGTCTATACCCTGCTGGCCGGTCATACCGTTGGTGACACCCTGCCTCTGACCCTTGGCATGGGTCTGGATTCCCTGACCGAGCCGGTACAGCTCACTGTAACCCTGAAGCATCTGGGCCGTCAAGAGGGCACCGTCTTGTTTGCTGAACATGGCGATTTTGGCGGCTGTGCCACCGTGTCGGTAGAGGGCCTGCCCATTGATGTCATCGTCACTGACACGAACCATCCCTTTGTAGAGCGGCATCAGACCCTTGCCGCCGGGGTGGACTGGATGGACTACGATGTGGTGATCGTCAAGACCGGCTACGCCTTTCCTGAACCGACCCAGCAGGGCGCGCTGTGCGTGATGTCCCTGACCGACGGCGCTACCTTGCAGGATACCCGCCGCCTGCCCTTCAAGCGCATCATGCGTCCCATGTTCCCGGTAGACGACATTTGATAAAAAAGGAGAACTGCCTTATGAAGATCCTTGTTGCAAAATTTCAGCTGGAAGCCAATGAGCATGTAGACATGAAGTGCGACCTGCCCAACGTGGCCCTTTCCTACGGACGTGACGCCCTGAGCCATATGCAGGTGGGCGACGTATTCGATGACCTAGGCATTGAACTGGTGCCCGTGATCTGTGCAGACGCTGCCTGCAGCGGCGTGATGAAAAAGACCTGCTTTGATTATATTGAACAGACCATCCTGAATGCCGTGCGCGACAACCTGCGGGATCTGGACGGTATCTACCTGCACCTGCACGGTGCCAGCTATGTGGAAGAGATCGGTTCCGGCGAGCACCATTTGGTGGCCGCCATCCGGCAGATCGTGGGTCCTTACCTGCCACTGGCGGTCTCCTGTGATCCGCACGGCAACCTGACCAAAGAGTATGTGGAGAACACCACCTTTATCCGCAGTTACCGTGAGGCTCCCCACACCGACATTGCCCAGACCGTACAGCGCACCTGCCGCGCCCTGATCGAACTGATCCGCCACCGTCAGAACATCACACCGGTATACCGCAAGCTGCCGCTGATTTTGGGTGGAGAACAGAGCGTTTCTGCCGACGAGCCGGTGCGTTCCTTCAACCAGTACATGGACGAGATGGAGAAAGATCCCCGCATCCTCAGCGCCAGTTGGCATGTGGGCTACCTGCGGCATGACTGCCCAGAGGCCGGCTGCGGCGTGGTGGTGATCCCTGCCACCGGAGCCGACCATGCCTATGCCGAGCAGAAAGCCGACGAGCTGGCCGCCTATGTGTGGGGCAAGCGCCATGAGTTCCACTACACCGGCACTACCGCCCAGCCGGACGAAGCTCTGCGCATGGCGCTGAACTGCCCGGACAAACCGTCGTTTATCACCGACTCCGGCGACAACGTGACCAGCGGTGCTCAGGGCGCTAACACCTTTATCCTGCGTCAGGTGCTGGCTGTGCCGGATCTGCACAAAAAGGTGCTGTTTGCTGCCATCCATGATGCAAAACTCTGCCACGCCCTGCTCAGCCTGCCCATTGACACCGTAACGAATGCTTCTGTCGGCATAGGTTTTGATTCGCTGTCGGCTCCAGTTCCGCTGACTCTGCGGGTACTATACAAAGGCATACAGGAGGGCACCCACATGTACGGCGAGGACGGCAGCTATGGCCCGCTGGTGACCGTTGCTGTAGAGGGCACCCCGCTGGTACTAACGATCACCGACAACAACCACTCCTTTGTGGAGGAGCACCAGTTGGATGCCTGCGGCGTGGACTGGAAGAACTTTGACATCATCGTAGTCAAACAGGGTTATATCCATCCAGAGCTCAAAGCTGCCGGTGCCCTGTGCGTGATGTCCCTCACCGACGGTGCCACCCCGCAGGACACCCGTCTGATTCCCTTCAAGCGCATCATGCGCCCCATGTTCCCCATTGACAACATCTGAGCATGTACCTTTTGCCCGTTTTCTCCAGCTGGCCTGTAAGGCATAACAAACCGCCCCGGCTTCCTGTTACGGAAACCGGGGCGATTTGTTATGCTTTATTCGTGCTTTCTCAAGCGCTCACGCAATCACTTGCGGGGGTTCTTGATAGCAGCCTGTTCTGCACTTTATAAATAGAGAGCACAAGAAATCACACATTTTCGTCATTTATTTTTTCAACCGTTCGTTTTTTCGTCCTTTTCGTAATATTTTTAGAAAATAACACATTTTTGCTTTTGCATTTTTGGGGGACAAACTACAACGCATTTTTCCATCCATTTTTTCAAAAATGGGACGCCAAAAGATCTTCCATATTACAAAAAGGAGGTGCTTTTCCACATGAACACACCCATACAGTTGAAAATCCGAGGTCACACCAAATGACGCTGGACTATTTCTATGGTCAGTCGGGCGAATTGTTCTCCTACTTCCGCATCCCGAAAGCGTTGTTCCAAGACCACCGCTTCCGGCAGCTCTCCACCGATGCCCGGACTCTGTACGGCATCCTGCTGGACCGCATGAGCCTGTCGGTCAAGAACGGCTGGCTGGACGAGCAAGGTCGGGTGTATATCATCTACACTGTCCGGGAAGTGCAGGAATCCCTCTGCTGCGCCGAGCACAAGGCGGTCAAGCTGTTCCGGGAGTTGGAGGACATTGACCTCATCGTGCGCAAGCGCCGTGGTCTGGGCAGACCCAGCCTGATCTACGTCAAGGACTTTTCCTCCGGCTTGCCCAAAGCGCAAGTACAGAATTGCCCAAACAGCAATTCAGGTGCTGCCGAAAGCACAATTCTGGTGCAGCCAAAACCGCAAGCAAATAAGACTGATAAGAATAAGACAGAATGGAACGATCCTGACCCTATCTATTCCGAGGGCATCCGGGAACAGCTTGAGGATTATTTTTATCAGGCGTTGGAGGTGAAACTTCTGCTCCGGCTCTGCCCGGACGAGGAGGACACCATCTACCAGATCGTGGACTTGCTTGTGGATACCTGTTCCACCAAACGCAAGATGTTGCGGATCGCCGGAGATGACAAGCCTACTGAGGTAGTACGCAGTCGGCTGAAAAAGCTGAATGCCGACCATATCCGCTTCGTGCTGGATTCTCTGGCAGAAAACACCGCCCCGGTGCGGAACATGAAGCAATATCTGCTGGCAATGCTCTACAATGCGCCCACCACCATGAACCTCTACTATCAGAACAAGACGAACCACGACTTTGCGCGCGGTTCACCGAAAGCGGGGTGATGTTATCGCAAAGAAAGCTACGATTATCGCAGTCACCAATCAAAAAGGCGGTGTGGGGAAAAGCACCACCTGTGAAAATCTGGGCATCGGGCTGGCGATGGAGGGCAAGAAAGTTCTGCTGGTGGACACTGACCCACAGGGCAGTCTTACCATCAGCATGGGCTGGCAGCAGCCTGATGAACTGCCCACCACTCTTTCCACCCTGATGGCAAAAGCCATGAACGACCAGCCCATCCAGCCCGGCGAAGGTATCCTGCACCATGCGGAGGGCGTTGACCTGATTCCGGCAAACATCGAACTGGCAGGGCTGGAAGTGGCTCTGGTGAACAGCATGAACCGGGAAAAGATGCTGAAACAGGTGCTGGACAGTGCCAAACGGGAGTACGATTTTATTCTGCTGGACTGTATGCCCTCGCTGGGGATGCTCACCATCAACGCATTGGCGGCGGCAGATGCTGCCCTGATTCCCGTGCAGGCGCAGTACCTTTCCGCAAAAGGTCTGGAACAACTTTTGCAGACCGTCCAAAAGGTTCGGCGGCAGATCAACCCCAAGCTGAAAATCGAGGGTATCCTGCTGACCATGACCGACAGCCGCACCAATTATGGAAAACAGATCAGCAATCTGATTCGGCAGGCATACGGAAAACACCTAAAGGTGTTTGACCAGACCATCCCCCGGTCAGTCCGTGCGGCGGAAACCAGCGCGGCAGGCAAAAGCATTTTCCAGCATGACCCTAAAGGCAAGGTGGCAGAAGCCTACCAATCTCTTGCGAAGGAGGTGCTGGCAGATGCCGATCGACAGCGGAAACTTAGCTCTGAAAGGGCTAGATGACCTGTTTTCCACCGAGGAAAAACGACAGGAGGAGCAACGGGAACAGGTACAGCAAATTCCCATCGACGAACTGCACCCCTTCACCAACCACCCATTCAAGGTGTTGGACGATGAAGCCATGACCCGGACGGTGGAGAGCATCGCACAGTACGGCGTACTGGCTCCGCTGATTGCCCGACCTCGCCCGGACGGTGACGGCTACGAGATCATCTCCGGGCACCGCCGCCAGTATGCAGCTAAACTTGCCGGGCTGGATACCCTGCCGGTCATTGTGCGGCAGATGTCGGACGATGCTGCTGTGATATTGATGGTGGACAGCAACCTTCAGCGTGAACACATTTTACCCAGTGAACGCGCCTTGGCGTACAAGATGAAACTGGATGCCATGCGAAGAACTAGCGGTAGACCGTCAAAAGAAAATGTGTCCCAAATTGGGACACAAAAACGTTCCGACCAAATCATGGCCGAAGAACTTGGTGAAAGTCGCAACCAAATCCAGCGTTTTATCCGCCTGACCAACCTTATCCCGGAACTACTGGACATGGTAGACGAAAAGAAAATCGCTTTTAATCCCGCTGTGGAATTGTCCTATCTGGACGAAAGCCAACAGCGGGATTTTTTAGAAGCCATGGAGGACACCCAGAATGCGCCGTCTTTATCGCAGGCGCAGCAACTGAAAAAGATGGCACAGCAAGGAGAGTTCAGCTACGAAAAAGCCTTTGATGTGATGGGACAGGAGAAAAAGAGCGAGAAAGACACCGTGACCATCAAAAACGAGACCCTACGGAAGTATTTCCCCCGCAGCTACACGCCCAAACAGATGGAGGAGAAGATCATCCAGCTTCTGGATGCGTGGCAGAAAAAGCAGCAGCGCCGCAACGAGCGCTGACCCGTAACGTAAGACCCGATGGGGTCTTTTTTGTTTGCAAGAATTTGGAGGTAACGCCTATGAACAATACGATTCCTTTTCACTCCGCAACTCACGCCCCGCAGATCACGGTGGATGTGAACATCCTGACCATGCTGAAGCAGGCGGCATCCTGTTTGACCGAGGCAGCAGGCAAGGATGTGTACCTTGCCGCCATCGGTCCCGATATGGAGCTGACCATTATCATGGAGGAGGATGCCCCTTCCGTTCTGCCTTGTTTTGACGAGGACGATGCCCTGATTTCCGTGAAGGGTGCGCCGCTGTTTATCAGCTACAATCCGGCGCAGGTCCTCAAGCTGGCAGGCAAGCGGTACCTGACCGGGCCGGTCATCTTCTACCGTACCGATGGGCACAGCACCATCGTATCCCTGACGGTGGAGGATATTTACCGCTTTCAGACCTATCTGGAAAGCCACAGCACCACCCTGATGGCAGATGGGCAGAAGCTGACCTGCATCTGCATCGACTGAGGTGTGCCATGCTGAACTTTTTTATCGGTTTCGCATTTTTTGAAGCAGGTGCCTTTTTCGGTTTCTTCGTGGCGGCTCTGATGCAGGCGGCACGGAGCGGCGAAATCAGTCTGAACGGAAAGGAGGATTCGCATGGAAGAAAATACCCTGTCCGTGCTGAAAATTGCACCGGGACAGCATCCGCAGCAGGTCGAGATTGATAACGACCTGAAAGCCTTGCAGCAGGCTGTGGGTGGCTCCATCGGCGCAAGCTACCCGTTTGAAGATCCGGTTGCCATCGTCTACAACGATGACGGCAAGCTCATGGGACTGCCCCTGAACCGTGCCCTTCGGGATGAAAACGGAGAAATGTATGATGCCGTTGCCGGAGACTTTCTTGTAGTGGGACTGGGCGAGGAGGATTTTGCATCCCTGACCCCGGAGATGGCGCAGAAGTATGAGCAGCTTTTTCATCAGCCGGAAGCCTTTCTGAAGTTGGGCAACCGTCTGCTGGTGCTGCCGGTGCCGGATGAACCTCCCGCAGAAAAGCCCCGCACCAAGCCCTCGGCAGAGCATGACCGCTAAAATCACCCTGCGGCACGGGAGGTGATGGCAGTGCAGGAAGAAATCGAACAGAAATCATTCAACATTATGATCTCTACCACCAAGCTGTCTGCCCGGACCGTTCTCCGGGCGGTAAAAGCGGCGTTTCGGCTGTACCAGTCCAAGGCATCCCAAGGCAAGCAGAGCGTCCGCACCCTTCTGCGGCAAAACCGGGGTGTGTCCAGCGTGGAAATCAGCAAAACGGGCATCAAGGGATTTGAGCGATATGCCAAGAAGTACGGCATCGACTATGCTATCCGAAAGGACAGCTCCGAAGTGCCGCCCCGGTATCTGGTCTTTTTCAAAGCTCCGGATGCAGAGGTCTTTCAGGCGGCATTCAAGGAATATTCGGCTTCGCTCCTGAACAAATCGAAGCGTCCTTCCGTTCTTGCCAAGCTGCATGAACTGGTACAGGCTGCGGCAGAACTCCCCGGCAAAGTCCGGCACAAGGAACAGGAGCGTGGACTGTGACCACGAAAAAGCTGACAAAGCTGCTGGCGCTCTATCTGCCCTATCTTCTGCTGGGACTGGTGGCAACCAACTTTGGCGAAGCGTGGCGGCTTGCCGAGGGAAAAGAACTAGGCGATAAGATTATGTCGCTGATGGGCACTATCCCGGTGGCATTTGCAAACCCGCTGCCAAGCCTGTATCCGCTGGATTTGCTGGTGGGCTTGTGCTGCGGCGTTGGGATGCGGCTTGCAGTCTATCTGCGTGGCAAAAACGCCAAGAAGTACCGCCACGGCATGGAGTACGGCTCTGCCCGGTGGGGTACACCCAAGGATATTGAGCCGTTCATGGCTCCAAAGTTCGAGGACAACATCATCCTGACCAAAACGGAACGGCTGATGATGTCCAACCGTCCGCCGGACCCCAAGAACGCCCGGAACAAAAACGTGCTGGTGGTGGGCGGCTCCGGCAGCGGCAAGACCCGGTTTTGGCTGAAACCGAACCTGCTTCAATGTCACAGTTCCTATGTGGTTACTGACCCGAAAGGAACTATCGTGCTTGAATGTGGCAACGCGATGTTAAAGAACGGCTACAAGGTCAAGATCCTGAACACCATCAACTTCAAAAAGTCCATGCACTATAACCCCTTTGCCTATGTCCACAGCGAAAAGGACATTCTGAAACTGGTCACGACCCTGATGATCAACACCAAGGGTGAAGGGTCCGGCGGGGACCCGTTCTGGGAGAAAAGCGAGCGTCTTTTGCTCACCGCCCTGATCGCCTATCTGCATTATGAAGCCCCGGTGGAGGAGCAGAATTTTGCAACACTGTTGGAAATGCTCAACACCATGCAGGTGCTGGAGGACGATGAGGAATACCAGAATCCGGTGGACTTGCTGTTTGAGGAACTGGGCAAGAAAAAGTCCAATTCCTTCGCAGTGCGCCAGTACAAGCTCTACAAATTAGCTGCCGGCAAAACGGCAAAATCCATCCTCATTTCCTGCGGTGCCAGATTAGCCCCCTTCGACATCCAAGAACTGCGTGACCTCACCATGTACGATGAACTGCAACTGGACACGCTGGGAGATAAGAAAACAGCTCTGTTCCTCATCATGTCGGACACGGATTCAACCTTTAACTTCCTCATCAGCATGGTTTACACCCAGCTTTTCAATCTGCTCTGTGACAAGGCAGACGATGTGTACGGCGGAAAGCTGCCCATCCATGTGCGGTGCCTGATCGACGAGTGTGCCAACATCGGGCAGATTCCCAATCTGGAAAAGCTGGTGGCGACCATCCGTAGCCGTGAGATCTCTGCCTGCCTTGTTTTGCAGGCGAGAAGCCAGTTGAAAGCCATCTACAAAGACAATGCGGACACCATCGTGGGCAACATGGACAGCCAGATTTTCCTCGGCGGCAGTGAGCCTACCACCCTGAAAGACCTGTCGGAAATGCTGGGAAAAGAGACCATCGACGCATTCAACACCTCGGACACCCGTGGCAACAGCCCCAGTTACGGCACTACGTTCCAGAAGATGGGGCATGAATTATTGAG
>ENA-OQJQ01000512-OQJQ01000512.1-human-gut-metagenome-genome-assembly--contig:-NODE-512-length-21029-cov-4.327367_pt1 | contig 21029 bp, 17 predicted proteins | sample MGYA00242609_ERZ504776 | MGnify/ENA primary metagenome ERZ504776 (study PRJEB26092, sample SAMD00036354) | human gut metagenome | host: Homo sapiens | study: EMG produced TPA metagenomics assembly of... | reverse complement strand
CGGGGCTATCACCTCCTTCCTGGACCGTTTCTTCTATTCCGGAAGCAGTGCTGCTGCCCATAAGCCGGGAGCAGCCGTTGCTTCTGCCAGAAGGGCCGGAACAACTGCCACCCTGGACCAGCTGAACAAATATTTTATGATTACGCAGATGCCGGTAGTGTCCTCCCAGTACTGGAATATGGTGCACGGGCAATGTCCGGAGGATGTAAAAAAGGATGAAGAAGGCATGCAGATTATGCGCGTATTGGGCAGGAACATGGCCTGGATGCTCAAATCCATTGAGGCCGGAAAAGCTGCCGGAGTTACGCTGCCTGAGACAGAGGAAAAGAAACGAACGAATTTTATACGGTAGGAAAATGGCTGATACGTGAAGGTTAGTGCATGAAATCAATACATGGAATTAATACATGAAATCAGGATGGACTGACTTAAGACTGGGGCCCGCCCGGCACTATGGTGTGCCGGGCTTTTTGAATATGGCTTTATGTACGGCTATGCCAATGCGGTATGTATGGTCTGATTATGAATGTGCTGGTCCAGTATTAAATGAACCCGTTCCACTTCACCGAGAATCAGGGTTTCGGACTTCGTGATTTGGTTTCTTAATACGCGCTCAGTGGATTTAATCTGGAATTCCAGACTGTCCATGCGGGTGTTCAGGGATATATTTTGTATATCAGATTTCATGCCCTGCATTTCGGTTTTTACGCCTTGTATATCAGATTTCATGCCCTGCATTTCGGCCTTTACACCTTGTATGTCGGTTTTCATATCCCGAATATCAGTTTTCATATCAATTATTTCAGTCAATATGACATCAAGTTTATCAGAATCAGTCAAGCTGTCACCTCCTAAAAACAGTGTGCTGTGTCAGTGTGCCGAATCGCGGTTTGTGTTTCGTCTGGAAACAGGGTGTAATTAAGTATAGCAGATCGGAACATGTAAATCCAGGCTGATTTTAGCATTTTTTGTAATGATTTTCACCGGATTTCCCCGCTGGTTTTCAGAAAAAATAATGCTTGTCACAAATCCCCCATTCTGTTATACTTTGGTATAATTAACTAGCTAATTATATGCAGGCTAATGGTTAATCAGTCAGATATACGGAAAGGAGGCAATCTACATGGACAAAGCATCACGCAGCTGTTTTGTTCAATCCCCGGAGCACTGTCTCGTAGAGAAGTACATCCGGGTGGCCAGGCTGCACCGGAGTATGATGGAGCGCCGCCTGGACGGCACAGGGGTGTACCGCAGCCAGCATCAGATACTGATGTTTGTGTCGGATAACCCCAACGTATCCCAGAAAGAACTGGCGAGGATGTATGGCGTGTCCGGGGCTACCATCGCTGTTTCCCTTAAGAAACTGGAAAGAGGGGGCTATATCAGGCGCCTGGTGGACCAGGAGGACAACCGGTGCAACCAGATTTGCATAACGGATAAGGGAAGGAAAGTGGTGGAGGACAGCGTAAAGATTTTCAGGCAAATGGAGAGCCGCATGTTTGAAGGATTTTCCGAGAATGATATGAAGGTGCTGGGACAACTGCTGGACCGGATATACGGGAACCTGGACCGGGAGTTTACGGACAGGGCACAAAGGGAGGAATCATAGGTGAAACGATACAGAAAGTATATAAAACCATATCTTGGAGCCTTTATCCTTGGCCCTCTTCTGATGCTGACAGAGGTGGCGGGGGAAATCATGCTTCCCAAACTGATGTCCATGATTATCAACAACGGGGTGGCTCAGAGAAACGTGCAGTACATCCTGTCCGTGGGAGGGCTGATGATACTGGCTACCCTTATAATGGCTATAGGAGGAATCGGTGGTGCCTATTTTTCCGTGAAAGCAGCAGTCAGCTTTACCAGCGACCTGAGGGACGACCTTTTTTCCAAGGTGCAGGAATTTTCATTTAAGAACATAGACTCATACAGCACAGGTTCGCTGGTCACCCGTCTGACCAATGATATTCAGCAGATCCAGAATGTGCTTATGATGGGACTGCGGATGGCCATGCGCGCTCCGGGCATGTTCATAGGAGCCCTGATTATGGCCTTCATGATGAATGCCAGACTGGCCGTGGTCATCCTGGTGGTAATCCCCCTGCTGACAGCCGCCATAGCCGTCATACTAAAGACAGCATTCCCCAGATTTACCGCCATGCAGAAAAAGCTGGACCAGCTAAACTCCGGCATTCAGGAGGCGCTGACCAATGTACGGGTTATCAAATCTTTTGTGCGGGAAGAGTTTGAGGAAGAAAAATTCAGGGATATGAACCAGGATTTAAAGAACAGCAGTCTGGACGCCATGAAAATCGTGATTGTCACCATGCCGGTGATGACCCTTGCCATGAACATAACCACACTGGCAGTGGTGTGGTACGGGGGCAATATCATAATTGCAGGGGATATGCCGGTGGGGGATTTAACTGCATTTACCACTTATATTGTGCAGATACTCATGTCGCTTATGATGCTTTCCATGGTGTTCCTGCAGCTTTCCAGGGCAGTGGCATCCATCCGCAGGGTGGGTGAGGTCATGGACACGGAGATCGACCTGACAGACCGGGATGCATCCAGGAAGGACCTGGCTGTATTGAAGGGAAAGGTGGAGTTTAAACATGTGAGCTTCAGCTATACGGACAACCGGGATGAGATGGTACTGGAGGATATAAATTTTACGGCAGAGCCAGGTCAGATAATAGGCATTATCGGCTCCACGGGAAGCGGCAAGACCACCCTGGTGCAGATGATACCGCGGCTCTACGATGCCACAAAGGGCCAGGTGCTTGTGGACGGGGTGGATGTCAGGGAATATTCCCTCAAAAACCTGCGGGAAGGCGTGGGCATGGTGCTCCAGAAAAATGTGCTCTTCTCAGGCACCATAGAGGAGAACCTGCGCTGGGGCAAGGAGGACGCCTCCATGGATGAAATCAGGGAAATGGCACAGAGCGCCCAGGCAGACAGCTTTGTCACATCCTTTACCAACGGCTATGATACGGACATGGGACAGGGCGGGGTCAATGTATCGGGGGGCCAGAAGCAGAGACTCTGTATTGCCAGGGCCCTGCTTAAGAGGCCCAAAATCCTGATACTGGATGACAGCACCAGTGCTGTGGATACGGCCACGGAGGCCAGGATACGGCAGTGTTTTAACACCAGCCTTAAGGACACCACCAAAATCATAATAGCGCAGCGCATCGGATCCGTGGAGGAGGCTGACCGGATTTTAGTGCTGGATGAAGGCAGGCTCATCGGCCAGGGGACCCATGAACAGCTTATGGAGGAATGTAAGGCATACCAGGAGATTTATTATTCCCAGAGGGACCGAAAGGAGACGGCTGTATCATGACGAGACAACAGAAAGCGGAAAGCCTGAAACGGCGCTATGGAAGACATGGTGCTCCTGAGGCCAGGGGTCCCATGGGAGGGAGAAGACATGGGCCGGGGCGGAATATGGCGATGGGCCCCAAAAGGCTGCCCAGGAACGCAGGCACCACCATCAGGCGTCTTCTGCATTATTTAAATGAGGATAAATCCAAGATGATGCTGGCATTTTTCTGTGTTGTCCTCAACACAGCGTCAACGCTGGCAGGCTCCTATATGCTGCGGCCTATCATCAATACATTCATTGCCCCGCTAACAGGAGGTCCCGGGGATCCGGCAGGACTTGCAAGGGCCCTGGCTGTGCTGGCGGCTGTGTTTGCCGTGGGGGTGCTTGCCAATTATGCCCAGGCAAAGGTTATGCTGACCGTGGCCCAAAATGCCCTGCAGAAAATCCGCAATGACCTGTTTGGCAGAATGCAGAAGCTGCCGGTGCGGTTTTATGATACCAACTCCAACGGTGATTTGATGAGCCGTTTTACAAATGATGTGGATACCATCGGGCAGATGCTCAGCTCCACGCTGGTACAGCTGTTTTCCGGAGCATTAAGCATTATCGGCACCCTGTTCCTCATGGTGTACACCAACCTGATTCTGACTCTTGTCACCCTGGTGATGATTCCCATTATGATGAAGGCGGGAGGAGCTGTGGCCGGGTGGAGCCAGAAATACTTTACCGCCCAGCAGACGTCCCTGGGAGCCGTGAACGGATATATAGAGGAGACCATCACCGGACAGAAGGTGGTTAAGGTATTCTGCCATGAGGATACGGCCAGAGAGGAATTCGGCATACTAAACCATGACCTGAGGCACAACCAGATTCGGGCCCAGTTTTTCGGCGGTATCATGGGGCCTGTGATGAACAGCCTGAGCCAGATCAACTATTCCCTTACCGCCTGTGTGGGCGGCCTGCTCTGTGTGCTCAGGGGCTTTGATGTGGGCGGGCTGACCGTGTTCTTAAACTTTTCCAGACAGTTCAGCCGTCCCATCAACGAGATATCCATGCAGGTCAGCAATGTATTCTCAGCCCTGGCCGGAGCAGAGCGTGTATTTGCGGTGATGGATGAGGAGCCGGAGCCGGCCAACACCAGGGACTGCATAGTGCCAAGTCCTATGATTGGCCATGTGGTGTTTCATCATGTTACCTTTGGCTACGATCCGGATAAAACCATTCTAAGGGACATAAACCTCTATGCCAAACCGGGGCAGAAGATTGCCTTTGTAGGATCTACCGGCGCGGGAAAGACCACCATAACAAATCTGCTGAACCGGTTTTATGACATCCAGTCAGGCTCCATCACCATTGACGGGGCGGATATACGAACTATTTCAAGGGATGCCCTGCGAAGCAACATTGCCATGGTCCTTCAGGACACCCACCTTTTTACAGGCACGGTGCGGGAGAATATCCGCTACGGCAGGCTGGACGCCACGGACGACGAGGTTATTCAGGCGGCAAAAACAGCATCCGCCCACTCCTTTATCATGCGTCTTCCCCACGGATATGACACCATGCTGGAGGGGGACGGGGCCAATTTAAGCCAGGGCCAGAGACAGCTTCTCAATATTGCCAGGGCATCCATATCCAAGGCTCCTGTGCTGATACTGGACGAGGCCACCAGCTCCGTGGATACCAGGACTGAAAAACACATTGAGCACGGTATGGACCGGCTGATGGCGGACCGAACCACCTTCATCATTGCCCACAGGCTGTCTACGGTGCGGAGCGCCAACGCCATTATGGTTCTGGAGCAGGGGGAAATCATTGAGCGGGGAACCCATGAGGAGCTTCTGGAGATGAAAGGACGGTACTACGAACTGTATACAGGCATGAAAGAACTGGAATGATTGCCATGAAATTAACATGTATTTAACATATAATTAAAAAAATAACATATATAATCTGTATTGTATACAATCTTTATTTATGCTATACTAAATTGGTGTATTCCGGCGGGGGCAGGCAGCCCTGCCGGTCATACCGGGCGCTGGTACTGGTCCGGCCGCACAAAGGAATAAAACAAAGAAAAGAGGGAGAGAATCCATGGGTTTGGCGACTTTTATAGGCGGCATCCATCCATATGAGGGGAAAGAGCTGTCAGAGAACAAACCGGTACAGGTCCTGATGCCAAAGGGCGACCTGGTGTATCCGATGTCACAGCACATTGGTGCACCCGCGAAGCCTCTGGTAGCAAAGGGCGATCATGTACTGGCAGGCCAGAAGATTGGAGAAGCAGGCGGTTTCATCTCTGCAAATGTAATTGCTTCTGTTTCAGGAACGGTGAAGGCCATTGAACCAAGGCGTATGGCTAACGGAGCAATGGTGCCCTCCATTGTGGTTGAAAATGATGGAGAATATAAGACGGTTGAGGGCGTAGGAGAGGACAGGGACCCATCAGGCCTGTCTAAAGAGGAAATCCGCAACATTGTGAAGGAAGCCGGTATCGTGGGTCTCGGCGGAGCAGGATTCCCCACTCATGTAAAGCTGACTCCGAAGGATGAGAACGCCATCGAGTACATACTGGTCAACGGCGCAGAGTGTGAGCCGTACCTCACCAGCGACTACCGGATGATGCTGGAAGAGCCGGAGAAAATTGTAGGCGGCTTAAAGGTCATCCTTCAGCTGTTTGACAATGCAAAGGGTGTTATCGGCATTGAGAACAATAAGCCGGAGGCCATCAAGAAACTTACCGAGATGGTAAAGGACGAGCCGCGCATCACGGTCTGTCCCCTTATGACAAAGTATCCGCAGGGAGGAGAGCGTTCCCTGATTTATGCCGTTACAGGCAGGAAGGTCAACTCATCCATGCTTCCCGCGGACGCAGGATGCATCGTGGACAATGTTGACACCGTGATTTCCATTTACATGGCAGTGTGCAAGAGCACGCCCCTGATGAGGAAGATCATCACGGTCACCGGAGACGCGGTGGCAGACCCCAGAAATTTCAGCGTAAAGCTTGGAACCAATTACCAGGAGCTGTTGGACGCAGCCGGCGGTTTTAAGACGGAGCCGGAAAAGGTTCTGTCAGGCGGCCCCATGATGGGCCAGGCCATATTTGACCTGAATATCCCGGTAAGCAAGACTTCGTCCGCCCTGACCTGCTTCACAAAGGACCAGGTGGCTGAGATGGAGCCTTCCGCATGCATACGGTGCGGAAAATGCGTCAGTGTATGTCCAAGCCACATCATCCCTGTGATGATGATGCAGGCCGCCCTCAGGGACGACTGCGAGACATTCGAGAAGCTGAACGGTATGGAATGTATGGAGTGCGGAAGCTGCACCTACATATGTCCGGCCAAGAGGCCTCTGACTCAGGCATTTAAGGAAATGCGCAAGACAGTTGCGGCTAACCGCAGGAAGAAAGGGTAGGAGGGGACATAAGTCATGAGTAAATTATTAAACGTATCATCATCCCCGCATGTGAGAAGCCATGAGACCACCCACAGCATCATGCTGGACGTGGCCATTGCCATGTTGCCTGCAACTGCTTTCGGTGTGTATCATTTCGGCATGCATGCGCTGCTGGTGCTTATAGTTACGGTTGCAGCCTGTGTTTTAAGTGAGTATGTATATGAGAAGCTGATGAAGAAGCCAAGCACCATCAGCGACTGCAGTGCCCTGGTCACGGGCCTGATTCTGGCACTGAACATGCCTCCGGAGATTCCGGTGTGGATTCCTGCTCTGGGCGGAATCTTTGCCATTATCGTGGTGAAGCAGCTCTACGGCGGCCTGGGACAGAACTTTATGAACCCGGCTCTGGCAGCCAGATGCTTCCTGCTGATTTCCTTTGCGGGAAAAATGACAAATTTCAGCTACAGCGGGTTTGACGGCGTGTCCGGCGCGACCCCCCTGGCAGTGCTTAAAAGCGGCGGGACCGTGGATGTTCCGGCCATGTTTGTGGGAAATATCCCGGGCACCATCGGAGAGGTTTCCGTGATTGCCCTTTTAATCGGCGCAGCCTATCTGTTGGCAAAGAAGGTAATCTCCATCCGGATTCCAGGCACCTACATACTGACGGTTGTGGTATTTGCCATCCTGTTCGGAGGCCATGGATTTGATTTAAATTACATTGCAGCCCATCTGTGCGGCGGCGGCCTGATTTTCGGTGCCTTCTTTATGGCAACCGACTATGTGACCAGCCCCATCACGCCAAAGGGCCAGATTGTGTTCGGTATCCTGCTGGGCGTGCTCACAGGACTGTTCAGGATTTTCGGCGGCTCCGCAGAGGGCGTGTCCTACGCAATTATCATCAGCAACATCCTTGTTCCGCTGATTGAGAAAGTAACCCTTCCCAAAGCATTTGGAAAGGAGGGCAAGTAATTATGAATAAAGCAGGATTTATGAAAGACGCGCTGATCCTTTTTGTCATCACACTGGTATCGGGCTGCCTGCTTGGCGGTGTGTACCAGGTAACTAAGGAACCCATTGAGAAGGCTACCATTGCTGCCAACAACAAGGCTTACAAGGCAGTATTTAACGAGGCTGAGTCATTTGAACCGGATGATGCCCTTACAGCCGCGGTCGAGGGATGCAACGCAGACCTGGCCGGCATGGATTTTGGCGGCGTCAAGGTGGAGAATGTGCTTAAGGCAGTAGACGGCAGCGGCAGCCAGCTGGGCTATGTCATCACTTCCCTTTCCAATGACAGTTACGGCGGCGCTGTGAAGGTATCCGTGGGCATTAAGGAGGACGGCACCATTACAGGAATCGAGTTCCTGGAAATCAATGATACGCCGGGTCTGGGACTTAAGGCCAAGGAGCCTAAATTCAAAGACCAGTTCATTGGCAAGAATGCCGAATCCTTAAGTGTAACCAAGATGGGGAATGCGGACGACACCCAGATTAACGCAATCAGCGGTGCCACCATTACTTCCAGTGCAACAACCAACGCAGTGAATGCAGCTTTATATTACCTGCATAACTGCATCAAATAATTAGGAGGTGGGAATATGAATAACTGTTCTGAACGTTTATATAACGGTATTGTGAAAGAAAACCCTACCTTCGTCCTGATGCTTGGTATGTGTCCGACCCTGGCCGTAACCACATCAGCTGTCAACGGCCTTGGTATGGGACTTTCCACAACCGTGGTTTTACTGTTTTCCAATATGATTATATCAGCACTCCGTAAGATTATACCGGACCGCGTGCGTATCCCGGCATACATCGTTATCGTGGCTTCCCTGGTTACCGTTGTGCAGCTGCTGCTTCAGGCCTATGTGCCGAGCCTGTATTCTGCCCTTGGTATCTATATTCCGCTGATTGTAGTTAACTGTATCATTCTTGGCCGCGCAGAGTCCTACGCATCCAAGAACGGCCCGCTTGTATCCACCTTTGACGGTATCGGCATGGGCCTGGGCTTTACCCTTGCCCTTACATGTATCGGCCTTGTCCGCGAGATCCTTGGTTCCGGCGCAATCTTCGGCAATGTAGTGATTCCTGAGGATTACCACATCGCCATCTTTGTTCTGGCTCCCGGCGCGTTCTTTGTCCTTGCAGTGCTGACCGCCCTTCAGAATAAGTTTAAGGCGCCGTCAGCGACCAACGGTTCCGTTCCCCAGTCCAGACTGGCATGCGGTGGCAACTGTATGGAGTGCACGGGTTCCTCCTGCATGTCCAACCATGAAGTGCTGGAGACCAGGAAGCGCCAGGCGGAAGAGAAGGCCCTTGCTGCAAAGAAGGAAGCCGTAGCAAAGAAGGAAGCAGAGTTAAAAGCAGCTACTTCCAAGAAAGAAAATTAGGAGGGTGGATAAATGAAAGAGTTATTGTTAATTGCCATTGGTTCCGCTCTGGTTAATAACGTTGTTTTGAGCCAGTTCTTAGGACTTTGTCCATTCCTCGGTGTTTCAAAAAAGGTTGAGACTTCAGCCGGTATGGGTGCAGCGGTTATTTTCGTTATTACCATTGCGTCCGCTGTGACCAGCCTGGTGTATACAGGGATTCTTGTGAATCTGCATCTGGAATATCTCCAGACCATTGTATTCATCCTGGTTATCGCAGCCCTGGTTCAGTTCGTGGAGATGTTCTTAAAGAAATCCATGCCGTCACTGTATGAGGCTCTGGGCGTATACCTGCCTCTGATTACCACCAACTGTGCGGTTCTGGGCGTTGCCCTTACCAATGTGACGAAGTCCTATAACTTCGTGCAGAGTGTTGTAAACGGTATCGGTATCTCCGTTGGTTTTACCATTGCTATTGTCATGTTAGCTGGTGTCCGCGAGAAGATTGAGCATAATGACGTCCCATATTCATTCCAGGGGTCACCTATAGTCCTTATTACCTCGGGTCTTATGGCAATCGCATTTTTCGGATTTTCCGGATTAATTTAGAAGGAGGAGAAGGAAAATGGTTACAGGTATTATAATAGCGGCAGCCGTGGTAGGTATCCTTGGTATTCTGATAGGTGTCTTCTTAGGCATAGCCAGCGAGAAGTTTAAAGTTGAAGTAGATGAAAAGGAAATCCTGGTCCGCAACGAGCTGCCCGGCAACAACTGCGGCGGCTGTGGATACGCGGGCTGTGACGCACTGGCAAAGGCAATCGCAGCCGGCCAGGCGGATGTAAGCGCATGTCCTGTGGGCGGCGCTTCCACCGCGGAGAAAATCGGAGCCATCATGGGCGTTGCAGGCGGAGCTGCCGAGAAGAAGGTGGCCTTCGTGAAATGTAAAGGTTCATGTGACAAAACCGCCGTACAGTACAACTATTACGGTGTGGATGACTGTAAGAAGGTATCTGTTGTCCCGGGCGCCGGCGAGAAGGCCTGCGCATACGGATGTATGGGCTACGGCTCCTGTGTCAGGGCATGTGCCTTTGACGCCATCCATGTAGTGGACGGCGTGGCAGTGGTAGATAAGGAAAAATGTGTTGCCTGCGGCAAGTGTGTGGCATCCTGTCCGAACCACCTGATTGAGCTGGTGCCGTATAAGGCAGAGCATCTGGTACAGTGCAGCTCCCACGACAAAGGCAAAGATGTAAAAGCTGTCTGTGCGGCCGGCTGTATCGGATGTACCCTGTGTACAAAGCAGTGTGAGTTTGATGCCATCCATATGGAGAACAATCTGGCTGTCATTGACTACGAGAAGTGTACCAACTGCGGCAAGTGCGCAGAAAAATGTCCTGTCAAGGTTATTGTTTAGGCGAGATAAAAATATCGGAATGAAATAAAAAGCTGTCCCTTCCGGGTGATGAACCGCGGAAGGAACAGCTTTTTTGCTGCATTTGTATGTTATTTTTTCTTTCTCTTTTTAAAAGCCGGTGAATCAAAGGACTGGTCGTCGGGCAGGACCTTCTTAGTGGTGGCCTCCACCAGATTATCGTAGCAGGAAAAGATGGCGTTTATGTCCCTGGAGTCCATCCTTGGCGTCAGGAGGGATACCAGAGGAACGATAATGAGTCCCACAATCATGGAGACAGCACCTGCATTGATGGGGGACGCAATATAGTGCAGGAACATATTTGAAACCGTGATACCGATGCCGGTGGCAAAGCTGGCCCACACAGCCGCGGGCGTGGTTCTTTTCCAGTACAGGCCGTAGAGGAAGGGAGCCAGAAAGGCTCCGGCCAGCGCGCCCCAGGAGATACCCATGAGCTGGGCAATGAAGTCAGGCGGATCCAGGGCCAGGATAACGCTTATGACGATAAAGGCCACAATCAGGCACTGCATCAGCACCAGCTGGGTTTTATCCTTCATGTTCTTCACAAGACTGCCTTTGATAAAATCCAGGGTCAGGGTGGAGCTGGAGGTGAGCACCAGGGAGGAAAGGGTGGACATGGATGCGGACAGCACCAGCATGACAACAATTCCAATCAGCAGGTCCGGAAGGCCGGACAGCATGGCCGGTATGATGGTATCATAAGCCACGGATCCATTTCCATTATAAATGGCAGGGCTGTCAAAGAGCCGGCCGAAGCCGCCCAGGAAATAGCTGCCCCCGGAGATGACAATGGCAAACAGGGTGGAAATCACGGTGCCTGTGGCAATGGCTTTTTCGCTTCGGATGGTATAGAATTTGTGAATCATCTGGGGCAGGCCCCAGGTTCCAAGGGAGGTGAGAATCACCACGCCCAGCAGGTTCAGGGGATCCGGTCCGAAGAAGGAGGTGTAGGCTCCGGGCTGGCCCAGGGTAACCGGGACCTCGCTGGGAATCTGCGCCAGTCTGCCCACAGCAGCCGTAAATCCTCCCTGGCCGCTTAAAACGCTGAGGATGATGGCGGCGATGCCGGCCAGCATGATGATGCCCTGGATGAAATCATTGATGGCCGTGGCCATATAACCGCCCAGGATGACATAGACCGCTGTCAGGATAGCCATGCCCATGACACAGACACTGTAGGGAATATCAAAGGCCATGCCGAATAACCGGGACAGACCATTGTAGACAGAGGCTGTGTAGGGTATGAGAAAGACAAATATAATCAGGGAGGCAACAATCTTCATGCCCTGGCTGTGGAACCGGCTGCCGAAGAATTCCGGCATGGTGGCCGAGGAGAGATGCTTGCTCATGACCCTGGTCCGCCGCCCCAGGATGACCCAGGCCAGCAGGCTGCCGATCAGGGCATTGCCAATGCCAATCCAGGTGGAGGCCAGGCCGTATTTCCATCCGAACTGACCGGCATAACCGATAAATACCACAGCGGAAAAGTAGGAGGTGCCATAGGCAAAGGCGGTGAGCCAGGGCCCCACGCCCCTTCCTCCCAGAACAAAGTCATTGACATTGGTGGCATGGCGACGGGAATAGAATCCCACTCCCAGCATGATGGCAAAAAAGATAACCAGCATCAGCAGTTTAACAGTCATTTGAATATCCTCCGCATACACTTTAATAATTAAAACTTCTGAACTTTAATGTATCAAAGTACAAGGGGATTGTCAAAGGGTATTTCTTATTTTTGCCTACTTTGGCTATTTTGACGGAACTTCGTGAAAGAGAATGAGGTGCAAAATGCCATTTTTTTGTTAAAGTGGGGGATGACTGTCAAATTTCGACAATAAATGTAAAATCCAAAGATGGATATAAAATGTAAAAAATGAATAATTAAGGTATAAAAAGATTTACATAATATAAATTACAAAAATAGGAAATCATGTAACATGTTTAAAAATTAATAATACTGTAACATAAATGTAAAGATATGGCTGGCGAAATGCACAAAATAAAGGTGCAGACACCTGGAAAACCATAGTAAATATATAAAAAATATTACAAATGTTTCAAAAGTAAGAAAAAATGTAACAAAATTATTAAATCTCCATTGACGCGAAAAGTCAAATCCCATATAATTAGCCATACATCCCGGAAAAACATGCACAAAGTGGGAGATACCCACTGCATAAAATTTTGAGAATGGTACCTGTACAGAGTTGTGCGGGGCCAGGAAAGAGGAGTATGTATGCTTACATTACATTCATTCCTTCGTTCGGTAGTTCTCTTTGTTAAGTCACTGACTGTGAAAGTGACAAAGCAGATGTACCGTTCCTCATCGGTGGTGATGGCGGGTATGATGGTAGTGGCCATCATAGCATTTTCAGCCAATGGGTTTGGCGGCGGGGGAAGAAACGCCCTGGCAGCGCCCATGACGGAGGAAAGTGACGCCATTGACATGGCGGAGGAGGAAAACGAAGGAAGCGGTCTGGTTACTGAAGCAAAAGTACAATTCGGACATTTAAACACAGACAGTGAAGGCCAGCATCTGGCCGGTGCGCTGCTGGAAGCGGACGTCCGAGAGAAACAGAGAAAGCAGGCAGCTGCACAGACCCAGATTGAGACACTTCAGAAACAGATATTAAAGGAGAGACAGGAAGAGGAGGCCAGGAAAAAGGCGGAGGAAGAGCGCCGGGCAGCCAGAAGGATTAAATATACGGATGAAGATTACCAGGTACTCCTGCGCATTGTCCAGGCGGAGGCGGGAATCTGCGACCCCAAGGGAAAGATACTGGTTGCGGATGTGATCATTAACCGTGTCCTGTCGGGAAAATTCCCGGACAGCGTAAAGGCAGTTGTATACCAGCCATCCCAGTTTCAGCCGGTATCCAACGGCACCATCAACACGGTAAAGGTCACAGCGGAAACCATTGAATGCGTGGACCGTGCCCTGGCCGGTGAAGATTATTCCAACGGAGCCCTGTATTTTATGAACAGAAGGGCATCCGGCAGTGCTGCCTCCTGGTTCGACAGGCGGCTGACCTACCTTTTTGCCCATGATGGACATGAGTTCTTCCGATAATCAGATAAAAAAGGATTGAGTTTCCTGCGGCTTTAGGTGTATACTAGGAATTGGAAAATCGAAATGCCACAAAGGAGAATGGAATATGATTTTTGATGAGAAGAAGAACCTGGACTTTTACAGGAATTTAGGGATTGAAGGCAGATATGCCAAGGCCGTGGATTTCCTTCAGAATACGGACCTTGAGGCATTGGAGCCGGGAAAGTATGAGATTGACGGCAAAAACGTGTATGCCAATGTAACAGCCTACACCACCATCCCGTGGGAGGAGGCTAAATATGAGGCACATGAGCATTACACCGATATCCAGTACGTGATTGAGGGCAGCGAGATTATGAGCTACGCGCCGGTACATGAGATGACTGTAAAGGTTCCATATAATCCGGATAAGGATGTGGTATTCTTTGAGAACACCACCCCCGGACTTAGGGTTGTGACCGGAGCCGGACAGTATCTGATTTTTAACCCATGGGATGCCCATAAGCCAAAGGCTGCCAACGGAGAGCCGGCACCGATTAAAAAGGTGATTGTAAAAATCAAAGAGGATTAAAAAATAAATTAAATGCGTAATAAAACGTGATTGAAGCGTGATTTTAAGAAAGCGCAGGAAAAAAGGCCGGCCCGCTGTATCCGGTATCAGCGGGCCGGTCCTTTTTTATGCCCCCGGAGACTACCTCATGTTTGCTGATATTTCATTGCTAATATTTTGTTAATTGAAATATTGACTTTTAATTCACAAAATGAGATAATGAAAAGGATTTCGATAAAATGAAAGAGAGGTAAATGAATGATGGCAAATGTAGATTTGAGTCAGTATGGTATTACCGGAACCACAGAAATTGTTTATAATCCTTCCTATGAGATGTTATTTGAAGAAGAGACTAAACCAACTCTGGAGGGGTATGAAAAAGGCCAGGTAAGCGAACTTGGTGCAGTGAATGTCATGACTGGTATTTACACAGGTCGTTCCCCTAAGGACAAGTTCATTGTCATGGATGAGAACTCAAAGGACACTGTATGGTGGACAACGGACGAGTACAAGAATGACAATCATCCGGCCAGCCAGGAAGCATGGGATACAGTAAAGAAGATTGCCCTGGAAGAACTTTCTAACAAGAGACTGTTTGTTGTAGACGCATTCTGTGGAGCAAACAAGGATACCCGCATGGCAATCCGCTTCATTGTAGAGGTTGCATGGCAGGCTCATTTCGTAAAAAACATGTTTATCCAGCCAAGCGCAGAGGAACTGGAGAACTTTAAGCCGGATTTCGTTGTATATAATGCTTCCAAGGCAAAGGTGGAAAATTACAAGGAGTTAGGCCTGAACTCCGAGACAGCCGCTATGTTCAATATTACCAGCCGCGAGCAGGTAATCGTGAACACATGGTACGGCGGAGAGATGAAAAAAGGCATGTTCTCAATGATGAACTACTATCTGCCTCTGAAGGGCATTGCATCCATGCATTGTTCTGCCAACACAGATATGAACGGTGAGAACACCGCAATCTTCTTCGGACTTTCCGGAACAGGAAAAACCACTCTTTCAACAGACCCCAAGCGTCTTCTTATCGGTGATGACGAGCACGGCTGGGATGACAACGGCGTATTTAACTTCGAGGGCGGATGCTATGCAAAGGTCATTAACCTGGATAAGGATTCTGAGCCGGACATCTACAATGCAATCAGACGCAATGCTCTTTTGGAGAATGTTACACTTGATGCTGACGGCAAGATTGATTTTGATGACAAGAGCGTAACTGAGAATACACGTGTATCTTATCCGATTGATCATATTGAGAAGATTGTTCGTCCGGTATCAGCTGCTCCTGCTGCAAAGGATGTTATTTTCCTGTCAGCAGATGCGTTCGGCGTACTGCCTCCAGTATCCGTTCTGACTCCGGAGCAGACACAGTACTATTTCCTGTCCGGATTTACAGCAAAGCTTGCCGGTACAGAGCGTGGCATCACAGAGCCCACACCTACATTCTCAGCCTGCTTCGGACAGGCATTCCTGGAACTGCATCCAACCAAGTATGCAGAGGAGCTTGTTAAGAGAATGGAGAAGAGCGGCGCAAAGGCATACCTGGTTAACACCGGCTGGAATGGAACAGGCAAGCGTATCTCTATCCGCGATACCCGTGGTATTATTGATGCGATTCTTGACGGCTCCATTGCAAAGGCTCCAACCAAGCAGCTTCCATTCTTCAACTTTGAGATTCCTACCGAGCTTCCAGGCGTAGATCCTAAGATTCTGGATCCCCGCGATACATACGCAGAGGTATCACAGTGGGAGGAAAAGGCAAAAGATCTGGCACAGCGTTTTGTCAAGAACTTTGCAAAATATGAGGGCAACGAGGCTGGAAAGGCACTGGTTTCCGCTGGTCCTCAGTTATAATCATAAAAATCATCTTTCTGCCCCGCGGCAGGAGGACAGCATGATAGAGGGAGAACCGGATGTCCGGTTCTCCTTTTCATACAGTCCAGGTGCCCAATGACTTTCCCTGGAGCTGACATTTCTTAATATTTTATACTGTTTCTTAAGTCTCATTTACGTCCATTGAAAGGCTGTTTTTTTCATGATACCATGAAACCATAAAGGAGGATGGGTTATGAAAAAATGGAAAAAGAAGCGTACATGGACGCTGGCAATGACGCTGGTTCTTCTGGCACTGCTCTCTCTGTCTGCCTGCGGCAGCAAGCTGTCCAATACGGCAGCCACGGCTGAGACCATGGCTGCAGGATATGCTATGGATGTGAGGGAAGCAGCGATAACCATGGCCCCTGCGGGAGAAGACCTGAATGGGTTAAAGGCTGAGAGCGGAAGCGGTCTGTCACCCTCGCCGGACATCGGAAGTCCGGGGGAAGCAGGCAGGAAGCTGATACGGGATGTGAGTATGAACGTGGAGGCCAGGGACTTTGACGGCGTCCTCTCCCAGATTACAGATCAGGTAGGGGAGCTGGGCGGTTATGTGGAATCCTCTGATGTGTCGGGAGTCAGCGTCGATTCCTATGGCGGCAGCCAGCAGCGCCATGCGGACATCAGGGCCAGGATTCCGGCCGACCGGCTGGACCGCTTTGTAGAGACGGTGGAGAGCGCGGGAAATGTGACCAGCAAGCAGGAGCAGGTGACGGATGTGACCCTGCAGTATTCGGATACGGAGAGCCGCAAGAAATCGCTGGAGATAGAGCAGGAACGGCTTTGGGCCTTGCTGGAAAAAGCGGAGTCCCTGGATGCGGTGGTGGCTCTGGAGGCCCGGCTCTCAGAGATCCGCTATGAGCTGGAGTCCTACACATCCCAGCTGCGCCTCTATGACAATCAGGTGGATTACAGCACTGTATCCATCTATATGAGGGAGGTAAAGGACCTTACCCCCACTGCGCCGGACAGCATTGGAACCAGGATTCAGAAGGGCTTTAACCGCAGTCTGAATAACCTTGGGGAGGCCGTAACTGACCTGATTGTATGGCTTGCCGTCAACAGTCCCATCCTGTTCGTACTGGCTGTTATCATTGGGGCGGTTGTCCTTATTGTCAGAAGACTGAGCCGAAAGCTGCGGGGCGGGAACCGATCCCCAAGGCGTTTCTCTCCATTCCGCGGCAAGCCCATGGGAGGAAAGAAGGGCGCAAAGGACCAGAAGGAGCAGGCGGAGAAAGGACAGCCGGAGAAAGAACCGCCGGAGAAAGAACCGCCGGAGAGGGAACAGGCGGAGAAAGAACAGAATTAAGATAAAAACCAATATGGAGGGCAGGACACACAGCCGGCAAAAACAGGCTTGTGTCCTGCCTTTTTATGGCGTATACTCATAGTAATAATCCACAGCAATAATCTGAGGATGCCTAAAACCGTGTTCCCGCCGGATTTAGGAAATCCGGCAGATTTCCCGTTGCCTGTCAACACCATATATACCCAGGGAAAGGAGAACCTCATGCAGCTTACCTATCTGCACATCCACAATTTTAAGTCTATACGAAGCATGGAAATCCGGGATATAGAACGGGCGCTGATTTTAGTTGGGAAAAATAATACAGGAAAAACCTCGGTGCTGGATGCAATCTGCGCGGTGTGCGGCTGTTATGAGATTCAGGACAGGGATTTTAATGAGAACCGTCAGGCTATCCGGATTGATGCCTGCTTTTCCATAGAGGAGGAGGATCTGCACCTGTTTCACCATATGGGTATTGTCAGCCAGTACAGACGTTACGATGTGTGGCGCAGGGTATTTTCTGAGCGGCTTCCGTCGTTCCAAAACGGAGAGCTGTCCTTTACCTTTCACGTGAACCAGGACGGCAAGGTGCGGTACGAGGATCTTTATAGGAAGAATAACCCCTATATCCATATGGTGATGCCCCGCATCTACCGCATCAATGCGGAGCGGGAGCTGAACCAGCTGCAGAACGACCTTCTGATGTTCCAGGAGGACGAGGAGCTTCGAAGGCTGCGATCCGGCAGCTGTATTTTTGAGCGGGCTAAGAAATGCAACCATTGTTTCCAGTGCATCGGCCTGATTAATAAGAAGAAACCGGAAGAACTTTCCGCCTTTGAGACAGCCAGACTTCTGGAGTTTAAGATATACCAGATGAACCTGAGCGGATTTTCCGGAAAGGTCAATGAAAATTTCTTTAAAAATGGAGGATACGAGGAGATACAGTACACGTTAAGCTGCGATGCGGACCAGCTTTTTACCGTGGAGGTAACGGCCCATAACCGCCAGAGAGGTACTGTGAAGCCGGTGGAGCTGATGGGAAAGGGCATGCGGAGTATTTATATGCTTTCCCTGCTAGAGACCTATATCAGCGAACAGGGCCGGATTCCCAGCATTATTGTGGTGGAGGATCCGGAGATATTCCTCCATCCCCAGCTTCAGAAAACATGCAGTGAGATACTGTACCGGCTGTCCAAGAAAAATCAGGTCATTTTCAAGACTCACAGCCCGGACCTTTTGTTTAATTTCAGCATACGCCAGATACGGCAGGTGGTGTTGGATGATGAGCGGTACTCGGTTGTACGCCCGCGGACCAACATGAGCGAGATATTGGATGACCTGGGGTATGGGGCCAATGATCTGCTGAATGTCAGCTTCGTGTTTATTGTGGAGGGGAAACAGGACAAGAGCCGCCTGCCTTTGCTTCTGGAAAAGTATTATTCTGAGATTTATGATGAGGAAGGAAATCTGTACCGCATATCCATCATCACCACAAACAGCTGCACAAACATCAAGACATATGCCAACTTAAAGTATATGAACCAGGTCTATCTGCGGGATCAGTTCCTTATGATACGCGATGGAGACGGCAAGGATCCGGAGGAGCTGGCATCGCAGCTGTGCAGGTATTACGATGAGAGGAATCTGGAGGACGTGGACCGCCTGCCGAAGGTGACAAGGAAGAACGTGCTTATTTTAAAGTATTATTCGTTTGAGAACTATTTCTTTAACCCGGCAGTTATGGCCCGCCTGGGAATCGTGGAAAGCGAGGATGATTTTTACCGGACCCTCTATGGCAAATGGAAGGAATATCTGTACCGGATTCGCAGCGGGCAGCAGCTGATGGAAGTCCTGGGACGGGATTTCTCATCCCCGGAAGATATGAAGGAGCACATGGAAGAGGTGCGCACCTTTCTCAGAGGCCATAATTTATATGATATATTTTACGGCCCGTTCAGGGACAGGGAAAAAGAGATTCTGAGGGCCTACATCGACCTGGCGCCCAAGGAGGATTTTAAGGATATACTGGATGCCATTGACCGGTTTGTCTATTTTGACAGCAGGAAAAGACCTGAGGATGAAAGGCAGGCAGAGAAGAGTATGATGTAAAAAGGACATAACAGAAAGAGGATATAACAGAAAAAGGGGCGCTGCCCATGGCCGGATAAGTCCGGCCGGGGCAGCGCCCTTTTATCGCTTTCTTATATGAAGAGCGATTCAAACGTTCCCTTAAACCCCATAAGGTTCTTCAACCGCAGGACTGTCTGCGTTCTTTCCCTTGCCCATCACGCAGGTGAACACAAAGGTTCCCAGGCACACTGCTGCAAAGATGATGCCGGCAGGATAGGCGATGGCGGTGGAGAGCTGGAAGCCTTCCTTTGCCATCAGGATATAGGTACAGGATACAGCCGACATGAAGGTGGCCGGAAGGGCGGTGAGCCAGTAGAAGCGTTTTCTGCGGAACAGATATACGCTTGCGGCCCACAGGGCGATCATAGCCAGTGTCTGGTTGCTCCAGGAGAAATATCTCCATACCACCTGTACATCCACCTGGGTCAGAACAGCGCCCACGGCCAGCAGCGGAACAGTTAAGGCAAGACGGTTTTTGATGGGTTTCTGGTCAATCTTGAACCAGTCTGCCAGGGTCAGTCTTGCACTGCGGTAAGCAGTATCTGCTGAGGAAATGGGGCAGGCGATAACACCAATCATGGCGATGACAGCACCTACCGGTCCCAGAAGCTTGAAGCAGATTTCATACACAACGCTGGACTGTCCGTTGCCAAGGGCCTCTAACAGACCGCCTGTGCCGTTGTAGAACGCCACGCCTGCGGCAGCCCAGATAAGGGCGATGACGCCTTCTGCCACCATGGCTCCGTAGAATACCTTGCGGCCGTCCTTTTCATTGGTAAGACACCGTGCCATCAGAGGAGACTGTGTTGCATGGAAGCCGGAGATGGCGCCGCAGGCAACGGAGATAAACATGGTGGGCCATATAGGAGTGCCTGAAGGATGCAGGTTGGACAGGGTGATTTCAGGAATGTGATAACCGCCCAGGATAATGGCTCCTCCTACGCCCAGGGCCATGACGATGAGGCAGATACCGAATATCGGATAAATCTTGCCGATTACCTTGTCGATGGGAACAAAGGTTGCGATGAAATAATAAATCAAGACCACTGCCAGCCAGAATTTGGCATCCAATACATTAGGGGTCAGCATGGCAAGCAGGTTGGCCGGTCCTGTGGAGAAGCTTACGCCTACCAGTACCAGAAGGACTACGGAGAATACACGCATGACCTGTTTCATGGCATTGCCCAGATATGTACCTGTGAGCTCGGATACGCTGGCGCCCTTGTGGCGCATGGACATCATGCCCACCATGTAGTCATGGACACCTCCGCCTAACAAGGTACCGAAGGTAATCCACAGGAATACGCTGGGGCCCCAGCAGGCACCGGCCAGCGCTCCGAAAATAGGTCCCAGACCGGCAATGTTTAACAGCTGAATCAGGAATATACGGGGAGTGCCCATGGGCACATAGTCACTTCCGTCTGTCATGGACAGTGCCGGCGGCTTTCTGTCATCAGGGCCAAATACTTTCTCGGCAACCTTACTGTAGAGCATAAATCCGATAATCAAAATTGCCAGACATACAAAAAAACTAATCATATACCTACCTCCTATGTATTTCTTGTATTTGTAATAATTATACAATAATAGG
>ENA-OQJQ01000506-OQJQ01000506.1-human-gut-metagenome-genome-assembly--contig:-NODE-506-length-21285-cov-6.429555_pt1 | contig 21285 bp, 16 predicted proteins | sample MGYA00242609_ERZ504776 | MGnify/ENA primary metagenome ERZ504776 (study PRJEB26092, sample SAMD00036354) | human gut metagenome | host: Homo sapiens | study: EMG produced TPA metagenomics assembly of... | reverse complement strand
AATCCCCACGCCGGGAACGCTGGAATACCGCAGGACGGGCAGCACCCGCCGCTACCACCCCGGCTATGAGTGCAAATGGGCGACAAACACCGTCGTTCATATCCTCGAAAACCGGGAGTACACCGGCTGTCTGGTAAACTTCAAGACGGAGAAGCCCTCTTACAAGGTCAAGCACAGTGTAGAGAACCCCGTGGAGAAGCAGGCCATTTTTGAGAACCACCATGAGCCTATCATAGACCGGGAAACATGGGAGCGCGTGCAGGAGTTACGCAAGCAGCGCAAACGCCCGAACCGCTATGATGAAGTGGGGCTGTTCTCCGGTATGCTGTTCTGCGCCGACTGCGGCCATGTGATGTACCAGCAGCGGTATCAGAACAAGAACCGCAAGCAGGACTGTTACATCTGCGGCAGCTACAAGAAGCGCACCCGCGACTGTACGGCGCACTTTATCCGCACCGACCTGTTGACCGCCGGTGTCCTCTCCAATCTCCGGCAAGTGACCGAATACGCCGCCAAGCATGAGAGCCGCTTTGTGAAGCTGCTTATCCAGCAGAACGAGATCGGCGGCAAGAGAAAGACCGCCGCAGCCACGAAGCAGCTTGAACAGGCACAGGAGCGCATTTCCGAAGTGAGCCGCATTATCAAGCGGCTGTATGAGGACAATGTGAACGGCAAAATCAGCGACGAGCGTTTCATGGAACTGTCGGCAGACTATGAGCAGGAACAGCGGGAACTGAAAGACCGCGCCGCCGCTTTGCAGGAGGAACTGGACAAGTCGCAGGCCGCCACCGTCAACGCGGAAAAGTTTATGGGTATCGTCCGAAAGCACCTTGCCTTTGAGGAACTTACCCCCACCCTCTTGCGGGAAATGATTGAGAAAATCGTCGTGCATGAGTGCAGTTATGACGAGAACGGCACCCGCAGGCAGGATATTGAGATTTATTACAGCTTTGTCGGCAAGATTGACTTGCCCGAAGCCTAACGCCCGACCTATCCGACACAATGGCCAAGTGCCGGATAGGAACGGCAAAATTTTTTACACTTCTATTACTTCTTTATCACACATAAGCAAAGAGCCAGGGCGTGAAGCAGCTGGTCGCGGGCGGCGGCGTTGCCCTGATCGGCGTGACCCTTGTCCCGCTGCTGTCCGGGCTGCTGGGCTAAGCCCTGCATCGCTGCCCACAATTTTCCGAACAACTAACACTTAAAATCCTACTCCGCGCTCTCCCGCTCACATGGGAGGGCGCGGGAAAGGAGGTATCTTTGCTTGATTAGTGAAATCATCGAGAAATGGATAAAAGGCATTTTGATCGATGGCATCACGGGCAACCTCTCCGGCCTGTTCGATAACGTGAACGCCAAGGTGGGCGAAATCGCTTCGGATGTCAGCTCTACCCCGCAGGCGTGGAACAGCGGCATCTTCAATATGCTGCGCAGTCTTTCCGAAACGGTAGTACTGCCCATTGCAGCGGCTATCCTTGCCCTTGTGATGTGCCATGAGCTTATCCAGATGATTACCGAAAAGAACAATATGCACGACTTTGACACCTCCATGTTCTTCCGCTGGATTTTCAAGTCTGCCTTTGCCATCCTCATTGTCAGCAACACATGGAACATCGTCATGGGCGTGTTCGATGCCACCCAGAGCGTTGTCAACCAAAGTTCCGGCGTTATCATCGGTGAAACATCCATCCACTTTGACCGCCTGATACCCGGACTGGAATTTCAACTGGAAAGTATGACCATCGGCAGTCTGCTCAGCCTGTGGTTCCAGACCCTTGTAGTGGGCCTGACCATGAACATCCTGTCCATCTGCATCTTTCTTGTGACCTATGGACGCATGATTGAAATTTATGTGGTCACAGCGTTGGGGCCTATCCCGCTGGCGACCATGGGCAGCAGCGAGTGGCGCAGCACCGGGCAGAACTACTTGAAGTCTTTGCTGGCACTGGGTTTCCAAGCGTTCCTGATTATGATTGTCGTGGGCATTTACGCGGTGCTGATACGCAACATTTCGGGCGCGGCGGACATTGCCGGGGCTATCTGGGGCTGCATGGGCTATACTGTGTTGCTCTGCTTTTGTCTGTTCAAGACCGGCAGCATCAGCAAGTCGGTGTTTGGTGCCCACTAAGGCCGAGAAAGGAAAAACGTATGGCGTATGTGACCGTTCCCAAAGATTTGACCCATGTAAAATCCAAAGTCTTATTCGGGCTGACCAAGCGGCAGCTGGTCTGCTTCGGCGGTGCGCTCCTCACGGGCGGACCGCTTTATTTTTTGGCCCGGAACTATCTTTCCAACAGTGCAGCGGCCCTGCTGATGATTTTTGCCATGCTGCCGGGGCTGCTGTTCGCTCTGTTTGAGCGGCACGGCCAGCCCCTTGAAGTGGTGATTCAGCACAAATGATTCAGTGCTGCTTTATCCGTCCCAAGGAAAGGCCCTATCAGACCAACAATGCTTACGCCGCCCTTGTGCGGCAATACCAAATGGAACAGGAGGTAAAGGCCATTGTCCAGAAAAACGATACCCCGCGAAACCGAAAAGCCCAAAAAGCTCACCCGCGCCCAGAAAAAAGAAATTGATGCCGTTATCCGCAAGTACAAGGGGGACGGCAAGCCCCGCACGGCGCAGGCCACCATCCCGTATGAGGCCATCTACCCGGACGGTGTGTGCCGCATTGACCGACGCACATTCTCCAAGTGCATTGCCTTTGAGGACATCAGCTATCAGCTGGCCCAGCCGGAAACGAGGACCGCCATCTTTGAACACCTGTGCGACCTGTACAACTATGTGGATGCCTCCATCCATGTGCAGCTTTCGTTTCTCAATCGCAAGGTTGACCCGGTGCAGTACGCAAAAAGTTTTGAGATCGCACCGCAGGGGGATGATTTTGACGACATCCGCGCCGAGTACACCGCCATCCTGCAAAAGCAGCTTGCCAGCGGCAACAACGGCATTGTCAAAACCAAATATCTGACGTTCACCATCGAGGCCGACAGCCTGAAAACAGCACGGTCACGGCTGACCCGCATTGGCCTTGACCTGCTGGGCTATTTCAAGACCATGGGCTGCGTGGCGCACGTCATGGACGGGCAGGAGCGTTTGGAAGTTCTGCACGGCATCTTCCATCCGGACGGCGAACCGTTCCGTTTTGACTGGGACTGGCTGGCACCCTCCGGCCTGTCTACCAAGGATTTTGTGGCCCCGTCTTCCCTCTGTTTCGGTACGGCCAAAACCTTTGGTTTGGGCGGAAAGTATGGAGCTGTGAGCTTTTTACAAATCCTTGCGCCGGAACTTTCGGACGAAATGCTGGCCGACTTTCTCAAAACGGAATGCGGGATTCTCGTCAATCTCCATGTGCAGGCCATCGACCAGACCGAGGCCATCAAAACCATCAAGCGGAAGATCACAGACCTTGACGCCATGAAGATTCAGGAGCAGAAAAAGGCTGTCCGTTCCGGGTACGACATGGACATCCTGCCCAGCGACCTTGCCACTTACGGCGAGGACGCCAAAAAGCTGCTGAACAAATTGCAGACCCGGAACGAACGGCTTTTCATGCTGACTTTTTTAGTGCTGAATGTGGCCGACACCAAGCAAAAACTGGGCAACGATGTGTTCCAAGCGGCAGGTGTGGCCCAGAAGTACAACTGCTCCCTTATCCGGCTGGACTACCAGCAGGAGCAGGGCCTTGTGTCCAGCCTTCCGCTGGGCATCAACCAGATAAAGATTCAGCGCAGCCTTACCACCTCCAACGTGGCGGTGTTCGTGCCCTTTGTAACGCAGGAGCTTTTCCAGAGCGGTGCGGCCATGTACTACGGCATCAACGCAAAATCCCACAACATGATCATGCTGGACCGCAAGCAGGCCCGGTGTCCCAACGGCCTAAAGCTGGGCACTCCCGGCAGCGGCAAATCCATGAGCTGCAAGTCCGAAATCGTCAGTGTGTTTTTAACGACTGCTGACGATATTTTTATTTCAGACCCAGAGGCCGAGTATTACCCGCTGGTCAAGCGGCTGCATGGGCAGGTCATCAAACTTTCGCCCACCAGCAAGGACTATGTGAATCCTCTGGACATCAACCTGAACTACTCCGAAGATGACAGCCCGCTGGCCCTGAAATCGGATTTTGTGCTGTCGTTCTGTGAGCTGGTCATGGGCGGCAAAACAGGTCTGGAAGCGATTGAACGCACCGTGATAGACCGTGCCGTGAAAGCCATCTACCGCCCCTATCTGGCGAATCCCTGCCCGGAGAATATGCCGATTTTGTCTGACCTCCACCAAGCCCTGCTCGACCAGCACTTGCCGGAAGCGGACCGGGTAGCGCAGGCATTGGACTTGTATGTGTCCGGCTCGCTGAATGTGTTTAATCACAAAACGAATGTGGACATCCACAACCGGCTTGTGGCCTTTGACATCAAAGAGTTAGGCAAGCAGTTAAAAAAACTGGGGATGCTCATTATCCAAGACCAGATATGGGGCCGCGTCACCCAGAACCGCAGCCAAGGCCGGGCTACATGGTATTTTGCAGACGAGTTCCACTTGCTCTTGAAAGAAGAACAGACCGCTGCGTACAGTGCCGAGATTTGGAAACGCTTCCGCAAATGGGGCGGTGTGCCCACGGGCGCCACCCAGAATGTGAAGGACCTTCTTTCGTCCCCGGAGATCGAGAACATTCTGGAAAACAGCGACTTCATCACGCTGCTGAATCAGGCATCCGGCGACCGCAAAATCCTTTCGGAACGGCTGAACCTCTCCGCAGACCAGCAGAAGTACATCGACAATTCGGAACCGGGCGAAGGACTGCTGATTTTTGAAAATGTGGTGCTTCCGTTTTCCAACCCCATCCCGAAAAACACCCAGCTCTATAAGATCATGACCACCCGGCTTAGCGAGGTGGTGGAGCTATGAGCCTAACACATTTCAGCTTGTTTTCCGGCATCGGCGGCATCGACCTTGCCGCAGAAGCAGCGGGTTTCACCTCTGTCTGTCAATGCGAGTGGGCAGCCTTCCCTGCCGCTGTGCTGGCAAGCCACTGGCCGGAGGTGCCCCGCTTTCAGGACATCACCACCGTAACAAAGGAGGCTTTCTTTGAAAAAACAGGACTTCGCACCGTCACCCTCATTTCAGGCGGCTTCCCGTGCCAGCCGTTCTCCACCGCAGGGCGGCAGCGCGGCTTCCACGATGAACGCTACCTCTGGCCCGAAATGCTGCGGGTTATCCGGGAATTGCAGCCCCGTTGGGTGCTTGGAGAAAATGTTGCTGGCTTCCTCCGTATGGGGCTCGACAAAACGCTCATTGACTTGGAGCAGGCAGGTTACGATGTTCGGGTTTTCGTATTACCTGCTGCTGCCGTTGGCGCGTGGCACGAACGGAAACGGGTATTCATCATCGGCTCCGCTGCTTCCCACACCCCTTGCCAGCGACACCGGGGATGTGGGCAAGGGGTTGGACATCCAAATCTCTGCGAATGGCAGTTACCGCAAGATGAACAAGGATGGCAAGGCGTGGACGGCGCGGCTTTCCCATGTGGTCTACCGAATGACACCCACCACGCTGGAAAGGCCCTACCTCAACCCGGACTGGGTAGAGTGGCTGATGGGTTTCCCGCGCAAATGGACGGACATTCCCTTTGGGCCGAAGAACCCGCCGACATCCCGCGCCTGACCGAAGAGGTGCCGAACCGCAGCAAGCGGATGAAAACACTGGGCAATGCAGTTTCGCCGCCGCAGGTGTTCCCGATTCTCAAATACATTGCGGACATTGAAACGGGCCGCTGTCCGATGGGAGGTGAAGAACCTTGAAAGAATTGCAGGCAAAAGCCAAAGTCACCCAGACCATGACCCGTGACGGTCTGGTGGTAGAAAATCAGGCGGACGGCACTGTGGAGAATGTTTCCTGCCGGGAAGCGGAACAGGATTATTCCACGGATGCCGAGGGCAAGGCCGAAAAAATTCTGGAACGGGCCGAGGACATCAAGGACGGGCATAAAAATAAAAAGAAAGCGAAAAAGGCAGCAGAAACAGCGGCCACCGCCAAAAGTGAAGATGGTCTGCACCGTTCCGCTGCCCGTTTGGAATTGACCGAGGACGAACGGGCAGACCCGGAGTTGCAGCCGTACATCCACAAGGCGGAAGCAAAGGCCGACAAGCTGGATGCGGCCCGCGCCGCTCTGCCGAAGAAGCGTGTCCCAGTCAAGAAAAAAGTTTACGATGCAGCCAGCGGCAAGGCAAAATCCACCCTGCGGTTTGAGCAGCAGGACAAAGGCCCGCCCAGCCTGAAACCAAACCCGGCCAGCCGCCCGCTGTCGGAAGCATTGCTGTTCGCTCACGGAAAAATCCACGAGGTCGAACACGAAAATGTGGGTGTGGAGGGTGGCCACAAGGGTGAAGAACTGGTGGAGCATCAGACCGCCAAGGTTATCCGCAGCGGCATCCGGCACCACAAGATGAAGCCCTACAAGGCCGTGGAAAAGGCAGAGCGTCAGCTCATGTCTGCCAATGCAGAATACTTTTACCAGAAATCCTTGCGGGACAATCCGCAAATTGCACAGGCGGCCAGCAACCCCATTTCCCGGATGTGGCAGAAACGGCGTATCAAACAGCAGTATGCCAAAGCTGCACGGCAGGCCGGACAAGCCGCCGCGCAGGGTGCAGCCGCCACCGCAGAGAACGGTTTCCGGGTAACGAAGCTGGCAGCCGAGGGCGGCGAACGAGTGGCCGAATTTGCGGCCCAGAACTGGAAAGCCATTCTGATCGTGGCCGTGTTCGGTCTGCTGGCTCTGCTCCTGATAACAGGGTTGCAGTCCTGCACCGTGATGGCGGGCACCGCTGGAACCGGCGTGGCGGCATCCTCTTACTTTTCCAAGGACAAGGATATGCTGGGTGCAGAGAAAGCCTACGCCAAGCTGGAACAAAAACTGCAACGGTATCTCGACACCTACGAGACCACCCACAACTACGACGAGTATCATTTTTATCTGGATGAAATCGAGCATGATCCCTATGTGCTGATCTCGATTTTGTCTGCGCTGCATGACGGCGTGTTCACGCTGGCCGAGGTGCAGGGCGAGATTGAAATGCTCTTTGAAAAGCAATATATCCTGACCGAGACTGTGACCATGCAGATACGTTACCGCACAAAAATGATGGTCATTATTGGCCCGTATGGTGTGCCGCAGGTTATCACCTACCAAGAACCGTATGAATACTACATCTGCACGGTCAAGCTGAAGAACAAAGATTTGTCCCACCTACCCGTGGAAGTGCTGACCGAGGAACAGCTTAGTGCCTATTCGCTCTATATGCGCACGCTGGGCAACCGGCCGGATTTGTTCGGGCACACGCAGTACCCCAATGCGTCTACCATCAAGCAGCCCACCTACTACGATATTCCCCCGGAAGCACTAAAGGATGATAGGTTTGCCGCCATGATGGAGGAAGCCACAAAGTACATCGGCTACCCGTATGTGTGGGGCGGCAGTTCGCCCAGCACCAGCTTTGATTGCAGCGGCTACATTTCGTGGGTGCTGAATCACTCCGGCTGGAACGTGGGCCGCCAGACCGCACAGGGCCTTTACAACCTCTGTACTCCTGTTTCGACGGCGCAGGTCAAACCGGGCGACCTTGTGTTTTTCAAGGGCACCTACGATACCCCCGGCGTGAGCCATTGCGGTATCTATGTAGGCAATTCCATCATGCTGCACTGCGGCGACCCCATCTCCTACACGAACATCAACTCAAAATATTGGCAGGAACATTTTTACAGCTATGGGCGTTTACCGTAACGTCAGAAAGGATTTTGTATGGCAAAAAAACTTTCCCGCATTGAGCGCGATATTGAACGGCTCAAAGAAAAAATCTCTGAATACCAGCAGCAGTTGAAAGAACTGGAAGCTGCAAAGACCGAACAGGAAAATTTGCAGATCATTCAGTTGGTGCGCAGCATGAACATGAAGCCGGACGAGTTCGCAGCCTTTCTGCGCAGCGGTGCGTTGAATGCTGCACCCACCGTCACCCCGTACCACAAACAGGAGGATGCCGCCGATGAAACCTGACAACTGGAACCGCTTCGCTGCCGGACTGCTGGCCATCCTGCTCTGCCTCTGCTCCTTTTCCATGCCCGCTTTCGCAAGCGGTACTGACCCTGCCCCGGAACCTCTGCCGGAGATTATCGAAGAAGAACCCACCACGGGCGGCATGGAGCCGGAGGGTGTACCCATCACGCCCAAGGGCAATGCAACACTGGTGGATGATTTTTATGGCGACAAGCAGCTTATCACCGTGACCACCAAAGCCAGGAATTATTTTTACATTCTAATTGACCGCGCCAACGAGGACAAAGAAACCTCTGTCCACTTCCTGAACCAAGTGGACGATGCCGACTTGCTGGCCCTGCTGGATGAAGAACCGCAGACCACCGAGGTCTGCACCTGCACCGTGAAGTGCGATGTCGGGGATGTCAATGAAAACTGCCCCTTGTGTGAAAAGAGCCTGCGGAGCTGTACGGCCCCGGAAGCTGTGAAAACCGACACCGAAACGCCGCAGGAAAAGCCGAAATCCAACATGGGCAGTCTGATGATTCTGCTGGCGCTGGCTCTGGCGGGCGGTGGCGCGGCACTCTATTATTTCAAGTTCCGCAAGCCCAAGGCCGATACCACCGGGCACGATGATCTGGACGAATACGATTTTGGCGAGGACGAAGATGCAGACGAGGAACCGGCTGAAATGGAAGAACTAATTCAACATTAAATATGCGGTGGGCCTATAATTTATGTGTGACCATCGCATGATTAAAGATTTAGTCGTTAAAAAAATTTGCCAAGTACAACACCTAAAACGCAGAAAAACAGCCCGGTTATCAATCCCGTAATGAAATTTTTTCTATCGGATTTTGCAAGAGAATCTTCATAGTCAGCAATTTTGGTATTCAAGCTAACCATTGACTGATTCATAGAAGAAACAGCTCCTATCAAGGATTGAAACGTTTGGGGTGTTAGTTTACACGCTTCTTCAATATCAGCAGTTCGCATTGGAACGCACGCATCGCCATCTCTAGTATAAAGTGTATTTCTAAAAAAGGTGAGTGTGTTTTGATTTTTTTGAACTTCAATAATTATGAGTTCCTTATCATCACAGGCTACTTTATAAGAAGTAAATGTTGGTAAGGAGTTTAAATGCGAAATAGCGTGATCGATAGTGGATAGCTTTCTATCTGGCAAAACTCCAACGATTCCCTTTGGCTCTACAAAACCCAAAATCAAAATGCCACCTTCGGCATTTGCAAATGATGCAACCACCTTGCATATTGCATCAAGTGAAGAAGTACCAGATTTGTACTCCAACGTTTGACTTTCTCCACGTTCCAAGTAACTTCTTATATTTTGCTCATTAATAGTTGTCATTGTAAAGCCCCTCTTTTCTAGTAAAAATTATAGCACAGAGAATTGCATTGAGCAATTAAGATTGGAGGTCTAGATGAATTTAGTTATTGCCGAAAAGCCCAGTGTTGCCCGCAGCATTGCCACCGTGATCGGGGCCGATGAAAAGCAAAACGGCTATTGGCAGGGCGGCGGGTATCTGGTCAGCTGGTGCATCGGGCATCTGGTGTCCTTTGCCGAGGCGGGCCAGTACGATGAAAAATACTGCAAGTGGAAGTATGAAGATTTGCCCATCCTGCCCCAGCCGTGGCAGTTCATTGTCCCGGACGAAAAGAAACAGCAGTTTGAAATTCTGCGCACCCTGCTCAACCGCCCGGATGTGGACAGTGTGACCGCCGCGACCGACGCAGGCCGGGAGGGAGAACTGATTTTCCGTTTCGTCTACCAAATGGCCGGTTGCACAAAACCTGTGAAGCGGCTCTGGATTTCCAGCATGGAGGATGCCGCTATCCGGGAGGGCTTTGCAAACCTGCGCCCGGATTCGGATTATGATGCTCTGTATCAATCGGCCCTCTGCCGTGCAAAGGCGGATTGGCTGGTGGGCATCAACGCAACGCGGCTGTTTTCGGTGCTGTACCACAAGACCCTGACGGTGGGCCGGGTGCAGACCCCGACACTGAAAATGCTGGTGGACCGGGATGCAAAAATTCTGCGCTTCCAGAAAGAAAAGTATTACACGGTCGGCATCCAGTCCGGCAGCTTGAAAGCGGACAGTGAGCGCATTTCGGATGCAGAAACCGCAAATTCTCTCAAAGAAAAATGCACGAGTGCAGTTGCCGTCTGTACTTCTGTCAAGCGGGAGAAAAAGACAGAACAGCCGCCCAAGCTCTATGACCTGACCACCTTGCAGCGGGAAGCAAACCGTCTGTTCGGTTTCACCGCCAAGCAGACCCTTGATTATGCCCAGCAACTTTACGAAAAGAAACTGCTGACCTATCCCCGCACCGACAGCCAATATCTGACCGAGGATATGGGCCAGACAGTACAGCATCTTGTGTCTGACCTGCTGAGGCTGCTGCCCATTGCCCAAGGGCTTGCACTTACCCCGGATGTGGGCCGGGTGCTGAACAGCAAAAAGGTATCGGACCACCACGCCATCATCCCCACGTCCGAATTTGTAAAGCAGGGTTTCACTGGTCTTGCCGAGAGTGAATGCAAGCTGATGAACCTTGTCTGCTCCAAACTGCTCTGCGCGATAGCCGCGCCCCATGAGTACGAAACTGTGACTGCTGTGTTCTCCTGCGCCGGGAACGAGTTCACCGCCAAGGGAAAGACTATGCTTGTTCCCGGTTGGAAAGAAATCGACCAGCGGTTCCGCTCCACCCTGAAAGCAGATACCGAGGAAGAAGTGCTGAACACCCTGCCGGAACTGGCCGAGGAACAGAGTTTTTCCGTGACGGCTAACGTTTCGGAACACTTCACGTCCCCGCCGAAAGCCTACACCGAAGATACGCTCCTGTCAGCAATGGAGCAGGCAGGGGCCGAGGATATGCCGGAGGACAAGGTGAATTGCTCCGCAGGAGCAAGAGAGGGTGGCCTGGGCCAAGCGGAACGTAAGGGGCTGGGCACTCCGGCCACCCGTGCCGCGATTCTGGAAAAACTGGTGCAAATGGGCTTTGTGCAGCGCAAGGGCAAACAGCTTGTCCCCACCAAGGACGGCATCAATCTGGCGGTGGTTCTGCCGGAAAGCCTGACCTCTCCCGCTCTGACCGCCGAATGGGAAAACCGCCTGACCGAGATTGCCAAGGGCAATGCAGACCCGGACGAGTTCATGGCCGAAATTGAAGCGCAGGTGCGCCAGCTGGTCAAGACCTATTCTTGTATCAGTGCAGATAAGCAAAACCTGTTCCAGTCGGAACGGGTTATCATCGGCAAGTGTCCCCGGTGCAGTGAAAACGTCTATGAGGGCAAGAAAAACTTCTACTGTGGGAATCGTAGCTGTCAGTTCGTAATGTGGAAGAATGACCGCTTCTTTGAGCAGCGAAAAAAGGCGTTCACCCCGAAGATCGCCGCTGCTCTACTCAAAAACGGTAAGGCAAAGGTAAAGGACCTCTATTCCGAAAAGACAGGCAAAACCTATGATGCAACGGTGCTTCTGGCAGATACGGGAGGCAAGTACGTCAATTACCGAATTGCGACAGATTCTATAATGTGATAGAATAAACTTAACTAATGGAACTTTGCAGGGGGATGCCGTAATGAAATTCACAGATAGATGTCCAGCTACTTGGAAAGAGCTACAGGATGATGTTGCGTTGCTTCTAAATCAATCGGGATATCGAGCAGTTAGCCCTTGTACAATTGATACCGTTCGTGGCAAAGTGGAAGTTGACGTTTTGGTCGAATCTCCTGACGAACTAGTTAAAAGAATTGTGTGTGAATGTAAATTCTGGAATTCTTCAGTTCCAAAAGAAAAAGTGCACGCATTCAGAACGGTTGTACAAGATTCTGGTGCATCATTGGGTCTTTTGATTTCACAAGCCGGCTTCCAATCCGGCGCGATTGAGGCTGCAAATCTTTCAAATGTACGCTTGATGACGTGGAATGAATTTACAGATATAATTGCCGACAAATGGACATTAACGCGATTAAAGCAGCTCAAAAAGGAATCTGTTCCATTGTCTGAATATACCAGCCCTCTTCATTTTCCATTTGATGACTTAAAAGATGAAGATGTCGGACGCTATCTAAAGGCTTGTGATAAATACAGGCCTTTGCGTACTACCTGTTGGGAAATTACTAGAAAAGATTTGAAAGAAAATGATTCTCTAACAGATTTTTGGTATAAGGGGTCGGAGTTCACAACAATCGAAAGCTATCTAAATTTTCTTTCAGATCAAGTAACAGCAGGTCTAAAAGAATTTGGCGAAATTCTTACAAATTCCAATATCACAATTCCACCTGAACGGCTCGAAAAGTCGTATGGGTATATTTATATGTCCCTTTAACAGATTTCGGATAAGTTCATAATAAAATTACGAGGGCCGGTTATGGTAAGGTGAAGCATTCATTTTGCCATAACCGGCTCTCTCTATCCGTAGGATAGGGACAGTTCTTTGAAAGGAGCGTGCGATAATGAGCGAACTATTTTCCATCCAGCTGCAAAATCGACAGCAACAAGGCGGAGATGGCGTCTGGCTGGACCTGCCTACCACAACCGAACAGGTACAAGCGGCCCTGCGGCAAATCGGCATTTCGTCCGATAATCCGCAGGGCCTTTTCATTTCCGGCTATTTTGCCGAGGAAGAGAAGCGTTTTGCCATCCCCTACAACATGGTGCTGGCATCCAATGTGGATGAACTGAACTTTCTGGCATCACGACTGGAAACACTCTCTACCGGGGAACGCGCAGAGCTGAATGCCGCCCTGCAAGCCCCGCAGAGTGAGCTTTTCAGCATCGGGAGAATCACCGACTTTCCCGAAAACGTGGACTACTATGTGCATCTGCCGGATGTGCACGGGCCTGCCCAGCTAGGAGATTACTACCTGAATCGCTCCGGCATGGTGGATATGCCGGAAGAATGGAAAGGCGGCATCGACACGGCACAGTTTGGCCGGTATGTGGCTCAGCAGGAACAGGGTGCGTTCACCCAGTACGGCTACCTTGTCAAAAGCGGGGACGAGTGGCAGAAAGTCCACGAGGGCCAGCCCGTGCCGGAGGAATACCGGGTGCTGTCCTTTCCCGCGCCGGAAGTTCTGCGGGATGCGGCCAACATCCCGCCGCCTGTTCAGCCTGAAACGGAACCGCAGAAAGTTATCCCCATCATCCTGAACGGCAAAGACAGCGCGGAACGGATGAAAGAAATTACGGACCGACTGGAAACAGGGATTCAGCAGTTGTTCGACAGCGACCGCTACAAAGCCTATCTCACCACGATGGCAAAATTCCACAATTATAGCTTCAACAACACCTTACTGATTGCCATGCAGGGCGGGCAGCTGGTGGCGGGCTTTAACAAGTGGAAAGACACATTCCACCGCACCGTGAAAAAGGGCGAAAAAGGCATCAAAATTCTGGCCCCTGCGCCCTACAAGGTCAAGCAGAAGATGGAAAAGCGGGACGAGCAGGGTAAGCCGATTCTGGACAAGGACGGCAAGCCGCTGACCGAAGAAAAAACGGTACAGATTCCGGCCTTTAAGGTGGTGTCCGTGTTCGATGTCAGCCAGACTGAGGGTGAACCCCTGCCGTCCATTGCTGTGGATGAACTGTCCGGCAGTGTGCAGGACTACCAAGATTTTTTCAAGGCATTGGAGCAGACATCCCCGGTGTCCATCGGGTTTGAGGACATCGAGGGCGGGGCGCACGGGTACTTTCATCTGCTCGACAACCGCATTGCCATCCAAGAGGGCATGAGCCAGTTACAGACCATCAAGACGGCTATCCATGAAATTGCCCACGCCAAACTTCACGCCATCGACCCCACCGACCCGGAACAGACCAACCGCCCGGACAGCCGCACCCGCGAGGTGCAGGCCGAAAGCGTAGCTTATGCAGTCTGCCAGCACTATGGGCTGGACACGTCCGAGTATTCCTTTGGCTATGTGGCTGGGTGGAGTTCGGGCCGGGAACTGGACGAACTAAAAGCCTCTCTGGAAATTATTCGCAGCGCGGCCCATGAGCTGATCTCTGCGCTGGACGAACATCTGGCAGAACTGCGCCAGCAGCGGGAAGCAGACCTTTCCGCCGCACAGAAAGCCGCATTTGCGCTGGACAACGGCAATATTTTATTCATCCAGACCTGTGATTCCGGCTATGACTACACCCTGTACGGCCCGGACAATAAAGCTCTGGACGGCGGGCAGTTGGACGCGCCCGGTTTGACCCTGCCGGATGCCGGGCAGGAAGCGCTTAATCTGTTGGGGCAGACAGCCGCAGTGTCGGAAGTCCTGTTGGGCGACAAGCTGGCGGCGTTCCAAGAGGCGGCGGAAAAGGCCAACGAAATTCCCGCATCCGTTAAAATTCCAGACACCGCCGCAGAACCTACGGTCACAATTCTTTGGAGCGAAAGTGACAAGCTGCAGGACGGCGAAACCATGCCGCTGTCCGTAGCAAACCGTGTTTTTGAAGAACTGGACACAGCCCAGCACACAGAACAGGAAAAGGATGGCTACACGGGCGGCTGGTACGACAAAACGGCCTTCCGCATTGACTTTACCCTGAATGGCCAGCCCGATAACTACGAGGGACGGCAGGATTTCGGTGATGGTGACGGCTCCCTGATTCAGCACATCCAGAGCTACCACGAATACTACGCCAAAGACGAGAACTGGAAAAATTTTGTTCTGCACAACAAGGGCCCGGAAGCATGGGAACAGGACAAGGCAGAGCGGGAAATGGTGCTGACCGAGTTTATTCCGTACCTCAAACAACATTGCAATCTTTCGGCCATGGAGCAGACTGCTACCACCGCTTTGCAGGAGGGGCAGAACATTTCGCCGGAACAGGCGGCCTATTACAACGCTGTTGTGACCTATGTGCAGGACTGCCGCCCGCTGCTTAACCAAGACCAGTATAACTTGCCGGAACCGCCCAAGCTGGCTGACTTTGACCAGAGCTTGCAGGATTACAAGGCACAGGTGCAGGTCGAGATCGCGCAGGAAGCGGCTGCTGCCGGAATGACCGTAGAGGAATACGCAGCGGCAGGCTTTGAAGCACCGCAGCAGGACAGCTTTTCCATCTACCAGCTGCGCAATGAAGATTCCACCCGCGATTACCGTTTTGAGCCTTACGACCACCTGCAGGCCGCCGGTTTGACTGTGGACAAGGCCAACTATACGGAAGTTTATGCCGCGCCGCTGACTGCTGGCACCACGTTGGAGGACATCTACCGCACATTCAATGTGGACTATCCGGCAGATTTCAAGGGACACTCGCTGTCTGTTTCGGATGTGGTGGTGCTGCACCAGAATGGGCAGGACACCGCCCACTACTGCGACAATGTGGGCTTCCAGCAGGTGCCAGAGTTCTTGCGGGAAAATCCGCTGCGCACCGCAGAACTTTCCACCGAACAGAACGAAAACATGATTGACGGTGTGCTGAACAATGCGCCCTCTTTAGGTGAGTTGGAAGCCAAAGCAAAGGCCGGAGAACAAATTTCTCTGACGGACCTTGCCGCCGCAGTCAAGGCCGAGGAAAAGGCACCAAAATCAAAAAAGTCCCGCGCAACAAAACCGAAAAAGCCGTCCATCCGGGCACAACTGGATGCCGCAAAAAAGGAACAGAGCAAGCAAACACAGCCACGGGAAAAGTCAAAGGAATTGGAGGTGTAAACCGTGCAGAAATTTGAAAATATGGATGTGATCGCTGCGCTGGAAGCCATCATGCACCAAAACACCGCATACTACCAGAGCGATTTTGACTATGACATCAAGATGATGCGGGAAGCGGCCCGCAGCGACCAGCCGGAAGATAAGCTGCTGTTGTGGCTGTCCCGGCCTTCTGGAACATTCTGCTTCCGGGAACGGGACGTGCTGCTCAAAGACACGCAAGCCTACAACACATGGAAATTCTGCGGCGAACAGACCCATGACAGGATTCTTGCCTATGCTGTGGAGCTGACCGGCGCGGCCAACGGAACTGTGCAAGGCAATCTGTATGAACTGGACTATCAGAAGCACTTCCAGCATATCCGGGATGCAGCCCTGCCCGTGGGCGCCAATCGCCTGATTTACGAAAGCGGGATGCGGGAGATTGGCCCGAAAGAGCATTTCGACAGTCGCCCGGACAAATATTTCGGAGAGTTCGTGCGGTATGAAATGCAGCCCCGTGACCCGGAACTTCTGCAAGCGGCTATCCGGCAGGAGCAGTATAGCCGGGAATCTGCACGGCCCGGTGATTTCAAAGAACACCTTGCGGCATTGCACACCGGGCTGATCGAGGCCGAGGCCCAGCGCATTGTAACCGATATGAAGCGGCTGGCTGCTCCCAACAGCCCGGACAAGAATCATTTTATGGTAGAGGTATCGCCCTATTTCACCAAGCTGGCATCCAGCCGGGACACGAACCAGCTGCTTGCCATGCTACCGTATAAATCTTTACATCTGTCCAGCGTAAAAGACCGTTTTGGCATCTACGCGCTGATTGACAAAAACGAGAATCGGGATAAGGGCATCCGTAAGCCCCGTGCTTCCGTCCGCAAGCAGCTTTCCAAAACGAAACAGACCGCCAGCCCGACAAAGGCAGCGGCCCGCAGCAAACAACACGAAATGGAGGTCTGACCATGAATTTCAGCGTGGAAGAAGAAAATTTAATCTGTATGTACCACACCTCTGACCGTCGCCGCACAATGGCACGGATGCTGGCTGCCCTGCCGGACATGGACGCAGAAAATGCGGCATCTGGTAAATAGCACCATTGCAAAGTTGGAGCGCATGACCGATGTTGACTTTGACGGACAGCGGTTTGATTTTACGGGTGAATAAATGAAGAACGCTGGACATGGCAGGTTACTAGCTGCTGTGTTCAGCGTTCTTTTTGTATCACTTATGCAAGAATTTCATGCAAGGAATATTCTTTCAGCAGAAAATATGGTATACTCGGTTTAACAAATTGGAAGTTGTAAAGAGAGGGCGGTGCTATATATTGATTCTTGATTATAGTCAATTTATTACTGAAAGAGGAACAAGGGGAATTGTTAATTTTGCAAGCGCTGATAGCAATGCGTCCGTTTTTAGACACGATTCTGTATGTCCATTTTGTAAGAAGAAAATTGAAAAAATAGTATACAAAAAGCATAATCATGATGATTCAGAATGGTTGTTTGGCTCTTTTAATCAATCAGAATATGTCATTCAATGTCAATCTTGCGGTTGGTGGGAGTATAAATACTCAAATCGTAGCGATGCAATTATTGATGGGATTCGTGCAGCAGATGTCGAATACTCTTCGGCAATTCTGAAAAGCTACAATGAAGATTCAATAGATGTGCCTGTAAAAGCATTAAGAGAATATATTTCCCAAAATCCTGAAGTGATTTACAAAATAAATGCACACAAGATGGAAGATTTGGTGAGGTCTGTGTTTTCTGATTTTTTTCCGTCTTGTACTGTAAAAAATTTGGACAGACAAGAGATGGTGGGCGAGATGGTTTGCTTGTTGACGAAAATGGACAACAATTTTTACTCTCCATTAAACGAAGAGAATCACCAAATGCTACGGAAGGTGTAAGCACATTGCGAGATCTTATAGGAGCAACAATTATTGAAGATAATGTGAATGGTTGTATTATAGTTTCCACAGCCAATCATTTTTCAAAATCAGCAAAAGATTATGCTGGAAAAGTACTATCTAAAGACATAATAACGACATTTGATTTGATTGACTGCAAAGAATTTTTGAGAATTACCGATTTGACCAGAAACAAATTGCCAACTGCGTGGGAAAAGCTCATCAAATTATGAGTAAAAAAAGAAAACAATCTCAATTTGATAGAAGTTGCTGTTTTTATAACGCTTTATCATTCCGTTTGCAATGTGGAAACGCTATGACCAATGCAGACTCTGACGGACAGAGGTTCAATTTCACTAGTGAGCAATACCGTCAATTTGACAATGACATATTATTTCGGTAAAAGTAATGTGTCGTTGTCGAGCACAGAAATAGCCGGACACGGTGGCCTTATAGCTACTGTGTCCGGCTATTTTATATTGTCAGTGATGTATTCTTAACTGTAATTAGCGGAAACAGCATCAAAAAATACTATCCACTTTTCCACTAAATTTACCAAAGCATCTTTATCATGCAAGTTCTTTAAATATTTTAAAAATTCTATTTTAGACTTTTCTGTAAAGAATAACATTCCCGTATCACACTCGAAAATTTTTGTCATATTGGCATTAAATGATTGGCTAAAATCATACATTGCTTCATTTTCTGCGAAATTTTTAATAAAATAAAGTATGAAAACTCTATTTAGTTCCTCGTAATCAACTAATTGTGCAAAATCGCAAGTATGGTTTTTGTACTGTATAAAATCAGGATATAGTGAATTACGCAATTTTCTAAGCATTGGCAAAGTTATGTCTTTGGTGTTTAAAAGCTCATTGATTCTTGAATAAAAGAATCTGAAATAGTGATTCGTTAAACTGGAAAATGGAAAAGAAGGAAGATGTGTTGTTGACGTAAAGCTAAAAAGAGGAAATTCTTCTCCATTTATCGAGTAGACCATTAGTAGCTGAGGCTCATCATAGGCATTAAAAATCTCTCTCGCACGGCAAATTCTTATTTTATATGTAACTACTCCCCAAAATTCGTAAACTACATATTGATAACCATCTATATCAGTATAATCATATAGAACGTGGCTTCCAAGCGGTCGGTAGCCGTCTAACCTCTTTTCAAATGTTTGGCTAACCACAATTTCTACACATTTTTCAACAGGCTGTTTGAGTAAGATCACATCAACAATATCTTTAAATTTTTCTGCGTTGTAATTATTTATGTCATTGGCATAACAATACCATTCATACGCTATTTTTGCAACTGTTAGAAACATTTCCCGTGAGAAAAAAGTTTCTGAAAACGAAATCGAAACCTGAACCTGTGCTGATGTTACATCTACTATTTTAATTTCGGATTTGTTAGAAGCTGCTTTCTTTTTCAGAAGTTCTACATTCCCAAACAAATAATGATTTCCATTTTTTTCAGCAGGTGATACTATCTTTTGGTAAAATGAAGCTCTATCTGATATTTTTTGTTTAATAGTCATTCCATCAGCTACAACAGTCGCATCATATTTAACTGGCTTCCCCTTTCGCTCTGTTAATCCGAGTTCATTTCTGAAAAATGCAAGGCCTGCAATAGCTGTATTTTCAAATTCATCATTTGTGAATGCATTGTGCTTTCGACACACAAATTTTCGGGTGAGTTTTTTACCCGTTAATGCACACGAAATAATATCTGATACCGTCAAATCAGTAGAATTGCAATAGATACACTTATACATATAGCCTCCAAGCTGGAAAAGCGGTCTTAGTTATTATCGTTTCAGATTTAAGTACCTTTAATGCGATATAAACCAGCACTTTCTTTATGTAAGAAGTTCGTCCATGATTTTTTGAATCGCATTGCAGGTATCATCAAAAGAAATATCCTTTGCATAGTCGTATTCCATGCTATACTTGTTCCATTGCTTACGGAGTATATCGCTCTCCCGGATTTCCTGCATAATCTCCGGGTACTGCGTTAAAATTTTAGCGCTGCCGCGCTTTTCAGTTGTCCGTTCCATTGCCCGTCGCAGCGTTGCCCTGTTGCACTCGGCTCCGCGCAAGGTATACAGAATATAGATGTCGTAGTAATCTCTCGGACGGGTGTTTGCAATATTGCGGGACAGTACGGTTTCCAGCTTTTCGGCCAGAACTGTTTCGAGATTGTAGGCCAGAACGCTGATTGTGCGGTCATCGAACAGCATTGAAAAGGTGTACTCGATCTCGCGGGGCGTTATCATATCGCCAGTGGTGACATCCACCGTCAGCGGAACGCTGATCGGTGGGTAGTTGGCTTTCAGCGACACACGAATTCCGGGATAATCGTCCGTTTCTCGGATATCCGCAACGCCCACAACTTCAAACTGCACATCATCGTCAATCTGGACTTCGCACACATCTTTGAAAATGGAAAGGATGGCTTCATGGGTCAGCGTAAAGCCCTTGATGGTCGTGTCCAAATCCATAGTGGCCCGTGTGTCCAGACCAACGATAGCCGATACCAGAAAGCCGCCTTTGATGATAAAGTTATGCTTATACGGTGAAAGCGAAATGCGTTCCAGCAGTCTTTCCAGCATATAGTTCTGCATCACAAGTTGCGCGGAAATATGCTTCTCGGCTGCTTTCTTTTTGATATAGGCTTTTAACTGCATCGGATTTTTTGTAATCATAATAAAATTTCCATGTAGCGCAGAACCTTTGGCTTCACACGAAGTCGTTCTGCGTACTGCATCAATTTGTGAATGTCTTTGTCTTTGGATGCGGCGTAACGCTTCATGGCTGCACCAACAATTTGTATATCGCTCCCACTGCCGCGCAGGATGTCGCACAGCGTCCGTTCCAAATCGTAAACACGAATGGGATTGCCGGATGGCGATTGGATTTCAATAATGCCGAAGTCATAATTTTCTGGAATAACACGCTTGACGATCAACTCCTCCTTCTTCAAGGACAGTGCATTGTAGCCCTTGGGAAAGGTCATCGTGTATCTTGCCGGGGTGCGTTCAGAATAGCCCAGCAGATAAAGGGCGGTATCATGCGAATAGATGCCGCGGCTATACTTCCGCTGCAACAGGTAAAAATCATCTTCCCATGCACTGCTCTGTACATAAAGGCCGCGCCCGAAACGGTACAGTTCCCCACTCTCGACAAAATTATGCAGATAGCCCCGATGCAAGCCTGCTTTCGTCAACTGTGCGGCCGTAATGATGCCATTGGGGGCAGACTGCACTATTTTTTCTACTTTGCCCATGTTGTTCATGCTATCACCTCACTTGACATTCACACATTATATTATATAGAAATAATGTGTGTTCGTCAACAGTGAATTGACAATCACACATTATTTTAGTTAAAAGCAATGTGTCATCGTCAAGCAATGCTCACAGGGTCTTATCCCTCTCCTGCCTGTGATTCTGGAATAGAACACCGTCCACATTCTGCTTGATGATGTCATATTCCTGCATCTGGCGTTTGGCTTCGGCGTACTGCCGCTGCAGATGGTCTTTCTGTTCGGCCAGTTGCTTATACTCGTTTTTCAGGGCGTAGAGGTCGGGTAGCTTTTGAAAGCCCTGCTCTTTTAGAGCTTTCGCCGCTGCTTCATAGAGAATCAAGGTTCCTTCATGTTTACGTCGGAACTGCTTTTT
>ENA-OQJQ01000491-OQJQ01000491.1-human-gut-metagenome-genome-assembly--contig:-NODE-491-length-21998-cov-32.410930_pt1 | contig 21998 bp, 16 predicted proteins | sample MGYA00242609_ERZ504776 | MGnify/ENA primary metagenome ERZ504776 (study PRJEB26092, sample SAMD00036354) | human gut metagenome | host: Homo sapiens | study: EMG produced TPA metagenomics assembly of... | reverse complement strand
TACTGGTTTTTTAAGTCTTCTTCATAAGCCTTTTGATTAAACGATGTCAGAACCATACTGATTACCTCCGCTTTATGTTTCACCAGTACATCCCGAAGAATTCCCTTTTCAATACAGATGTCCACCGCTTTCGTGACAGCGTGCTTCGGATCACTCGTTTTCTTACACTGAATCCTTACCGTATCCACAAAAATAGAATACTCTTTCAGCCGCTGGCATTTTTCCATAAGCGCAAGGTTATGTCCGTAATTGATATTCAGCATCACTGCGGTGCACTGCAGACAAGGCTGTCGATTATCGGATACAGATTCAAACGCATCCGTCAATCGAAGAATCGTCTCATCCGGTTGTTCTTTTGTGCCGTTATAGAACACAAAGTATTGAGGAATCGGCAGCTTTTTTAAAGCGCTGCTGTATAAATTGATGTTTTCCGTCTCGACGTATCCATCATACAACCTGGCGAGATAGATCAGTCCGCGCAATGGCATGTTAGGATTATACGTGCTCTGATGCTCGTAGAGATTCAGTGTCCCGCCGATCAGGAATGAAATATCATTTTTCATAGAGAGATAAACAGCGTCCTCCAGTGTATTAACTTCAAGATCATTCGGATTTTCATAGCAGGTATTATTCAATGCATTGTATAGATCCAAAAGATCCTTCTTGTTATTGAAAACCAGACGAAAAAGCCGATCCTTATATTTGTGATTCGGGACAGGGTGTTTCTGGTGATTTCTTTTTTTATTTTTTCTCATGTACTTTCCTCCATTATAAAAAACTTATCCTGTAGATGCAATCTTCTTATTCTTGTGTTCGGTTAAAATCAACTGAAAATCTGGCGAAACGCCGAAAAACAGACAGCTTCTAAAAGAAAGAAGCCAATGCTGTACAGACGACAGCTAAAAAGTAAATTCATTATATCCGGTTCGGATTATAATAACAATACGCAGATTATACAAAATAAATATTCAGAAAATTCTGATAAAAAGTAATAATTTAAAAATCATTTCGATAAAATATAAAAAAGTGTGTTGACAACTAAAAGGGATAGTGTTATTATTAAGTCAATCCAAAAGAGATACAACAATCACACATCTCAAAAGGATATTTAACTAAAGAGCGATTCTTAATTTAGTAAGCAGTCGTTCTGTTAGATTAAAAATAAACGAACTAAGGAGGCAGAGGTCCAATGGACAGTATATCATCAGTTACATTTCAATATGTCAGTGGTACGGTAGATGCAGGTTCCTGTAAAAGAGACCTTTACCACGAAAGATAAGATCCAGTAAAAGTGAATGAAAAGATCAAATCGAAGAGATTGTAAAGCTGGATGAAAATGAAAAGATTCGACATCTACAGACGTATTGAATATAGATACCACATGTAGCCAAAGTTCCCGAACATGTGTAAAGAAACATGGATAAGGAATATCAGTTTTATATGAAGCACCCCCAGTTATAGAAAGAATAATCAAATAGGATGTTGGAATATCGTCAGATGATACTGCAGCAGCCGAAAGGTTATAGAGAGAATAACTGAAGAGAGGACTTTCATGATAGGATGATACCGATACCGAGTCGGATTTAGGTTATAGATATTGTTAAATTGAAGAACAGGAGGTTTCATATAAGCCAGTCTTAGTGGACAGACTGCTATATCAATTAACAAGTGTAAAGGTCTTACAGGAACAGAATTGAGAAGTTCCTTCGATTTATAAAATAGAATATGAAAAATTTGAATAAAAAGTAAAATGCATCTTCAATGTCAATTGAGGGTGCATTTTTTTGACATTACGGGAGTCATATGGTAAACTAGAACAAACTAGGCAATGAAGAGAAAGATACCTGTAAGGTACAGACTAAGTATAATGAGGTGAGCATAGTGGACAAGTATGAATATAAGTTGAAGACAGAACAGATGCTAAAACTTATGGAAAACGGTGCATACAACAGAGCCGCTGAGATTGCTGACAGCATTGATTGGAAGCGTGTCAGAAATGTAAATATGCTGTTAAACGTCAGCAATATATATGAAAAGATCAGAGATTACCGTAAGAGTTTTGGAGTTCTGAGAGCTGCCTATCATAGAACAGAGGGGAGCAGAAAGATATTATATCGCTTGTGCACTCTTGCGATAAAGGTTGGAAATCTGGAAGAGGCAATCGACTATTATGATGAATACGTACAGGCTGCACCAAAAGATCCGAATCAGTACATCCTAAGATACCGCCTGTTGAGAGCACGAAGAGCTCCGATCGAGCAGCAGATCCGTGCGTTGGAGCAGTTCAAAAAAGCAGAGTATGTCGAAGAGTGGGCATACGAGCTGGCCAAGAGATATGAAGAAGCCGGGATGACAGCCGAATGTCTGGAAGAGTGTGATGATCTGATCCTGTGGTTCAGCGAAGGCAAGTATGTATACAAGGCTATGGAACTGAAGATGCGATACAAGCCATTGACTCCGCTGCAGCAGGAAAAGTATGACAGAAGGCTGGAAGAAGCAGAAAAATCTTCAGAAAGAGAAGCGAAAAAACTGATCGATCTGGGCAGAATAAAAGCTGAGGAAGAAGAAAAGCGGAGAAAAGAGCAGGAAGAAGCTGCCCGCTATACAGAGGATATGCTGGAGCGTTCTGAGCAGATCGCAGAGCCGGAGAATGCCGAACTCAGTGAGGAGGAAGTGGCAGAGCAGCTGAAAAAAGCGGAGCCGCCGAAGAAGAAGCTGGGTGATACGATGAAGCTTGGCGAGGCGCTTCAGAATCTGTTCCATACAGAAAAAGAAGAAGCGCAGGAGCAGGAAGAGCTGGAACTTTCAGAAGAGGATGCGGAAGAGTACGAAGAAGACATCGAAGAATTGGCAGAAGAGGACGCAGAACTGGTGGAAGGTGATGACGAGGAGAGTACAGGGGAAGATGATTGCTCAGATCTGGCAGAAGCACTGGAAGAGATTGAGTCATTATCAGATCTGGAATTGCTGGATCAAGTGACAGAGGAAGAACCTGTAGAAGAGATTATTGAGGAGACGATCGAGACGAAAGTTAAGGAAGTTGATCTGAAAGAATTAGAAGAGCTGGCAGAACCGGAAATGGCAGATGCAGCAGATGTGGAAGTAATCGAGGAACCTGAAGTAGCAGAAGAGGCTGAGAAGGAAGATATGGAAAAAGAATCTATTAAATTAGAAGAAACAGAAATCAAAGAGGATGAGAGAATAGACGAGCCGGTTGACGATATACTTGATATTGATGATATTCTTGCTGAGTGGGAAGCCGCAGAGGGCAGTGTTGAACCGGAAGAAGTTCCAGAAGTGAACGAAGAGGATATAGAACAGATTGAGCGCAAGCCAAAGAGCCCGATCTTATCCCCGGATATTCAGAGGATGATCGATGAGATTGAAGGTGTGATTCCGGAAGAAGAGAGTGAGGAGATTCCGGTACACACGAGTACTCCTGTTGAACCTCTTGAGAATAAGGAGGAAGCAACAGAAGAGCTTAGAATGGAATCAGAAGAGCTGACTCTGGAGGTTGACAGTGCAGAAGATTATGAAGACCTTCTGACAGAAGACGCAGCAGAGGAACTGGAAGAGGAATTCGAAGAAGAACTGGATTACGATGATGATTATGAGGACGATTACGAATCGATTGCAGCAGGGCTGCAGGAAGAGTTCAAGCCGACGCTGAGTGATGAACCGGACGATCGTGAGATTCCGGATGAAGAGCCTGTTGAGTCGGATATTCTGAGTTCTACGACACCGCTGAGCAGAAAAGAGACTGCGAAGCTGATTGCGACAGGAAAGACTGCACCACTTCCGATGGATGAGATTGCAGATGCATTATCGATTTCCGATACAGGATTTTTGGTACACAGCCGCTATGATCTGTCCGGACAGGGTGCAAGAAAAGCAGGGCTGACAGAGGAGCAGAAGAAGCTGTTCTCCTACTTTGTTCCGGTACGTGGTATGAGCGAACAGCTGGTAGATGTTCTGGAGCAGGATCGCAATTGTTCGAATAGAAAAGGTACTTCAAACACAGGAAACCTCCTGATCGTTGGAAACAAGGGGAATGGAAAGACGGTTCTCGCAGTTGATGTCGTAAAGGCAATCCAGAAGCAGAGAAAGATCCGTCAGGGAAGAGTCGCGATCATCACAGGTGAGGCATTGAATAAAAAGAAGATCAGTGATATCGTAGCAAAATTATATGGTGGAGCACTGATCATTGAAAAAGCCGGAAAATTAAGTGAAAGAACGGTTGCGAAGCTGAACAAGGCGATGGAAAAGGATACAGGTGAGATGCTGATCGTATTGGAAGAGCAGAGAAAGCCGCTGGATCGGGTTCTTTCTTCCAATAGAGAATTCAGAAAGAAATTTACAAGCAGATTGGAAGTGCCGATCTTTGTAAATGATGAGCTGGTTACATTTGGTCAGACTTACGCACAGGAGAATGGATATCGTATCGATGAGATGGGAATCCTGGCGCTGTACAGCCGGATCGATGCGATGCAGAGAGAAGATCACGCAGTGACAGTTGCGGAAGTAAAAGACATTATGGATGAGGCGATGTCGCATTCACAAAAGGTATCCGCCAAGAAGCTTGTGAAGCGAGTTCTTGGAAAGAATACAGATGATGCAGACAGAATTATTCTGACAGAAAAAGATTTTAATATTTAGAATTAGGAGATATTGTGAAGTAGAAGAATCTACGAAAGCAACAGATCTTAAGTGTTCTGAAAAGAGGCTGTCTGATGAGACAGGAATTACCGGAGTAGAGATCAGACTGAGTGTTCTGATAGCTACTTCGGTTTTTGTTTTAGAAAACCAATATTTATTAGAAAAGTAGTAGCTGTCAGAGGAAATATGGCAGATGCCAGTGTTGTGATCAATGAGGCGGCAGCAGGCGTTAAAAATCTTGAAACGGTATGGAAGTCTGTGGAGGCGTATGTTGAAAATTCCATTGAGCAGCTAAAAGACGTAGATAATTCCACGTTGTTGCTGCAGTTTAAAATGAGAATGCAAAGTACAGTAAATTCATGGTCAGAGGTGGGGAATATTACAGCGGAGCTTGTAGCATTGTTTGAAGAAGCCCAGAGAGAAGTGAATGTCAAAGTGAGAAGTGTAAAAGATCCGGGAAAAGAACTGCAGTTACAGCGGAAAAAATTAAACAATGCAGTGATTAAGTTTGATATGGAATATCTGCCGGAACTAAAAAACAGCATGGAACAATTAAGAAGGTCAATTCAGAAATTTGACAATGATATTGAGAACAGCTATCTAAGATGTATTCCTGAGATGAAAAATTTAATCACAAGGCTGACGGAGGCAGAGAAAATATATGAAAGCTCGAACTGCACTCCGGAAATCATGGAAAAAGTAATGGAAATGGTACAAGAAGAGAAATCCACTATGCAGGATACTTTACTTGAAGCGGCAAAGACCATTCATAAAGGAACGCTTGGGCTGCGGGATGACAGTTTGAAGGAGCAAATGGATGATGCCGTACTGATGTTGGAGGACATGATTAAAAAACAGGCAGAATATGCATATGGAATTCTGGAGCCTGAGTTGACAGCGCTTGCGAAAGCACTGGAAAGTGTTGATGCGACGCTTCTGGAAAAATTAGATGAAAATCCATTTCAAATCGTGATGGATCTTCTTCCAAAAGTGGAAACGATCGAAGGGCTTGATCTGACACAGCTGGAGATTGCGGCAATGAAAGCAGCATATGAAACAGCATTGTCTGTGTTGAACAGAATGGCGGGATCAGCAGATATCCTTAAATATATGTCAATTCATGACGAGCTGAAAAAGAAGTATGAAGATTTGGAACGGGTTTTTCAGGAAGCAAAAGCACTTTGTGATAAACTCGAGCTCCATAGCCGAAGCTTGAAAAACCTGTATCAGGTACATGAGGTAAAGGAATATTTTATAGAATGTGGAAAAACACATGAAATGAATTTGCAGGATCTTTTGAGACAGCTGAAGGAAGAGAATATGGAGCAGGCAGATGAGATGGCTGCTTGCAGAGAAGAGGTGGAAAAGGGACTTCGTGATCTGGAAAGTGCCCGAAGCGCATGGAGATAGAGTGATTAGAATTAAGACTGAGGGGGCGGTATACCCTTCAGTCTTTTCACCAGGCGCGGATATTGACAAAAATGTGTGGGGGGGGGGTAAAATAAAATGACATAAATCTTCAAAATCTGCACAAAACAGGGATCAATCAACAATTTTGTTGAAAAATGTCCGGATATGTAGTAGGATAAATAGGAGAAATATTTAGGGAATAGGGTGAAAAAAGATGAAGGGGAAGAAGAGAGTACATGCTTTTAAAAACAGGATGGAACACTGGCAAGTTGTATCAATAGGGTTGACAGTTTATGACGCTATTGCTATGATACTTGCTTTTTTTCTGGCATTATGGTTCCGGTTTGATTGCCGTTATACGATGATACCGAAAGAGTATTTGAATTTGTATTTTAAGTTTATTTTAATTTACGCTGTGATTTCAATCTTTGTGTTCAGAAAGATGCGTCTCTATAATAGTATCTGGAGATTTGCAAGCTACAGCGAGTTGCTTAGGACGGTTGTGGCAACCGGAATTACATTTGTGATCCACTGTGTGGGAATGAATGTATTTTTCGGAAGAATGCCACTTTCTTATTATGTATTCGGAATTATGATTCAGTTTGTGCTGACGCTGGGAGTGCGTTTTTCTTATCGGTTTGTACTGCTTGAGAGAAGCCGGCAGAGAAAGGCAGAGGAGATCGCGAAGGCGAAGAAGGTACTTCTGATCGGTGCGGGCAAGGCAGGTCAGATGATCCTGCGTGATATCAAGACAGCCAAAGAGCTGGAGGATATCGTGTGTTGTATTATTGATGATAACCCGAATAAATGGGGCAGATATATCGAAGGAGTTCCTGTGGTAGGGGGAAGAGATGATATTCTCTCCTGTGTCGAACAATTCAAGATCGAGAAGATCGTTGTGGCAATTCCGAGTGCGACAGCGCAGGAGAAGCGGGATATCCTGAACATCTGCAAAGAGACCGGGTGTGAGATGAAGAACCTGCCGGGTATCTATCAGTTCCTGACCGGTGAGGTGCGTGTCAGTGCGCTGAAAGACGTAGCAGTGGAGGATCTTCTGGGACGTGATCCGATCAAAGTCAATATGCAGGAGATCAATGTCTTTATCCAAGGCAAAAAGGTCATGGTAACAGGTGGAGGCGGAAGTATCGGTTCGGGTCTTTGCCGTCTGATTGCAGAGTACCATCCGAAACAGTTGATCATCTTTGATATTTATGAGAACAATGCATATGATATACAGCAAGAGTTAAAGAAAAAGTATCCTGAACTTGATCTGGTTGTATTGATCGGGTCTATCCGTGACTCAAGAAGGATCAATGCGGTATTTGAGACCTATCGTCCGGACATCGTCTATCATGCGGCAGCACATAAGCATGTTCCGCTGATGGAGGACAGTCCATGTGAGTCTATCAAGAATAATGCGATCGGTACTTACAAGACAGCTTATGCGGCGATGATGAACGGCTGTCAGAGATTTGTTCTGATCAGTACGGATAAAGCGGTGAATCCGACGAATATCATGGGCGCCAGCAAGCGTCTCTGTGAGATGATCGTACAGTCCTTTGATCGTATGATCAAAGAGAAGACACCGGAAAGACTGCCGATTCTCTATGCACATGCAGATGATGAAGACGGAGCTATGGTGAAAAAACATGTCTTTTCGGAAGATATCAAGACAGAATTTGTGGCAGTTCGGTTTGGAAATGTACTTGGAAGTAATGGTTCTGTCATCCCACTGTTTAAAAAACAGATTGCAGCAGGCGGACCGGTGACGGTTACGCATCCGGATATCATCCGCTACTTTATGACGATTCCGGAAGCAGTCAGCCTGGTATTACAGGCCGGCACTTATGCAAAGGGTGGAGAGATTTTTGTTCTGGACATGGGAAGTCCGGTCAAGATCGATACACTGGCGAGAAACCTGATCAAGTTGTCAGGACTAAAACCGGATATTGACATTAAGATAGAATACACCGGATTGAGACCGGGAGAGAAACTTTATGAAGAAAAGCTGATGGCAGAAGAGGGGCTGAAGAAAACTCCGAATGATTTGATCCATATCGGATGCCCGATTCCTTTCGAGGTGGAAGGTTTTCTGAAGCACCTTCAGTCTCTGATGGAAATGGCGTATGCAAATGACGAACATATCAGAGAAAAGGTTTCTGAAATTGTAACAACGTATCATCCGGCAGGGGAACACGGCAGCGAGAAAAAAGGCGAAGTGTATGAAAGGCTGCTGGGTGGAAAGACAGCAGAGAAGTAGAAAAATACAGACAAACTTATATAGTATATCGTAATAGGAAGGGAAAGAATATGAAAATATCATTTTCTCCACCAGATGTTGGTGAATTAGAGATTGAACAAGTAGCCGAAGCATTAAAATCGGGATGGATTACAACGGGGCCAAAAACAAAAGAACTTGAAAAAAAAGTCGCAGAGTTTTGCGGTGTTAATCGGGCTGTTTGTCTTGGTTCACAAACAGCATGTGCGGAAATGGCTCTTAGAGTTTTAGGGATTGGAGCAGGAGATGAAGTGATTGTTCCTACTTATACATATACAGCAACAGCTTCGGTTGTTTGTCACGTGGGTGCAACATTGAAGTTTGTAGATGTTCAAAAAGACTCTCTGGAGATGGATTATGAGGCTCTGGAGAATATGATTACAGAAAAAACAAAAGTAATTATTCCTGTAGATCTCGCAGGTGTTCCATGTGATTACAATCGTATTTTTGAAATTGTAGAAAAAAAGAAACATCTATTTTGTGCTCAAAATGAAATTCAAAGAGCTATGGGGAGAATTTCTGTAAATGCGGATGCGGCACATGCCTTTGGTGCAAAATGGCATGATAAGATGGTTGGCAGCATTGCTGATTTTTCTAGCTTTAGTTTTCATGCAGTGAAAAACTTTACTACAGCAGAAGGTGGAGCACTGACATGGAAAACGATACCTGGAATTGATGATGAGGATATATATCATCAGCTTCAATTATTATCTTTGCATGGTCAATCAAAAGATGCGCTGGCAAAAACACAACTTGGAGCCTGGGAATATGATATTGTTGGTCCGTGGTATAAGTGCAATATGACGGATATAATGGCAGGAATTGGGTTGGCTCAGATGAAACGCTATCCGGTTATGTTAGAGCGTAGAAAAGAGATTATAGAAAAATATGATACTGCATTTAAACCGTTGGGAATAGAAGTGCTGCCACATTATACAGAAACATATCAGAGCTCTGGACATCTGTATATTACCAGAATTCCGGGAGTTACTCTGGAACAACGACAGGAGATTATTATTAAAATGGCAGAAGCAGGAATTGCTTGTAATGTACATTATAAACCATTACCTATGATGACAGCATATAAAAATATGGGATTTGATATTCAAGACTTTCCAAATGCGTATGATAGATTTGAGAATGAGATTACTTTGCCATTGCATACAAAACTTACAGATGAAGAAGTGGAGTATGTGATTGAAAATTTCAAAAAGATTGTTTTAGATTATTTTGAAGTAAGAGGTTAAAAAGATATGTATAATAGGATTGGAAAGAGAATTTTAGATTGTATTATAGGAGTGATTTCTCTGCCATTTCTTTTTGTTATTATAGTAATTAAGGCTCCAATAATATATTTAAATGATAAAGGACCTATATTTTATAATGCACTACGACTTGGAAAAGATGGTAAGCCTTTTAAAATGTTTAAATTTCGAAGTATGATGGTAAATGCACCGGATATAAGGAACGAAGATGGCTCTACTTACAATGGCGAAGATGATCCTCGAGTTACTAGAGTGGGAAAATTTATGAGAAAAACTAGTATAGATGAACTACCACAATTTTTAAATGTCTTTTTAGGAGATAGCGGTATAATAGGGACAACCAAGAAAAACCTTGATTTTACAAGGGTTTCGCTGGCTTAGTCGAATCTGGTTATGATGATTTTTCTGCATGGTTGTGTCGGTTAAGCTAGGAAATTATGTACAAATAAATGGTTTCTTGGATGCTTATTTTGACCCACACTATAAGCCGAAAAATTATGATAAGGAGGTTTGACCTAGCCTGCGAATGATCTTTAAATAGAACATTCACAGGCTAGTTGTCGTGTTAAGGACTCCAAAATTGTGGGGGGGGGGTAATGGACTATATGAAAAGGAAAGATTGTAAGAATGAATATGAGAAATGAGTAAGAACAATTATCTTCATTGAACGATGAAAATTTAAGTTTTTAACAAAAAAAGAAAATGCAGGAAAAGTAAGATTAAAACCTGCGGATGGAGAAATACAAATGAAATATAAGAAGCGTAATGTTCGATGGATGTTGGTTGTATACGATTTGCTTGTGTATGAATTATCAGCGGTGTTGCTTTTAGGACTTTATGGTGGAAATGATAAACTTTCCATTTCAGGTATGATGCAGCAGATGGTTCTTGCACTGTTATGTGTATTTTCAATTAGATTGATTGGAAATGTATATGGACAGATTTGGAGATATGGCGGTATCCAGTGTTATATTCGATTGCTATATACAGATGCAATAGCATTTTTTGTCTATTTGATCTTAGAACTGATTCTTCCAGTTGAAAAAATTACATTTGCGAGAATGCTGTGTTTGATCAGTATAAATCTCTTAGGCGCATTGGCATTAAGGATGATGTACAGATATGCATATAAATGTAGTAATCAGGAAACTAAGCAGGGAAGATTTTTAGCTTCCTTATTATATACATTCGACAGAGTAAAGAAAGGAAATGATAAAGAAGTCCAGAAAATCAAAATAGCAATAATTGGAGCTGGACGTGTAGGAGTAAGCTTTGCGGAAGATCTTCTGAATAGTGATGAAGCGGCATACATTCCGAGATGTTTTATTGATATTAATGAAAATAAAGTAGGTCGTGAAATTCAAGGATTACCGGTATGGTCAGAAGATGAAGCAACATTTAGAAAATTGAATGAGTACGAAGTACAGGAAATTGTATTTGCCATACCGTCAATGGATGCAGAAAAGAAGAAAACATTATATGAATACTATAAAAATGCTGGATATAAATTAAAAGTTTATGATTATCCGACTGTTTATGCGGCAGGAGGAAAGCGACATTTAAGAGAATTTGATATTGAGGAATTACTGTTCAGAAAGCCATTGGTGGTATCTGATGAGCATACAAATGAATATTACAAAAGAAAAGTTGTTTTGATTACTGGTGGTGGCGGTTCCATTGGATCGGAGCTGTGTCGTCAGTTGGCAAAGATGCAACCGAAACAGATTGTATAGTGGTTCAGTTGTTATTTTGGATATTTATGAAAATGGTGCATATGATGTTCAGCAGGAATTAAAAATTGCATATGGAAATACTTTAAATCTTCAGATTGAAATTTGTTCTATTACACACAAGAAAGCACTGGAACATGTATTTGCTAAGTATCATCCACAGATTGTAATTAATGCAGCAGCACATAAGCATGTGCCTTTAATGGAACATAACTGTATCGAAGCCATCTATAACAATGTATTTGGAACACAGAATCTGGTAGAACTTTGTGAAAAATATGAAGCCGAACGTTTCATGATGGTATCAACGGACAAAGCGGTTAATCCTACGAATGTTATGGGTGCTACCAAGAGAATGTGCGAAATGATTGTACAGAGTGCAAGCACGCATGGAAAAGTGAAGTACAGTGCGACACGTTTTGGAAATGTATTAGGTAGTGCGGGGTCAGTTATTCCGTTATTTAAACGTCAGATAGCTAATGGAGGACCGGTTACAGTTACAGATAAGCGAATTATCCGATATTTTATGACTATCCCAGAAGCATCACAGCTTGTACTTCAAAGTGGAGCTATGGCAAATAATGGAGAGCTTTTTGTATTGGATATGGGACAGCCTGTAAAAATAATGGATTTGGCAGAGAATATGATTCGATTGTCTGGTGTACAGGGAATTGAAATTGTGGAAACAGGATTAAGACCGGGAGAAAAGTTATATGAAGAATTGTTGGTTAAAACAGAAGAATTAGATAAAACAAGTAACAGCATGATATTTATTGAGCGTGATTCAGCATTAAGTCCGGAAGAAATTAATACTCGTCTGAATATGCTTAGAGAAGTTTGTGAAACAGGAGATGACTCACAGGCAAGAGAAGTATTAAGAAAAGCTGTACCAACATTTAAAAAGCCGGAAGAAGTTAATCGAGCTGCTGAATTTGTTGTACATCAAAAAAAGAGTGAGCCTGAAAGGGAAGAAGCAGTAGCTATATAAAATATAACAAAATTGTATTTTTATAAAAATACGGGAAGGACGCATATGCATTACGAAACAAAATCAATATTAGACAAAATCAAAGGTTCTATTATTTTGGTAACAGAAGAGGGCGAACAGGAATATGCAAATATTGATGCAATTCCAGAGAGTCTATTGGATGCTGAAATGATTGTTAGTGCTATTGAGGCAAGGGATTATAAAATTGTTCTTTATTTAAAAAAGAATGAAATAGTCAAAAATGATCTGAATGCAGATTGGGTAAAAGAAGAGGTAGGAAGAACGGGTGTTGAGCCAGGCTTTTTCTAAAATAATCAGTCAGATAAAAGGAGGAAACGATATTATGAAGATTCCATTTTCACCGCCAGATATAACAGAAAAAGAAATTGAACAGGTTTCAGAAGCATTAAGATCCGGATGGATTACAACTGGGCCTAAGACAAAAGAATTAGAGCGAGAGGTTGCAGATTTATGTGGAGTAAATCGTGCTGTTTGTCTTAATTCGCAGACAGCATGTGCAGAAATGACCTTGCGTTTATTAGGAATTAAAGAAGGCGATGAAGTCATTACATGTGCGTATACATATACTGCAAGTGCGTCTGTAGTATGCCATGTAGGGGCAAAACTTATTTTAATTGATACTCAGAGAGATTCTCTTGAAATGGATTATAAGCAGTTGGAAAATGCGATTACTGAAAAAACAAAAGTAATTATTCCAGTAGATCTCGGCGGAGTGCCATGTGATTATGATAGGATTTTTTCTATTGTAGAACGTAAGAAAGACTTGTTCCATCCGGCAAATAAAATACAGGAAAGCATCGGCAGAGTGATTATTATGGCAGATGCAGCACATGCTTTTGGTGCAACCTGGAAAGAGAAACCAGTTGGAAGTATTGCAGATTTTTCAAATTTTAGCTTCCATGCAGTTAAGAATTTTACAACTGCAGAAGGTGGCGCCGCTGTTTGGAAAGATATTGATGGAATTGATAACGAAGAAATTTATCATCAGTATCAGTTGTTATCACTTCATGGTCAGTCAAAAGATGCACTTGCGAAAACGCAGCTTGGGGCATGGGAGTATGACATCGTTGGACCTTGGTTTAAATGTAATATGACTGATGTTGTAGCTGGAATCGGACTGGCACAGATGAAGAGATATAAAGGTTTGCTTGAACGTCGAAAAGAAATCATAGGAAAATATGATGCAGCATTTAAGCCAATCGGAATAGAGGTATTAAATCACTATACGGAAAACCACCAGTCATCTGGGCATTTGTATATAACAAGAGTTCCGGGAATTACGTTGGAGCAGAGGCATGAGATTATCGTGAAGATGGCAGAAGCAGGTGTTGCCTGCAATGTGCATTATAAGCCGTTGCCAATGATGACTGCATACAAAAATATGGGATTTGATATTAAAGATTATCCTAATGCATATAAAAGATTTGAAAATGAGATTACTTTACCGCTTCATACAAAACTTACAGATGAAGAAGTGGATTATGTGATCAAGCAGTTTAGTAGAATCGTGAAAGAATATATTTAAATGTGATAGAAGAAATAGGAGATACAGATGTTACGAGAATGGGAGAAATTACCAAAATTTATGCAGACGGAGGAAGTTCGTCCATATTATGACAGTTTAAAAAAGAAAAAAATTAGTTTGGCTTTAAAAAGAGGATTTGATGTATTTGCTGCATCTGTTATGCTCGTAACATTTTCTCCTGTATTAATTGCTATCTCAATTATGATTGTAAGAGATTCTAAAGGAGGAGTGTTTTATCGTCAGGAGCGTGTTACACAATACGGAAGAAAATTCAAGATATTTAAATTCCGAACAATGGTTGCTAATGCAGATAAAATCGGCACCCAGGTTACCGTATCCAATGACAGTAGAGTTACGAGGGTAGGCGAAAAACTTCGTAAATATCGTTTGGATGAATTGCCGCAGCTAATAAATATTATTTTAGGCGATATGACGCTTGTAGGAACCAGACCGGAAAGTACGCATTATGTAAAGAAGTATACACCGGAAATGTTTGCTACGTTGTTATTACCGGCGGGAGTTACATCTGAGGCGAGTATAAAATATAAAGATGAAGCGGAGTTATTGGATAAAGCAGACGATGTGGACAAGGTATATGTAGAAAAAGTTCTTCCGGAGAAGATGAAATACAATCTTGAAAGTATTAGGAAATTTAGTTTTATACATGATATAGGAACAATGATAAAAACAGTTTTTGCAGTGATTAGGTAGGGAGTGTGTATGGAAAAAGGATTAGTATCAGTTATTACGCCAACATATAATTGTGCGAAGTTTATAGGGGAAACAATTGAATCTGTTCAGACACAAACTTATCAGCAATGGGAAATGATTATTGTTGATGATTGTTCGACAGACAATACAAAAGAAATTGTCGATAAATATATAAAAGAAGATAGTAGAATAAAATATTTTTGCTTAGAAAATAACTCTGGAGCTGCCGTTGCGAGAACAAAAGCAATGGAGTTGGCAAATGGGGAATATATGGCTTTTTTAGATTCTGATGATATTTGGCCAGAAGAAAAATTGAAAAAGCAATTAGCATTTATGAAAAAGTATGATGTTGCATTTTCTTGTACAGCGTATGAACAAATTGATGAAAATGGAAAATCGTTAAATAAAATTATAAAGACAGTACCAAAGGCTGATTATAATCGAGTGCTTTTAGATTGCCCGGTAGGAAATTCTACGGTTATGTACAACGTAGAAAAGATGGGGAAATTTGAAGTCCCTAATATTAGAAAACGAAACGATGATGCTTTGTGGCTTCAAATGTTAAAAAAAGAAAAAAACATTTATGGTATGAGATCGGTACTTATGAAATACCGCATAAGACAAAATTCTATTTCAAGTAATAAATTTAAGGTAATTAAATATCATTGGATTTTATATAGAGATATAGAACATTTGAGCATAGCCAGAAGTGTTTTTCATATAGCATATTGGTGTGTGATTAAATTGCTAAAAATTAAGTAAGGAAATAAATATGAAAATATCAGTATTAGTTCCTACGTTAGGAACAAGAGAAAAGGAAATTAGACGATTATTAGAAACACTGGAAAAACAGTCATATAAAGACTTTGAAATTATATTTGTAACGCAGGATAATCATGAAATTGTAAAAGATATAATTTGTAAATATAGTAATTTGGATATAAAGCAAATTGAAATGAGTGTAAAAGGATTATCACGAGCTAGAAATAGAGGATTAGAGCAGGCATCAGGCGAGATAGTAGTATTATCTGATGATGATTGTTGGTATCCTGTAAATGCATTTGAAATTATTGTAAATGCATTTGAAAAAAGACAATGTGCTAAAATTGTATTATCACAGATTTTTGATCCGGAAAAAAATATTCCATATAAAAATTATACTTCCAACGAAGAGTATGTAAGAAACAAATTACAGCTCATGTCAAAATCGTCTATTGAAGTTGCATTTAAGAAAGATTTAGTGATGAATAAAAAATTTGATGAACGTTTAGGTTTGGGGAGCGAATTTGTATGTGGAGAAGAAGTGGATTTCCTTTTAAGTAATTATGAAAAAAATACAATCTTTTATATACCAGAGGCAACGGTTTATCATAAAAAGAAAGAAAATGGTAGTAGCAACAAACAAATTATTGCTAAAGGGGCAATTTATGGAAAGAATTTTAATATATTTATTTGTTTATTAGTTTTACTTAGAGATTTGATGTTAAAAAAAGAAAATAATTTTAAATATTTTTTTGAGGGATATAATGAATATTTTAAAAGAACAAATTAAACTGTCAGTAGCTTATCCTGGATGGCGTTTGGCAATAAAAAAATTAAAATCAAATAAAAATAAAAAGATTTTTTTGTTTGGAACACCTATGCATGGTAATTTGGGGGATCATGCAATCGCAATCCAAGAACAATATTTTTTTGAAGATTTTTTCCCGGATTATGAATATTTTGAAATATTGATGCCTATGTATCATATACAAAAAAAAATAATAAAAAATGCAGTAACACCTGAAGATTTAGTTGTAATTTCGGGTGGTGGATGGATGGGGAATTTATGGATACATAATGAATGTGTTATACGTGAGATTGTGCAGAACTACCCAAATAATAAGATTATTATTCTTCCACAAACAGTATATTATACTTCAGACGAACTGGGAGAGAAGGAATACAGAATCACAAATGAAATATTAAAAAAACATAGTAATTTACATATATTTGTAAGAGAAAGGAGGTCTTACAATTTTATAAAACAAAAATTTGAATTTACAGGAAACTCAGATGTATATTTAGTGCCAGATATGGTTTTGTATGGGAAAAATATAAGAACAAAGGAAAAATGTACTGGACATGAGAAAGTGATAAATGTATGTATTCGAGAGGATTGCGAATCTGAGCAAGAAAATATTGATGATTTTTATGAAAAAATAAAACAAAATTATAATATTAGAAAAGTTAGTACTGTTATAAAATCGCCAGTTGTTTTAAGAAAGCGAATAAGCGAGTTGCAAAAGTCGTGGGAAACTTTTGAAAATGCGGAAATTACTATAACAGACCGTTTACATGCAATGCTGTTTTCTGTATTAAATGGGACTCCATGCATTGTTTTAAATAATAAAACTGGTAAAGTTTTTGGAGTGGCAGATTGGCTTGATGATACAAATATGATTGTAAGAGCTAATTCGTTAAGTGAAGTGCTTGAAAAATTAAAGAGAACAACTATATGGGAACATAAAAAATATGATAGAGAAAAATTGCTAAACTATTTTGAAAAAATGGCAGACGTAATACGAAAGGATTAAGTATGGAAATCAAAAGATTGTTAGTTATCAATGTACCAATTAAGAATTGTAATCTTAAATGTGAATATTGTTATATTTCAGCATTGAAAGAAAATGAAAAAGGAGTAGCTAAATTTTTATATACTCCAGAGCATGTTGGCAAATGTCTTTCAAAAGAGAGGTTAGGAGGCACTTGTATTATAAATCTAACGGGAGGAGGAGAAACTCTTATTCCGAAAGAAATGCCGCAATATATTTACCAATTATTATTGCAAGGACATTTTTTAGAGGTTGTAACAAATGGAACATTGACAAGTCGATTTGATGAAATTGCTGAGTTTCCAAGAAATTTGTTAGAGCATTTGGAGTTCAAATTCTCTTTCCACTATGCAGAGTTAAAGAAAAAAGGATGGATAGATAGATACTTTTCAAATGTGAAAAAGATGTGGGAAAAGGGATGTTCGTTTACTGTTGAGTTAATGCCTTATGATGGATTGATTGATGATATTGATGAAATTATAAATCTTTGTAAATCAGAACTAGGAGCAGCATGTCAAATTACAGTAGGACGAAATGATTTGACTGAGAAAAAAGATCTTTTGACATCTATGTCAAGAAAAGAGTATGAGTCTGTTTGGAGAAAATTTGATTCTACAATGTTTGATTTCAAATTGGACATTTTTCAGAAAAAAATAGATGATTTTTGTTATGCGGGAGCTTGGACTTTGTACGTTGATTTAGGAACTGGGGCTGCTAAGCCATGTTATGGACAGCTTAGTAATCAAAATATATTTACAAATCCTGAACAACCAATAATCTTTAATCCAGTGGGAAAACATTGCAGACAGCCATATTGTTATAATGGTCATGCATTTTTAACCTTGGGAGTAGTTCCAGAATTAGAAACACCAACATACGCTGACATTCGTAACAGAGTATGTGAAGATGGTAGAGAATGGTTGTCGAAAGAAGTTAAAGATGCATTTTCACAAAAATTAGCTGATAATAATGAAGTATGGGATGAAAAGAAAAAGAATAGTTATGAAAGAAAGTATCCGTTTATATTTTTCAAAACGGCATTATATGACTGGAAAGAAATATATAATAAAGTTATAAGAAAACGCAAGAAATAAGGTGCGATATGAGTAATGGACAAAGAAATATAAAACAGAAAAGTACAATACTTGCAATTATATTGGTGATATATATTTATGTTCCATACTTTGCGAATATTTTGGAAAACACTTTTAAAATTTCATCGTTATATGAATATATAATTTATATGATGCTTGCGATAATAGCAATAGGAACGACAATGAGCATGAATAAACGTGTGCTTACATTTTTGTTTGTTTTTTGTTCTGCGATAATCATTAATTATATAGTAGTGCCTTATCGATATTATGTATTTATAGAAGGTATACAAGCGTTGGTTGGCATAGCAGTTCCATGTTTGTGTGTTTCAAATAATATATTTGATTTAAGAATATTTGTTGAAAAATGGTGGAAATTTTCTAAATTAAATTTACCGTTGGTATTAGTTGCAGTTGTCTTACTTAAACAAGGGCTAGTGCATTATTCAATATTTACAAGTATATGTGTACCAAATGTATTTATTGGTTCTTACATGGTACTTCAGGGAATTGAAAAAAGAAAATGGTTATATATTAATGTTGCCATTAATATTCTTGTGACTGCTGTTTTGGGTGGACGTATGTCTGTAGTAATATCAGCGTGCATGATTTTATTTGCATATGTATATTCAGGTAAAATAAAGTTATGGAAGAAACTAATAATTATTGTAGGACTGGTAGTATCGGCATATATTTTGCTAAACAATTTAATAGATATTTTATATTGGGTAAGCCAAAAACTAGCACAATATGGAATGCAATCTCGAAGTGTTACTTTGTTGATAAATCAAATAAAAAGCAATGAGATATACTTGACCAACAGAGATTATATTTATACGGCATGTGTAGAGTATATAAGGGGTAGAGTCGGTTTGCCAGGAGGATTTGGAATTCCGCTATATATTACGTCGGGTGAATATTATTATGCACATAATGTCGTTTTGCAATTTTTGACATTTTTCGGAATATGGGGAACTATCATTATTCTTGGAATTACATTGATTCGTGCAAGAACGATAAAGTATATTGCACCTTTAAAGTGTAAAAAATTTATGTATTTTATGTTGCTATGTTATATAGGCATCGGAATGACAGGATCGAGTATATGGATTCATTATTTATCAACTATTTTTATTGCTATTTTCTTTTTTGGAAATAGCAAGATTTATCAGTCAATAGAAGTGAGTTAGATATGAAACTTTTTCTAAAAAAAATCATAAAAAAATATAGAGATATGTCAGTAGAAATGAAAGCTGCGTCTTGGTATGCAGTGGGAAATATAATACAAAAAATTGCGCCTTGGTTGGTAATGATTATACTGACGCATTACTTAGCTACTGAGGAATATGGAATATATAGTATATTTATGTCCTGGCTAGAAATATTTGAGATTATTATAACATTGAGAATATACAGCAATGGTTATGTTGCAGGATTAGTAAGGGACGATGAAAACAGGACAACATATACAGCAACTATGCAATCATTGAGTATTGTATTGATTGTGATTTGGACATTAATGTATTTAATGTTTCACAAGGGGATTAATTATATTACTGGAATAAGTACTCCATTAAGTATACTGATGATATGTTCTTTTATAGGAACTATCAGTTTCGGATTGTGGTCATCAAGACAAAGAGTTGATAACCAATATAAGAAAATGTTATTTGCAATAATTGTATATGGTCTTATCGGACCTATCGTTGGTGCATTAACTGTTTTCCTTAATTTAGATAATCCTATATTTTATGTTATAGCTACAAGGACAGTAATCCAGTTAGGGGTTGCAATTCCGTTTTTTATATCAAATTATAAAGGTACATCCACATTATGGAAAAAAGACTATGCAATAGATGCATTGAAATATAATTTGCCATTGATGCCATATTACTTATCGATGATATTGTTAAATCATTCGGATCGTTTAATGATACAAAAAATTGATGGTTATGAAGATGCTGCTTTATATAGTGTATCATATAGTGCAGCTATGGTCATCTTTGTTATAAGTGGTGCATTGAATTTATCTCTACAGGCATGGCTGTTTAAGGAATTAAAGTTAAAGGATTCGTCGAAAGATAAAAGTAAATTGATAACAGTCGGGACAATTATAGTTGCTTTTTGCGCTATTGCGGAAATTGTGATGGCTCCAGAAATAATTTTGATTTTAGGAGGAAAAAAATATTTAGAGGCAATATGGGTTATGCCACCATTAGCAATTAGTGTTATTGTTATGTATATATATCAACAATATGTAAATATCTTGTTCTACTATAAAAAGACGAAATTTATTTTGTTTGCGTCAGTATTTGCAGCAGTGTGTAATATAATTTTAAATGCTATTTTTATTCCGATTTTTGGATATGTTGCTGGTGGATATACGTCATTAGTAAGCTATTTAATAGTCATGATTTTATATTTTGTATTAGCAAGAAAAGAATGTATTGATAATGAGATACAAATGAAAAATTATTTTAATACAAAATTGCAAATGACAATATTTATAGGTACGAGTATTGTGGCATTGTCTATGGTTGCTGTATATAAAAATGCAGTTGCTAGATATTTGTTGGCTTTAATGATGTTTGTATTGTTGGTTGCAACAAGGAAAAAATGGATACCAGAACTGAGAAAAGGAAAGAAAGTATGAAGAAGAAAAAACGATTAATTTCTATGTTATTTTTTCTCATAATATTTTTTACAGTAGGATATATAATTTTACCACGTATTAGAGTAAAAATTGAACAAGAGAAATGTGACAAAATATATGCAAATAAAATATTAAAATTGCCGGACAAAGAAAAAGCTAATGTAGGATTTACATGTACAGGGCTTTATTGGGATAAAGAAGAAGAGTGTTTTTTTATAGGAAATGCAGGTAAATATAAGCCTAATGATAAAACTTTCCAGGCTTCTATCGAAATAGTTGAAAAGGATTTTTCGGCTATTAAAGGAGATATACCTTGTTATTTAAAATTTGAGAATATGAGAGATATACAAGGAGTTACTAAGTCAACAGATGGAACTATCTGGTTATGTTCTTATGGAGAAAACAAAATTCGCCATATAGACGAAAAAGGAAATGAATTAGGAAATTTTGATATAAAAGAACCATCTGGCATTGCAAATGATAGTAGGAGTAACACTCTTTGGATTTTGACGAATAATTATTTATATAATTGTTCATATGATGGCGTAGTACAAAAAACAATTAAAATACATATAAAAGGACAAGATCAATTGCTTTTAGACGAAAAAAACGATTTGATATATTTTTCAGCAGGTGCAGACTATCATGGAGATAGCTATATTTATACAGTTGACTTAAAAACAAGTAAAGTTAAACCATTATATGTATTGAAAGATTCATATGCAATTGAAGGGATTACGATTGTTGATGATGTATTGTATGTGCTAAATGATGGTTATTATCATGACGCTGAAACGCCAATCAATCAAGTTAATATGTATTTTTTAAATAAGTTACAAACCAAAGAAAATTATCAGTAAATGGGGGAAATATAATGAAAATAGCAGTAGCAGGAACAGGATATGTAGGACTTTCTATTGCCACATTATTATCTCAAAATCATGAGGTAATGGCAGTAGATATTGTTCCGGAAAAGATAGAGAAGATCAATAAAAGGTAAGCGCAAAATAATTCGACGGATTGTGTTGCCCTAAAAATCATTCCATAATAATCATTAGAAAATGCAAGCATTT
>ENA-OQJQ01000469-OQJQ01000469.1-human-gut-metagenome-genome-assembly--contig:-NODE-469-length-23740-cov-6.467354_pt1 | contig 23740 bp, 20 predicted proteins | sample MGYA00242609_ERZ504776 | MGnify/ENA primary metagenome ERZ504776 (study PRJEB26092, sample SAMD00036354) | human gut metagenome | host: Homo sapiens | study: EMG produced TPA metagenomics assembly of... | reverse complement strand
TTAGCCATTTTAGTTTCCTCCTAAAATTAGTCCTTATTGGGTTTCGGGATCAGCAGAATGGACATCGTGCGGCCCTCAAGCACCGGCGGCTTATCCATGCTTGCCTGGGGCAGAGCCTCGGCAAAGCGTTTCAGCACGTCAGCACCCAGAGCACTGTGCGCCATCTCACGGCCGCGGAAGCGGATCGAAGCCTTCACCTTGTGACCAGCAGCCAGGAACTTGGCAGTCTGGTTCAGCTTGGTGTTGAAGTCGTTGGTGTCAATATTGAGCGAAAGGCGGGTCTCCTTGACCTCGACCACTTTCTGGTTCTTCTTGGCTTCCTTCTCCTTCTTCTGCTGTTCAAAACGGTATTTGCCGTAATCCAGCACCTTGCACACAGGCGGGGTAGCCTGCGGTGCGATCTTGACCAGATCGAGCCCGGCTTCTTCTGCAGCGCGCATGGCCACCTGAATGGACACAACGCCCTTCTGCTCGCCATCGGCACCGATCAGGCGAACTTCACGATCACGGATCTGACCGTTGATCTCCAGTTCCTTCGACTTTCCAGCGGTAGCGATAATGAATGCACCTCCAAACAATAATCCATAGTGTTGCAATATTTGGCATAGAAAACGCGGCCGCCCATTTGCAGGACAGCCGCGCGAAATTTCACACAAAAGCGCAGTTCGTTCAAAGAATCGAACCGTGTTTGGGTATAGCCCGGGGATTCCGACCCCACAAGGCGAGCGCGGCACAGGCCGTAGCTGCTTTCTTTACCGGAATAGTTTACCACACCCACAAAGCCCTGTCAAGCACTTTTACGCGATTTTGCAATAAAATATTCGTACAGAGCATTACTTGACCTCGATCAGCTTCCCCAGCTCCAGCGAGTAGATGCCCTTATAGGTCACCGGTTTCGGGGCAAAGCGTTTGCTGATGGCAAGGGCATAGAGGTCAAGCTGGGCGCGATAGGCGGCAAGGAAGTCCACTTCGGATTTTCGGCGGTCCGTCTTGTAATCCAGCAGCTCCAGGTGGTCCGGGAACACCAGCACCAGGTCAGCGATGCCCTGCACCAGCACCCTTGCCTGTGCCACGGCAGCGCTGTCGGCGGGGGCAGTGCCCTGAGCGGTCAGCACCTCGGCGGCAGGCAGGGCCGTGATGAAGTCCAGCTCCCGCAGCACCTCATCTGCGGCACAGATGCGCGCAAAGGCTTCGCTCTCCACAAAGCGGCGGATGCGCTTTGCATCCAGCTTCTCCGCAATTTCGGGCGCGGTGAGCTTTGCTTCCACCTGCCGGTCACGCTCGGCGGGGATCGCCGTTTCCAGCGTGCCTGCCTGTTTTGCCGCTGCAAGAGCCGCAAAATCGGCGTGCTCCAGGAAGGCGTGGAGGGCCGTGCCCATCTCGGCGGCGGTCAGGCCGTCCTTTGCCAGAAAGCCCGGGCGCTCCAGCGTGGTCTGCTCTGCCTTGTGGACGATGCCGGTCACGCTGACCTTGGCGGGCACTCTGGCCAGCTCTGCCGCCGGGTACTGCCAGGCAAAGCCCTGCCGCAGTGCCTCGGTCAGAGCCGGGTCTGCCTGGGCCAGCGGCCTTTCCTCCAGTTCCGGGTCGGGCGGCTCCACGCCCTCGGGCAGCGCCTGCTGCACCGTCAGGGTGATGGTGCTCCCGGTATCCGCAAAGGGCAGTTCCAGATCCTCGGCCAGTCGGCGCAGAGGGCCGCCGTTGGGGTGGACGAGCAGGGCCGCGCGGAGCCAGTCGGCAAAGCTGTTTGCCTGTCGGCAGAGCGTCTGCCCCGCCCCGGCTTCAAGGAAGGCCGCCGCTCTGGTAAAGGGGTTGGAGGTCTTTCCGATGCCCAGCGGCACGGTCAGGATGAGCTTATCCTGTGCGCGGGTCAGCGCCACATAGAGCAGACGCATCTGCTCACTGCGCATCTCGGCGGCGTGGACATTGGAGAGCGCCGTGTAAGCCGCCGTCTTGTACGCGCCCTCGCCCTCCTCGGGGCGCAGGCGCAGGCCCGCCCCATACATCCGATGCAGGAGCACCGGCTGGCGGGTATCGGCGGCATTGAAGCGACGGGCCGTGTCGGCCACGAACACCACCGGGAACTGCAGGCCCTTGGAGCGGTGGATGGTCATCACGGTCACACAGCCGGGGCGGGAGCCGCCGGGCACGGTATCCTGCCCCGTGGAGACTGCCAGCGCCGCAGCGTCAATGGCCCGCACCAGCGCCGAGATGCCGCCGGAGCCGGCCCCGGCACAGAAGGAAGCAAACCGCCGGGCATCCTCCCTGCGGCGGGCACCGTTTTCCATCACGCCCAGTGCGGCAAGGTAGCCGGTGGAAGCAAAGATCTCCTCCAGCAGCTGTTCTGCCGGGGCACTGCGGGCCATCCGTCGCAGCTCGGTCAGCCGGGCATAGAACGCCCGGACTTTTCCGGTAAAAGGGGTGTCCTCCCCGCTGTTCACGGTGAGCAGCAGCGCGCCGTAGAGGCTGATGCGCTGGGGAGCGTTTTCCCCCTGCTGCTTCTGGATCTCTTCGGCTCTGGCCCGCAGGCGGACAAGGTCGTCATCGGTGAAACCGAACAGCGGGCCCAGCATGGCGGCGGCAAGATAGATATCCTGCGCCGGGTTGTCAATGACCTTCAGCAGGGCGATGAGGGGCCGGATGTGGGGGGCATCCAGCAGGTTTTCGCGGGCATCCGCATACACCGGGATACCCCGGGCGGTCAGCGCTTCCACATAGGCCGGAAAATCAATGCGCGCCGCCAGCAGGATGCAGCAATCCTCGTACTGCACCGGGCGGGTGGCACTGCCGTCCCGCACCGGCTCGCCGCTCTGCACCATCGCCTCGATGCGCCGGGCGATCCAGCCCGCGTCCGTTTCGGCGGTGTCATCGGGCAGGAAATGCGCCTCCACGCTGCCCGTGTATTCCCCGGGTGCCCCGCAGACCAGCCGCTGGCCGTCGCCGTAGGCCGTGTCGCCGAGTTCCGGGGACATGAGCCGCTCAAACAGGAAGTTGATCCCTTCCACCACCTGCGGAGCCGAGCGGAAGTTGGCATCCAGCGCCAGCATGGCATCGGTGCCGGGGGTACCCTCTGCCGGGCGGGGCCGCGCTGCGCCGCCGGGCAGGGCGGGCCAGCTGTCCAGCTTTTCCCGGAAGATGCTGGGGTCTGCCTGCCGGAAGCGGTAGATGCTCTGCTTCAGATCTCCCACCAGAAAGAGGTCGTCCCCTGCCGGGGATGCAAGGCACCGGTACAAGGCATCCTGCAGAGCGTTGGTGTCCTGATATTCATCCACCATCACGGCGGCGTAGTTCTGCCGGATGACCCCGCACAGCGCAGTGGGGGTGCCGTCCGGGTCACGGAGCAGACGGAGGGCCTGATGCTCAAAGTCGCTGAACTCCAGCAGCTTCCGGTCCCGCTTTTTGGCCGAGAACCGGGCATCGAAATCCCGCACCGCCGCAAACAGCGCCCGCAGGCGGGGCTCTGCGGCCCTGCGGTCTGCCTCAGCCTCCTCCTCACTGCAGGGGATCAGCTCAAGGATCTGCGCAAACAGGGCCGCGCCCTCATCGGCGCGTGTGCGGATGACTTTTTTGTGTTCGCCGTTCAGCCGCTTTTTCATCCCTTTCAGGCCGGGCAGCTCCTCCATGCCCAGCACATAGGGGGTCAGCAGATCGTAAAGCGGGGTCCACTCCCCCGCCACGGCCAGCTGTTCCACCCTGCCCAGCAGGGCGGCAGCCTTGTCCAGCCGTTCCTGTGCATCGGTATATTTTTCCAGCACGGCATTCTTTGCCTTTTCCCGGGCAGAGGGCGTTTTCTTTTCCTCGGCATCGGCCAGCTCCTGCTCCCGGTCGCCCGGGCAGTCAGCCAGCGCGGCGCGGAACAGTTCCCCTGCCGCCCGGGCACTGCGGGCGGCTTCGGCCAGCAGCAGATCATGCCAACAGGAGGCGGCAAAGCCATTTTCCTCCTGCCACGGAGCCAGAAATTCGTCCAGCTTTTTGTCGTAATCGGGCAGGGCGCGCAGGAAATCGTAGACATGCAGGATCGTCTCCCCCGCCGCACGGTCGGTGCGGCCCTTGCCGTAGAGGTCGGCAAAGGCGCAGAAATCCGGGTCGCGGTAGGCATTTTCCAGCGTCTCGCTCAGGGCAGAGGCCCGCAGGAGCTCCACACTGCCGGGGTCTGCGGGGGAAAAATCCGGCGGGATATCCAGCGCCTGAAAGTGCTTGCGCAGCAGGTCCAGACAGAAGGCATCGATGGTGCAGATGGGCGCGCGCTGCAGCAGCATCCGCTGGCGGCGCAGCGCGCCATTGCCGGATTCCGCCTGGCTGCGCTTCAGAAGCGCCTGCCCGATGCGGGCCCGCAGCTCTGCCGCCGCCGCATTGGTAAAGGTGACGATGAGCAGACGGTCCGCATCCACAGGATGCTCCGGGTCGGTGATGAGCCGGACAGCCCGCTCGGTCAGAACAGCCGTTTTGCCGCTGCCCGCCGCCGCGCTCACCAGCAGCGCGCCGCCCCGGTCCTCGATGGCGGCCCGCTGGGCGGGGGTCCACTTGGGTTCACTCATGCCTGTTCCTCCTCTCCCTCTTCGGGCTGCCCGGGAGCCTCAAAGGGCTTTGCGGGGGCTTCCAGCGCCCGCTCCCCGATGCCGGTCTCGTGGCAGCAGACAAATCCGTAATCACACCACTGGCAGGGGCTCCGGCCCGTGACCAGCGGCTCGGCGGCGATCTGCCCCTCATAGAGCTGCTGGCCCATCCGGGTCACAAGATCATCCAGATGCAGCTGGATGCGGTTCAGCTTGGCGATATCCGCCCGCTTGTCCTTCTGGTAGGGGCTGGGCGCGCCTTTGTAATAGGAGAAGGGAAGATATCTGCCGGTCTCGTCGGCATCCATGGCATCGAACAGCTTCTGCTCGTCCCGCACCAGACCGTCCAGCTTGTATTCCACACTGTGGGCCGCCTTTTCGCGGGTGGTGGTCTCAGGGGCCGGGTCGGCCAGCAGGTAGAGCACACCCGCCGGTTCCGCCCCTGTAAAGCGGCCGCTTTTATCCCGGGTCAGGCTGAACAGGTAGAGCAGCATCTGGCAGTCCAGACCGCAGTAGACCTCCTTCAGGTCCAGCTTTTTGGTGCCGGTCTTGTAGTCCACCACCCGCACCCAGCGGGTGCCGTCCTCCTCCACCCACTCATCGGCACGGTCCACGGTGCCCACCAGCTGGACGGTGCGCCCGTCCGACAGGTGATACACCTGGGCAGGCACGGCATCCTCGCCCCGGCCGATCTTCAGCTCACAGGCCACGGGCTTGAAGCTGGACTGCCGCTGCTCATCCCGCAGGTAGAGCAGCAGGCTTGTCATGCTCTTTTTCAGGCGGGAGAGCAGGTAGGCAAAGCGGGCGGTATCCTCAGGCAGATAGCGTTTGGCGTACTCGTCCACCAGCAGCGCGGCAAGGCTCGCCATGGCCTCATCGTCCAGCTCCATAAAGGGCTGCAGCGCCGCCATGGGGTTGTCCGGGCCGGGGTGAGGGTCCAGCGCCATCTGCAGCACCCAGTGCATCAGGGTTCCGCTCTGGTCGGCGGAAAGCTCGGCCCGGCGGCGGGGCCTGAGCCCCAGCACATACTGCAAAAAGTAGCCGTAGCGGCAGGGATAATATTTTTCCAGCTGACTGGGCGAAATGCGCAGCTTCCGCCCCAGCAGCGCTTCCAGCGCAGGCAGGTCATGCACCTGCCGGGGGGCCGTGTCGGCCATCCGGCGCAGCAGGGCAAGGCCCTGCGGCTCGGTCTTGCCGGGGGTGTGCAGGGCTTCTGTCAGGCTGGCACGCTCGGTCTCCGTCAGGGGCCAGCCGCCGCCCAGACAGTCCAGCCCATCTGCAGGGGTGGCCGCAAGGTCCGTCAGTTCCAGCTCCGGGGCAGCGGGGGCCAGTGCTTCCACGAGGGGTTCCAGCGCAGCGCAGAGGGTCTGCCCCTGCCCCTTGGGCCAGCTGAGCCACAGCCCCTTTGCAGGGGCGGTCAGGGCCTTGTAGAAGCAGACCTGCTCACGCACCACACGGTTCTCAAAGCAGTCGGGCAGGTCGATCTCCTGCGCCATCAGGGCATCGCGGTCGGCGTGGGTCAGCAGACCCACCTCGCCGGGCGCGGCCGGGAATTCCCCCTCGGCCAGCCCCAGCACGAACACATAGTCCGGCGCGTCCAGACGCATCTTGCCTGCGCTGGCCAGCACCACCGCATCCAGGGTCTGGGGAATGTGCCCCAGGTCGGACGAGCGGAGCAGCAGCCCGAACAGGTCCTCGTATTCGGCCACGGTCACGGTCTGCTCCCCCAGCAGATGGACCATCTCGTTCAGCAGCCCCATGACCACGTTCCACTCCCGGGCGGCTTCCTCCGCCGCCGGGATGCCCCGGCCCGCGCGGATGGCCTTTACCTGAGCGGCCTGCTGTTCCTCAGCCCCCAGCGTTTTCAGGCAGAAATACACCGCCCGGCTGATGGCCTCGGCGTTGACCCCGCGCACCTTGGCCCGGAATGCATCCACCGCCCCCACAAGCAGGGCACGGGCATATTCTGCCTGCTCCCGGTTGCGGAGGTCCTCTTCGGTCAGCTCCTGTTCTCCAAAGCCCTTGGGGCTGCGCTCGAACTTCTCCCGCCAGGCCGCCGCCGTGGGGGCCCAGGTGTAGGCATAGTTTTCCAGCGCGCAGACCTGCTCCTCGCTCAGGGCACACAGGCCGGTCTTGGCAAGGGTGGTCAGGTTCTCGGTCAGGTCGGCTCCCCGGGCGATCTCCAGCAGGGCCCGCACCGCCGTGGCCGGGGCGCTGAATTCCGGGGTGGTGGGTTCATCGCAGTACAGGGGGATCTCCGCCATCCGGAACTCATACCGGACAGCAGCACGATACTTGGCGATATCGCGGCAGACCACAGCGATCTTTCCGCACCGCACGCCCTGCCGCATCAGCCGCCGGATGGCACCGGCAGCGGCACGGGCCTCCTCCTCCCGGCTGGGCGCGGCAAAGAGCCGCACCTCGCCCGCCGGGGCATCCGCGGTGCAGCTGCCGGTTTCCAGCAGCTCTGCCACTGCGGCAAGGCCCGGGGCGTTCCGGTGGCGCAGGTCCTTGCGCAACAGCTGCGGAACGGCCACCTCTGCCCCGTTTTTCCGGGCCAGCTGGCGCAGCTGCGCCGCCACCTGCTTGGCCCCGGAGAACAGGCTCAGGTCACCGGGCAGCAGGGGGGCACCGTCATCGCAGAGGGCCACCGTCACGCTGGGCAGCGCTGCCAGCATGGCCCCCAGCAGCCGCTTTTTGGGCGCGTTGAAGGTATCGAACTCATCAATGAACACCGCCCGGTCCCGCAGAAACTCCGGCAGGCTGTGCCGGGCCAGTGCTTCCTCCAGCCGGGCTCCGGCCAGCTCCAGCCGGTCAGAGGGGTCCATGCCGCTGCGGGCCAGCAGGGTCTCATAGCCCTGAAAGATGAGGGCCAGCTCACTGAGCTTGCCGCTCTCGGCCCCGCAGGCACCGGCCAGCTGTGCCAGCTGCTGGCCGGAAAGGCCCGCACTCTTCAGCTCGTCGATGGTCTGTGCCGCCATCTGGCAAAAGGCCGCACTGCGCCGGTGGCGGTGATAATAGTGGACATTGTCCTGCAGCTCCTCCAGCGCCCGGCGCACCAGCACGGCACGGCCTGCGTCAGAGAGGGTCTGCACCGCCGCGCCGCCCTCGGTGGAAAGGATCTTTTCTGCCAGACTGGTAAAAGAAAAACTCTCCACCATGCCGGACAGGGCATCCCCCAGCTCACGGTAGATGCGGCCCTCGGTGCTGGAAGTGAATTGTTCCGGCACCAGCAGGATGCTTTTTTCCCCTTTTTCGGCCCGGGCGCGGATGCGCTGGTACAGCAGCGTTGTTTTTCCGCTGCCGGAGCCGCCCAGAAGTAGCTGTAACATTGTTTTTCTCACTTTCTATAACGAGCTCACCCTCTCAGTCAAAGCCTGCGGCTTTGCCAGCTCTCCCGAAGGGAGAGCCTTTGGCATATCGGGTCAGCCCTGCGCAATGGATAATAATTGAGTTTATTGTACCGCAAAATTGAAGAAAAATCTATTCTGTGGTAAACTGAGGAAAAACAGCAAAACAGGAGGGGCACTTCCCCATGAAGATTCTAGCAGTTGATTACGGTGCCAGCCGCACGGGGCTTGCGGTCTGCGACTCCACCGAGTTCCTGACCACGCCCATCACCCCGCAGATTACCCTGAAGGCCCGGCCCAAGGTGGCTGCCGAGGTCTGCCGCATTGCCCAGGAGCAGAAGGCAGAGCTCATTGTGGTGGGCCTACCGCTCAACATGGACGGCACCGAGGGCGAGCGCGCCGAGAAGAGCCGCAAGCTGGGCAAGACTTTGCAGATCTGGAGCGGCCTGCCCGTGCGGATGTGGGACGAGCGGCAGTCCACCTGTGAAGCCGCCGATATCCTGGACGAGGTGGGGACTTTTGGTGCCCACCGCAAGGCCATTCTGGATTCCGTCAGCGCCACGGTCATTTTGGAGGATTACCTCGCCTGGCGCAAGGAGCACCCCGGCGAAATTTGAACCGGAACAGCACAAAACCGGCTTTCCTGCTGCCACGGGAAAGCCGGTTTTGTCATTTTCAGTTGTTACTGCGCCTGATATGTCTCAATGCTGACGCTGTTGATGGTGATCGTTTCCGTGGGCTTCTGGTTCTCATCCACGGAGGCCTGAGCGATGGTGTCCACCACGTCCATCCCCTCGTACACCTGGCCCAGCACGGTATCGGTGTAGTCGAGGTAGGGTGCGCCGCCAACGGTCTGGTAGGCCGAAACGACCTCAGCGCGGTAACCTGCACTGTTCATCTGGTCGGTGAGCTCCTGGGTAATGGAATCCCCGCCGGGCAGAGTGGACATGATATAAAAGACGCTGGCGCACTGGCCGGAGGAGTCCGCCGCCATGCAGAGGGCACCGGAATAATGGTGGAGCTTGTCGGTGGCCTCAGCCGGGTAGCGGCTGCCATTCCAGATGGTGGTGCCATTGCCGTCAGTTCCCTGACCGGCTTCCACCACAAAATCCTGCTCCACACGGGTCACGGTCAGGCCGTTATAGTAGCCCGCCTGCACCAGACCCACAAAGTTATCATAGGCCTGCGGGGCCTGCTCCGGGAAGAGCACCGCCTTGAACACACCCGCCGTGGTATCGAACACCGCCACGGGTTCCCCCGCTGCCGGGTGGGTGAACTGCAGCTCGGCCGATTCCACCGCCGGACGGGTGATGGTCTTTGTTCCGGCTCCGCTGCTGCCGCCGATGTTTTTCACAAGGCTGCAGCCGGACAGTGCAAAACTCACGGCCAGCAGCAGCGCCGCCAGCCGGACACGGGTCTTATTCATAAACAGATCCCTCCGTTCATATTCTGATAGCAGTTCCCCCGCACGCGGGAGATACGCAGAATTCAGTATAGCATATTTCTGCCCGGGAAGCGAGAGGGAAATGCGTGAAAATTTGTCGCGCATTTTCTGTGCGAAAAACATCTTGACGAGCAGGCAAAAAAACGCTACACTATAAGCACAGCAAGGGACGGCGGGAATGCAGCAGATCCCGGGCTGTGTGCGTAATTTTATTTGAGTACCATCCCTTTGATTGGGTTTGGATAGACAGGAGAACGTATCTTATGGCAGAAGAGATCAAGAACCCGAACACCGAAGAGGAATATCAGCCCGATCTGATGACTCTTGAGGATGAGGACGGCAATGAGGTCACGTTTGAAGTGATTGATGCACTGGACCATAAGGGCGTGCATTACCTTGCAGTTGTCGAATACGCAGAGGATGAAGAGGATGTCAACGAGGACGCACAGCTGGTCATCCTGAGCGTGGGCGAGGACAGCGAGGGCGAATATCTGGACGTTGTGGAGGATGACGAGACTCTGATGGAAGTCAGCAAGCTGTTTGAGCAGCGCCTGAGCGACCAGTTCGAGATCGAGTAATTCCCCTGCACAGACAGATTCCCAGGCAAGACTTCCTGCCCGGCGCGATTTGTTGCGGTTTATATGATCCTACTAATCATTCAACGGGAGCCCGGAGTTCTCCGGCGGATTGCAGACCTCCCCGCCATGGGTCGACCATGGAGGTTCGATGAGGAAGCGTGAATCCGGCGACAGGGCACCCACCTGTCCGTAAGGGTAGGTTTGATTGCCGCAGACGACCGGGCGGGATCTTTTTATAGCATTGCATCCACCGCTGGCCTGCCACAAGGCCAGTGTGTGGATTTTTTTATAGGACGACCTCTCAGGCGCTGATGCCCCCGCACCCCAGCAGAGGAGGCGGCATTGTGCAGCGATGCCGGAGAGGTTCTTGCGGAAAGGATGTGCATTGCGGTATGAAAAGCGAACATCTGTTGGGGACGAGCATCCCCCGTTTCACCTACGACACCCCCACGGTGCCGGGCAATGATTTTTACACCCTGTGCGAGGGGGAGCATCCGCTGTGCATGATCTTCCTGCCCGGGTTCGACCACCCTGTCAGCCGCGAATATATCACCCGCTACCTGAAAACGCTGCCCCAGCTCAAGGGGGCACGGCTTGTCTGTGTGGTGCGTTCCTCGGCGCAGGCGGTGGCAAAGGCCACCCACGGCTCAGATTTCCCCTTTCCTGTCATCTGCGACGGCCCCGGCGTGCTGTACGGCTACCTGGGCGTAGAGCAGACCCGCGGCCTGCTGAGTTGGAGCTTTGCAGCCCAGAAGATCTACAAGGCCGCCAGAGATGCCGGTTACCACTACGACACCAAAGCCCCCCAGCTGCTGCCGCTGACGCTGGTGGTGGGCCATCTGGGCAAGATCCTGTTCACCCACTCGGGCCGCAGCCAGACCGACCTGCCCGAGGACTGCGCCGCCATCAGCGAGATCGTGCGGGCTGTGGAAAAGGCAACCGCCCCCACCGACGGCCCCGCAGACCCCCACTGCTCGGATGAGACCCTTACCCTGCCCGATCTGGTGGGTTGGGATAACTGAATGATCCACAAAAAACGGCTGCTGCACATTTTTTCCGTGCAGCAGCCGTTTTTTATTCTTCCGGTTCTTCTGCAAACAGCCCCGGGATGCCGCAGACAGCGGCCACGCCCACCACCGTAAACACGATGCGCGACCAGATGGAGCTGCTGCCGCCCAGCAGCCAGCCCACAAAGTCAAACTGGAACAGGCCCACAAGCCCCCAGTTGATGCCGCCAATGATCATCAGGATCAGGCACACTTTATAAAAGGTCTGCACAAAAAGACCTCCTTTCCTTTGGGCAGTTTTCCCCATTGGAAAGGAGGTTATGCATGTTACAGCATCCACTTCGGGCTGATGACCCGCGCGCCGCCCCGATCGGGCCGGGCCACATACACCTGCGGCCACTGCGCCTTGACAGCCTCGGCGGCGTTTCGGGCAGCTTCTTCGCTCTCAAAGATGCCAAACACTGCCGCGCCGCTGCCGGTCATCAGGGCAGTGACAGCGCCGTTCTCTTTCAGCGCGGTCTTGATGGCCTCGTTGTCTCTGGCACCGCTGCATTCCTCCAGCGCGTTGCCTGCGGCGGCACACACACCCGCCAGATCCCCGGCGCGGATCGCCTTTTCCTGGGCTTCGCAGTCGGGGTGGGTGCTGCTGCCCACCTTGTCATAAGCAGCAAAAGCCTCCGGGGTGGAAACGCCGTAATCGGGCATGACCACCGTAAACCAGCAGTCCGGGCAGGGCGGCAGAGCTTTCATCACATCGCCCACACCCTGCACCCGGCAGGTGCCGCCCATCAGGGCAAAGGGCACATCCGCGCCGATCTTTGCCCCCAGCGCGCAGAGCTCGCTCATGGAGAGCTTTGCGCCGTAAAGGGCGTTCAGGCCCACCAGCACACCGGCGGCATCGGCGCTGCCGCCCGCCATACCGGCACGCACCGGCACATTCTTGTAAATGGTGATCTCTACACCCGCCAGCAGGCCGGTGTAGTGGAAGAAGGCCAGCGCCGCCTTGATGGCCGTGTTGGAATCGTTGGCGGCCACCGGGCTGCCCGGCAGGGTCAGGCTCAGGTTCTGGCTGCGGCGCAGCACCACCCGCTCGTACAGGGTGATGGCCTGCATCGTCATATCCAGATTATGGTAGCCGTTGGGCAGCAGGCCCACTACGTCCAGCGCCAGATTCAGCTTGGCCGGGGCCAGAACGGTCACGCAGTTCAGCTTTGCCATCGTTCTTCCTCCTCACTGCTCTCCGCTGTTGATGCCATTATCTTTCAGGAACTCCCGGATGCGCTTCATGGCCTCGGTCAGGTGCTCCACGCTGTAAGCATAGGAAACACGGCAGTAGCCCTCGCCGGATGCGCCAAAGGCATCGCCGGGCACCAGCGCAACATGCTTCTGCTCCAGCAGCTTTGTGCAGAACTCCTGGCTGGTCATACCGGTGCTCTTGATGCAGGGGAAGGCGTAGAACGCCCCCCGCGGCTCAAAGCAGGTCAGGCCCATAGAGTTAAAGCCGTGCACCACCAGGCGGCGGCGCATGTTGTACTCATCCCGCATCTTGTCGATCTCACCATCGCACTCCCGCAGGGCGGTGATGGCCGCATACTGGCTGGTGGTGGGGGCGCTCATAATGGCGCTCTGGTGGATCTTGGTCATAATTTTGATGATGGGAGCCGGGCCGCAGGCATAGCCCAAGCGCCAGCCGGTCATGGCATAGCTCTTGGAAAAACCATTCACCACAATGGTCCGCTCGGCCATGCCGGGCAGGGTGGCAATGGAGACATGGGGCCGCAGGCCGTAGTTCAGCTCGGCGTAGATCTCATCCGAAAGCACCATGACGTTGGTATCCCGCAGGACCTCCGCAATGGCTTCCAGATCCTCCCGCTCCATCACCGCACCGGTGGGGTTGTTGGGGAACGGCATGATAAGGAGCTTGGTCTTGGGGGTGATGGCGGCTTTCAGGGCCTCGGGCCTGAGGCGGAACTCATCCTCCTGGCGGCAGGGCACATGCACCGGCACACCGCCGGACAGGGTGGTGATGGGCTCATAACAGACAAAGCAGGGCTCCGGGATGATCACCTCATCCCCGGGCTGCACGATGGCGCGGATGCACATATCAATGGCTTCGCTGCCGCCCACGGTCACCAGTACCTCCCGCAGGGGGTCGTAGTGCAGGTGCATCCGGCGCTCCAGATATCTGCAGATCTCCGCCCGCAGCTCTTTCAGGCCTGCGTTAGCGGTGTAGCGGGTACGGCCATGCTCCAGGCTCTCGATGCCTGCTTCCCGCACAGCCCACGGTGTTTTGAAATCCGGCTCGCCCACGCCCAGACTGATGCACTCGGGCATATCAGCGGCCAGATCGAAGAATTTGCGGATGCCGGAGGGGCGCATCTCCCGTGCGGCAGGCGCGATCAGTTTATCGTAATCCATCACAGAACCGTGCACTCTCTTTCATCGATCTCTTCGTCCTGATACAGGCGGCCCTCTTTTTTATAGGTGCGCAGGACAAAATGGGTGGCAGTGGACAGCACATCGTCCAGCGGGCTCAGGCGCTTTGCCACGAACAGAGCGATCTCCTGGAAGGTCTGGCCCTTGATGACCAGCTGCAGGTCATAGCCGCCGCTCATCAGCAGCACGCTCTCCACCTCGTCAAAGGCGGCAATGGTAGCTGCGATCTCATCAAAGCCGCGGCTCTTCTTGGGGCTGACGTTCAGCTCGATGACTGCCTCCACCCGGTTTACCCCGGCCTTTTCCCAGTCCACAAGGGTCTTGTAGCCCTTGATGATGCCCTGCGCCCGGGCCAGGTCGATCATAGCCGCCACCTCGGCGGGGGATTTATTCAGCATGGTGGCAATGTCCTCAATGGGCAGCCGCGCATTGTCTTCCAGAATCTTCAAAAGCTGTTCCATGGTCGTTTCTCCTTTGTTTTGCGCGGGCGGGCGCACCCACCCCGCTGTTATTTTTCAGTATAGCACAAGAATCGCCGCTTTGCATCTTATTTTTTTACACCAAAGCGGTATAGAATGTCTTTTCCGCCTGAAAACTGCTCTTTTTTCCAAAAAGAGTGTTCAAAAATCGGCAAATCTGCTATACTGGAATTAAACCCTTCCGTCAAAGCCTGACGGCTTTGCCACCTCCCCTAATAGGGGCGGCCTTGGCAGAATGATACAGTTTGTGCGGAACGGGGAACTTGCAAAACTCCACGCAACGCCAGAGGCCCCACTACCAGGGGGGCTGGCGCGAAGCGCCTGAGGGGTTTTTACCAGAAACAATGGGGGTAAGGAATATGAAAGCGTTTATCACCGTCATCGGACACGATACCGTGGGCGTTGTTGCCAAAGTGGCCGCCCTTTGCTGCGAGCTGAACATCAACATTGAGGATGTGACCCAGAGCGTTCTGCAGGGCATGTTTGCCATGATCATGCTGGTGGACATCTCCAAGTGCAGCGTCAGCCATGAGGAGCTGCACACCCGCACCGATGCTCTGGCCAAGGAGATGGGGATGCAGATCAATCTGACCCGTCAGGAAGTTTTTGACGCGATGCATACCATCTGACAGACAAGACCTCTCAGACACTTTGCGCCAGCTCCCTTAATAGAGGTGGCATTGCAAAGCAATGACGGAGAGGTTTAGAAAGGATACTCTTATGAGCATGATGAATACCGGCGACATCCTCGAGACCATCGAGATGTTCACGCAGGACAATCTGGACGTGCGCACGGTCACCATGGGCATCAGCCTGCTGGACTGCATTGATCCGGACCCGAAGAAGGCCTGCGAAAAAATCTACAATAAGATCACCACCAAGGCAGCCGATCTGGTGCCCGCCGTGGAGCATATCAGCGCCGAGTACGGCATTCCCATCATCAACAAGCGGATCAGCGTCACCCCCATTGCCATGCTGCTGGGTGCCTGCCCCGATGCAGACCCCGTGGACTTTGCCAAGGCACTGGATGCCGCAGGCAAAAAGGTGGGCGTGAACTTTGTGGGCGGCTACACCGCCCTTGTGCACAAGGGCTTCTCGGCCGGTGACCGCCGCCTGATCGAGTCCATCCCCCGCGCACTGGCCGAGACCGACATCGTGTGCAGCTCGGTGAATATCGGTGCCACCAAGGCAGGCCTGAACATGGATGCCATCAAGCTGATGGGCGAAGCCGTGAAGAAGGCCAGCGAGCTGACCGCCGACCGCCAGTGCATCGGCGCGGCAAAGCTGGTGGTGTTCTGCAACGCACCCGAGGACAATCCCTTCATGGCCGGTGCATTCCACGGCCCCGGTGAGCCCGACTGTGAGATCCACGTCGGCGTTTCCGGCCCCGGCGCTGTGCGCGCCGCGCTGGCAAAGCTGCCCAAGGATGCTCCCATCGACGAGGTGGCGGAGCTGGTCAAGCGCACCGCCTTCAAGATCACCCGCGTGGGCCAGCTGGTGGCCAATCTGGCCTCCAAGGCTCTGGGCGTGCCTGCGGGCATCATCGACCTTTCGCTGGCCCCCACCCCTGCTGTGGGCGACAGCGTGGCCAACATTCTGGAAGAGATGGGCCTTGAGACCTGCGGCTGCTGCGGCACCACGGCCTGCCTGGCCCTGCTGAACGATGCCGTGAAGAAGGGCGGCGTGATGGCCTCCAACCATGTGGGCGGCCTCTCCGGTGCCTTTATCCCCGTCAGCGAGGACGACGGCATGATCCACGCCGCCGAGTGCGGCTGCCTGACCATCGAGAAGCTGGAGGCCATGACGGCTGTCTGCTCGGTGGGCATCGATATGGTCATCATCCCCGGCGATACCACCCCCGCTGTCATCAGCGCCCTGATCGCCGACGAAGCCGCCATCGGCATGGTGAACAGCAAGACCACCGCCGTCCGCGTCATTCCCGCCATCGGCCGCAAGGCAGGCGAGATCCTGGATTTCGGCGGTCTGCTGGGCTATGGCCCCATCATGCCGGTGAATCAGCGTGACCCCTCGGTGTTCATCAACCGCGGCGGCCGCCTGCCGGCTCCCATGCAGTCTCTGAAGAACTAAAAGGAGCAACCCTCTCAGTCAATGCTTCGCATTGCCAGCTCCCCCGAAGGGGGAGCCCTTGGCATTACAGTCAGGCTTCACTGCAAAAATCAAGTATCAGAATAAAATGTGTCAAACAGGCCCATTCTCTGGTTATCATTTCCAGAAAAGGGGCCTGTTTTTTATGCTGCCATTCTTTTCCCGCACGCTCACCCGCCGTGAGATGGCACTGGGGTGCGCCGTGCTTTCCCTTGCGCTGCTTCTGAGCGCCCTGCCTGCTGCCCTGTGCTGGGGGCAGGCACAGCTGGACACCGGGGCCCTCCTCTGTGCCGACACCCTGCGCTTCCACATCCGGGCCGACAGCGATTCCCCTGCCGACCAGACCGTCAAGCTCGCCGTGCGGGATGCCGTTCTGGCCTACGCCGATGTCCACTGCACCGCACAGGACAAGCCTGCCGCCCTGCGCTGGGCGGCAGAGAACCTGCCCGCGCTGGAGCTGACGGCCCGGGCCGTGCTGGCAAGGCGGGGGATCTTTTCCACCGTTACGGTACAGCTGGTGGAAATGTACTTCGACACCACCCGCTATTCCACCGGCATCCTGCCCGCCGGGCGGTATCAGGCTCTGCGCATCGACCTGGGCGGCAACGCCCGCCACGGCAAAAACTGGTGGTGCGTGCTCTACCCGGGGCTGTGCCGCTCTGCCTGCGGCACCTACGCTCTGCCGGAGGAAAACGATCTGGTGTGCGGGTCGTATGTGGTGCGGTTCAAATGCGTGGAGTGGTGGCAGCGGGTGACGGCAAGCCGGGAGGATCAGGTGCTGGTCGAAACAGCCTCGCCCTCTCAGGCGCGAAGCAAAGACGGAGAGGGCAAAAAACGCTATGGCACACCTCCCCACTGCGCTGCATACGCTGTCGTGGAAGGAGTGTGACCACAATGGCGATTCCCGCTTATTATTCGTTGATCCAAAAGGGCTCCTACGGCCCGGACGAAGCGCTGGTGCAGACCTGGCTGAACGGCGTGCGTGACCAGTGCAGCTATTACCCCGCACTGACCATAGACGGCCACTTTGGCACCAGGAGCGAAAACACCGTGAAAGAATTCCAGCTCCGGAACAGTATGAACATGGACGGCAAAGTCGGGGCCAACACCTGGAATGCCCTTTACGCAAAGTACACCGCAAAGCACGGGCTGGCGGTGCCCTATCCCGGCATCGTGATGCGCACCGGTATGTCCGGCGGCACCATCCGGCTCATCCAGCAGAAGCTCAACACGCTGGGGGAGAAGATCGGCACGGACGGAAAGTTCGGCTCCCGGACTGCCGCCGCTGTTCAGCGGTTCCAGCGCCGCAATGGCCTGAACGCTGACGGTGCTGTGGGTAAAGCCACCTGGGAGAAGCTGTTCCCCGCTAGTTAAAAATTTCAATCGGCTCCGGGCAAAAATGCGGTTAAGAGATCTTCACGCCGACAGGCGGGAATCTCCAGCATTTTTGTTCGGAGCCCTCTGCTTTGGGGTTACTAGGGGCGAGCAGCCCCTAGTTCGTGCCTCCCGCGCTTCGAAAGTAGCGGGTGCTTTTCTGGTTCTCTTTTGGCACGCAAAAGAGAATATTCCGTGGTATAATAGAGCCATCCTTTTAGAAAGGGGGCTTCCCCATGCGTTTTCTCCACCTCTCTGACCTGCACCTGGGCAAACGGGTCTGCGAGTTCTCCATGCTGGACGACCAGCGCTATATTTTAGAGCAGATCTTATCCCTGCTCGATTCCCGCCCCGTGGATGCCGTGCTGCTGGCCGGTGACCTGTACGACAAACCCGTGCCACCTGCCGAGGCGGTCCGCCTGCTGGACTGGTTCCTCACCGAGCTTTCCCGCCGGGAGCTGCCGGTGTTCGCCATCTCGGGCAACCACGATTCCGCCGACCGGGTGGCCTTTGGCTCTGCCCTGCTGGCCGAAAGCAGGGTCTACGTCTCACCGGTGTTTTCCGGGCCGCCGGAGCCCATCACCCTCACCGACGCACACGGCCCGGTCGATCTGTACTTACTGCCCTTTTTGAAGCCCGCTATGGTGCGGCACGTCTGGCCGGACGCGCCCATTGAGAGCTACAACGATGCCCTTGCCTGCGTGCTGGATCACTGTTCGCCTGACCCGGCCCGCCGCAGTGTGCTGGTGGCACACCAGTTCGTGGCAGGAGCTGCCTCCTGCGAGAGCGAGGAACCCAGCGTGGGCGGCATAGACTGGGTGGATGCCGCCCTGTTCGACAAGTTCGACTATGTGGCGCTGGGGCATCTGCACAGCCCCCAGAAGGTGGGCCGGGACACCCTGCGCTACTGCGGAACGCCGCTGAAGTATTCTTTCTCGGAGGCCAGCCAGCACAAGAGCGTGACCTTTGTGGAGCTGGGCGAAAAGGGCAGCGTGACCATTGCCGCCGAACCGCTGGTGCCCCGGCACGATCTGCGGGAGCTGCGCGGCAGCTACATGGAGCTGACCGACCGCCGCAATTACGAGGGCACCGCCGTGGACGATTACCTGCACATCACCCTGACCGATGAGCAGGACATTCCCGAGGCACTGGCCCGCCTGCGGGTCATCTACCCCAACCTGATGCGGCTGGATTACGACAACCGCCGCACCCAGACCCGGCAGGAGCTGGATGCCCCTGCAAAGGCCGAACAGAAAACACCGCTGGAGCACTTTGCAGATTTTTACCAGCTGCAGAACAACCAGCCCCTGACCCATGAGCAGGCGGCTTTCTGCCAGCAGCTCATTGAAAACATCTGGAAGGAGGAGGACGCATGAGACCGCTCAAGCTGACCCTCTCGGCCTTTGGCCCCTATGCAGGCACCACCACCCTGCCGCTGGAGCAATTGGGCAGAGGCGGGCTCTACCTTGTCACCGGCGACACCGGCGCGGGCAAGACCACCCTGTTCGATGCCATCACCTACGCCCTGTATGATCATTCCAGCGGCGGCGTGCGGGATGGGGCCATGCTCCGCAGCAAATACGCGGACCCCGGCACCCCCACCTTTGTGGAGCTGGAATTTGAGGTGCGGGGGCAGCGGTACACCGTCCGGCGCAACCCGGAGTATCTGCGCCCCAAGGCCCGGGGCGAGGGATTCACCACCGAAAAGGCAGATGCCGCCCTGACCTATGCCGACGGCCGCCCGCCTGTGACCAAAGCCAAGGAGGTAACTGCCGCCGTCATTGATATCATCGGACTGGACTACAACCAGTTTTCCCAGATCGCCATGATCGCGCAGGGGCAGTTCACCCGCCTGCTCAATGCCACCACCGAGGAGCGGAGCAAGATCTTCCGGAAGCTGTTCCGCACCCAGCGCTACCAGAAACTGCAGGAGGCTCTGGCCGAGGAAAACTCCGCCCTCACGGCCCGGCGCGCCGCCCTGAACGCAAAGCTGGACGCAGTGCTTGCGGGCATCTCGTATGATGCCGCCGACCCGGAGGCCGAAACACTGGGGACACTTTCGGCGCAGATGCCGCCGGATGCAGTGGCCACCCTGCTGGAGGGGCTGACCGCCCGGCAGGAAGCCGCCGCCGCACAGGCCGCAGACGCGCTGGCTGCGCTGGACAGGCAATTGAGCAGGTTACAGACCACGCTAGGCGCGGCAGAGCAGGCAGAGCGCCAGCGGCAGGAGGTTGCCGGAGAGCTGGCCAAGGCCCGTAGCACCGCCCAGCTGGAATCCGCCAAGGCCAGCACCCGGCGCAAAACGCTGGAAGCGCTGGACGCGGCACTCACGGCCTCTGAAGCAGAGCTTGCCGCTCTGGCCGATGCCGACACCCGCCGGGTGGAGCTGGAGGCAGAAGCGGCCCGCCTTGCCCAGCGGGACACCGCACTGAACGAGCTGGCCCGGAGCCTGACAGAGTGCCAGCACCGGAACACAGCCGCACGCACCGCACAGGAGGCCTACCGGCAGGCGGCGGAAAGACAGACCGAAGCCCATTCCACCCGGGACACGCTGGAGCGTGCCTTTCTGGATGCGCAGGCGGGTCTGCTGGCTCAGACGCTGGAAGAGGGTGCCCCCTGCCCTGTCTGCGGCAGCACCCACCACCCGGCCAGAGCCCACCTGCCCCGCACCGCTCCCACCGAAGTGCAGGTGAACCAAGCCAAGCAGGCCGCCGCCCAGGCCGACAGCACCGCACAGGAGGCCAGTGCCACCGCACGGGAAGCGCTGACGCGGGAGCAGGAGGGCCGTGCCCAGCTGCGGAAGGATGCCGAAGCGCTTCTGCCCGAACGGTTCACTTCGCCCGAGGGGCCGGTGCCTCTGACCGTGAGCCTGCTCAAGACTGCGCTGGCCGAGGAAAATGATGCTCTGCACACCGCACAGGCTGACCTGAAGCAGCGCCAGACCAAAAACCATACCGACTGCCGCCGCAAAAAAGAACTGGAAGCTCAGCGCAAAGCGCAGGCAGAGCAGCGCACCGCTCTGGAAGCGCAGGTGACGGCAGCCCAGCAGGCTTCTGCCGCCGCCCAGGCTGCGGTGCAGACACTGGAAGCCCGGCAGGCTGCGGAGCATACCGCACAGCCCCAGAAGATCGAGGCGCTCAAAGCAGAGCAGAACGAGCTGCTGGCCCGACGCAAAGCCCTTGCCGCACAGGAGAAAGACCTGAACGCCCGGCTGCTGCCCAACCGGAGGGCGCTGGCCGACCACCGGAAGCTTGCCGACCAGCGGGACGCACTGGATGCCCGTTGGCAGTGGGTAAACGCACTGGCCTCCACGGCAGGCGGCACCCTGAGCAGCAAGCAGAAGATCCGGCTGGAGGCCTACATCCAGATGAACTACCTCGACCGCATCCTTGTCCACGCCAACACCCGCCTGATGCAGATGACGGCGGGCCAGTACGAGCTGGAGCGCATCGGTGCCGAGAACCAGCGCAGCCAGTCGGGCCTTGACCTGGGAGTCATCGACCACTACAACGGCACCCGCCGCAGCGTCAAGACCCTGTCCGGCGGCGAGAGCTTCAAGGCCTCGCTGGCGCTGGCCCTGGGTCTTTCCGATGAAGTCCAGAGCACCGCAGGCGGCATCCGGCTGGACACCCTCTTCCTCGATGAGGGCTTCGGCTCGCTGGATGAGGAATCGCTGGAGCAGGCCATCCGGGTGCTTTCCTGCCTGACCGAAGGTGACCGACTGGTGGGCATCATCTCCCATGTCGCCGCCCTGAAGGACCGCATCGACCGGCAGGTGATCGTGCACAAGGAGCGGAGCGGGGGCAGCTGGGTGGAGATTGTGACGTAACCAGAAGCCACACCCTCTCAGTCATCGCTGTCGCGATGCCAGCTCCCCCAAAGGGGGAGCCTTTGGCGAGTTTACCGCAGGCATCTGCTAAAGAGCAAGGCACTTTTGGCTCTCCCTTCGGGAGAGCTGGCTGCGAAGCAGACTGAGAGGGCAAGCCTGGTTGTGGGGCAGCTTTACCTTTCAGAATAATAAGCCTTTAAAAGGGAAAATTATTTGCGGAGGTGTTTCTTATGTCCCACAAGCAAAAGCATGTCGGCCCCACATCCAGCCGGGTGAGCCCGCCGCTGGGGGCACTGCCCAGCCAGCCGGACAGCCCGGAAGTGCAGCTGCCGCCGCCGGAACCGGATCTGCCGCCGATTCAGGCAGTCCCCATGACGGACGGCACACCGGCAGCCTGTATGCAGAAAAACGCCAAGGAATTTCTGGCAGGAAATACACCCGGCGTAATGGCGCAGTATGCCCCCGGGCTGTTCACGGAGCAGAAGCGAAACAGCCGCCAGCCCGCACCGGATGACCCGGAGGCGGTAAAAGAACTGGTTCGCCTGCGGGAAGATGAGCCTTATGGTTGACCCCCTCCGTCACGCCTCGCGTGCCAGCTTCCCTCGCAGGGGAGCCTTTGGCAGAACGTGCCGTTCTGCCAAGATCGCTTGCGGCTCCTGCAAGTAAAATCAAAATTTTCAAATTATTTTCCAATTACCTGTTGAAATCTTCGCCGCGTTCTTATATTATGATAACAAACAAAGCAAAGGCAGGTAAGGAAACATGGCAGAAATCAAATACGAAGTGGTCCAGCGCATTGCAGTGCTGTCTCAGCGGCCCCGCGGCTGGGAGCGCCAGCTCAATCTCATCAGCTGGAACGACGGCGAACCCAAGTACGACATCCGTGATTGGTCCCCGGACGGCACCCGCATGGGCAAGGGCATTTCCCTGAGCGGCGAAGAGCTGGCCATCCTCAAGGGCATTCTGGAAGATCTGGAGCTGTAAGATGGACTACCGCGAGGAGTTTTTGCAGATCTGGCACCAGCATGTCTCCCGCCCGGGCAGCGAAAAGCTGCTGGACTGGCTGGACAACAAGACGGATTTTTTCTCGGCTCCGGCCTCCACCCGGTTCCACGGGGCCTGTGACGGCGGCCTGTGTATGCACAGCCTGAACGTCTACCATGCCCTCCACGACGGCTTTTTCACCGAGGGTGAGAGCGAGGAGAGCTATGCCATCTGTGCTCTGCTGCACGATCTGTGCAAGGCCAACTACTACAAAAAGGGCACCCGCAATGTGAAGAACGATGCCACCGGCCAGTGGGAAAAGGTGCCCAGCTACAGCGTGGAGGATCTGTTCCCCTATGGCCACGGCGAGAAGAGCGTGTTCCTGATCGAGCGGTTTATGAAGCTGAAGGTCGAGGAAGCGGTAGCCATCCGCTGGCACATGGGCGGCTTTGACGATGCGGCCAAGGGCGGCTGCTTCGCCATCTCGGAGGCTTACGACAAATACCCGCTTGCCGTCAAGCTCCACATTGCCGACCTGAAGGCCACCTACCTCATGGAACACCGCACCAGCGCCGTGCGGTAACATCCCTAAGACGCAAAAAAGACGATGCACAGCGTTTGTGCATCGTCTTTTTGTTATACAGTCATTAAGCTTTCCAGCTGATGTACCAGATCCACCGCCTGATGGTCGAGTGCCGTGGTGGGCTTCCAGTCCGGCTGCGCAAAGGGGCAGCGTTCTTCCTCCGGTTCCGGCGGTGCGGCCTGCGGGGCAGGCTCCTGCTCCGGCGCAGCATCCGGCTGGGGCTGCTCTGCCTTGGGGGCATCTGCCGCCGGGTGGAACACGATCACCGGCAGGCCGGGCTGTTCCAGCACCTTGGGCTGCGGGGGCACGGGCGGCAGCAGGCTGTTTGCCCGCGCCTGCTCACACAGAGCTTCCAGCTCGGCGTTCTCCTGCCGCAGTGCCACCATCTCCCGCTCACAGGCGTAAAGCCGGGTCTGGTAACGGCGGATCTCCGCATTGGCAGCGGCAAGACGGCGGTTCAACAGCTCCGCCTGAGCGGGCTGGCTCGGGAGCCGTCTCCCGGTTTCCGGTTCGACCTGCGCCATCGTTTCCTCCACTTCCTGCACCCTGCGCAGAGCACGGCGGTATTCACGGGCAGCGGCGGCACAATAACGCTCCACACAGCGCAGCACGCTGGTTCTGCGGCAGCTCAGCCATTCGGTGCGCAGCCAGATGTCGTTTGGTACCATCTCTGCTCCTCCCGCTCACGCGCGCAAGAGACCACGCCCCCTCCCGGGCGGTTCACACTGTTGCTTACTTACGCTTATTCAGGATCGCCAGCAGCTCGTCGTAGTAACGGTTGTCGCTGCTCTCTTCCTCCACCGGCTTTGCGGCGCTGTTTGCGGCGGCAGCAGGCTGCTGCTTTGCGGCACCCGCGCCGGAAACATCCGAGCTGAACACTGCGCTGGGGGTGGAAGCACCGGCACCGGCGGCGTTGTTCAGGCTGCTGCGCAGGCCATCGGCGGCCTTGTTGTCAAAGCCGGTGGCCACAACGGTAACGCGCATCTCATCGGACAGGTTCTCATCGAACGCAGTACC
>ENA-OQJQ01000434-OQJQ01000434.1-human-gut-metagenome-genome-assembly--contig:-NODE-434-length-26485-cov-6.738375_pt1 | contig 26485 bp, 20 predicted proteins | sample MGYA00242609_ERZ504776 | MGnify/ENA primary metagenome ERZ504776 (study PRJEB26092, sample SAMD00036354) | human gut metagenome | host: Homo sapiens | study: EMG produced TPA metagenomics assembly of... | reverse complement strand
TTCAGAGAAGCATCCATGATGGAAGCTTAATTATTCAATTTTGATCCAGTGTCCAGAATACTGGGTACATATCACTGCGGTTTCGCAAAAGAGCGGCTCAATTTTTACAAGTTTGCGTGCGGTCTTGCTTTTTCCCGTTTCAGCTTCCGGAACACAACGATATACGCCGGGATCAGGAAGAAGCAGGCAAAGAACCAGGCCACCGGGTTTGCAATGCAGGCGGCAAAATAGCCCCACAGCGGCACGAACAGGAAGCCCACCAGAGCACGGGCGATCATCTCTGCCACACCGGCAAACATGGCCAGGCTGGAATAACCCAGACCCTGAATGGTGTAGCGGTAAATGATAAGGACCGCCAGCGGGATGTAGAACACGCTGTTCCAGAAGATGAAGCTCTGGGCGTTGGCCATGATCTCGGTCTGGCTGCTCTCAAGGAACAGGCCGATCAAAGCCTTATCCAGCACGCGCAGGATCAGGAAGGATGCCACACTGTACACACAGCCGATGCCCAGGGCAGTGTTCACGCCCTTGTTCACACGGTTCAGGTCGTGGGCACCCATGTTCTGGCTGGCGTAGGTGGTCATGGCCGTGCCAATGCTCTCCAGCGGGACGGACAGGAACTGTGCCGCCTTGCCGCCTGCAGTCTGCGCTGCCACGATGTCGCTGCCCAGGCCATTGACCGCACCCTGCAGCACAACGGAACCGATGGCCGTGATGCTGCACTGCAGACCCATGGGGATGCCCATGCCGCACAGCTTGACACAGTGCTGTCTGCTCAGGCGGCTTTCTTCTTTGTTCCAGCGCAGCTCATTATAATGCTTGAGGATATACCACAGGCTGCCCAGACCGGCCACTGCCTGGCTGAACACGGTGGCGAACGCCGCACCGAACACGCCCATCTTGAAGGTGATGATGCAAAGCAGGTCCAGCCCGATGTTCAGAAAGCTTGCCACCAGCAGGAAGTACAGGGGCCGCTTGCTGTCGCCCAGAGCGCGCATCAGGGCGCTGGCCATGTTATACAGCAGCGTAAACGGGATGCCGATAAAGATGGTGCGGATGTAGATGTCCGCCAGATCAATGATGTTGTCCGGGGTATTGGTCCAGACCAGAATGGAACGGGTCATGGCCACTGTGACCACGGTAAGCACTGCGGCAAAAAAGACACTCAGCCAGACGGCATTGGCGGTGTAGCGGCGCATCTCCACATAGTCTTTCGCACCGAATGTCCACGAGATGGGGATGGAGAAGCCGCAGGCAATGCCATTGACAAAGCCCAGCACCAGATAGTTCAGACCGCCCACACTGCCGACTGCTGCCAGGGCTTCCACGCCCACAAAGCGGCCCACGATGATGGTATCTGCCAGATTATAGAACTGCTGGAACAGGCTGCCCAGCATCAGCGGCACCGCAAAGGCAAGGATCAGCTTGAGCGGGCTGCCCTGCGTCATATCTTTCGTCATACGCACGTTCCTCCTTGGGAAAGCATCACAGACCTTATCACACGAATTTTTTCCGACAAAAACGCCCTGCCGCGCAATGGGCAGGACGTTTTTGTTCATGTGGGTATTATATCAGGTTGCGATGAATTTTCAAGAGGTTTTTTCAAATTTTTCAGTGCTTCCCGGCCAGATGCTTCAGCAGCTGGAACAGAATGCTCCAGAACCCCGTTCCGGCATTGCCCGAAGGCGGGGTCTCCTCATCCGGAATGCTCAACGGCGGGTCATTCTGAATAGTGTGCGAGGAACTGTCTGGTACGCTCTTCCCGGGGGTGGTCGATGAGCTGTTTGGCCGGGCCCTCCTCCACGACCACGCCGCCATCCATGAACAGGATGCGGTCGGCCACATCGCGGGCAAAGTGCATCTCATGGGTGACAATGATCATCGTGGTCTTGCGGTCAGCAAGATCACGCAGGACCTTCAGCACCTCGCCGGTCAGCTCCGGGTCGAGGGCGCTGGTGGGCTCATCAAAGCAGAGGATATCCGGGTGAAGCGCCAGCGCGCGGGCAATGGCTACACGCTGCTGCTGGCCGCCGGAGAGCTGATGCGGGTAGTGGCCGGCCCGCTCCGAAAGGCCCATCTGCGCCAGCAGTTCTCTCGCCTGCTGTTCCAGCTCCGCGTGGATGGCCTTTTTGTTTGCCTGATATTCCGGACGTTCCTTTGCCAGCAGTTCTCCTGCCAGCATCACGTTCTGTAAGGCCGTGTACTGCGGGAACAGGTTGAAGTTCTGGAACACCAGACCGAAATGGAGCCGCTTTTTGCGGATCTCACTTTCCTTCTGGGTGGCAGGGTCGGCGGCATCCCACATCGTCTCGCCGTTCACCTTGATCACACCCGTGTCAGGCCGTTCCAGAAAGTTCAGGCAGCGCAGCAGCGTTGTTTTGCCGGAGCCGGACGAGCCGATGATCGCCAACGCTTCACCCTGCTCCAGATCCAGGGAGATGTCCTTCAACACATGGGTCTCGCCAAAATTTTTTCCGATACCGGAAGCTTCGAGCAACGCCATAATCTATCTGCCTCCTTAGCAGCGGAAATAATCGAGCTTTTTCTCAGCCCAGTTGAACAGGATGGTCAGCGCGCCCACAAACACCAGGAAGAAGAGCGCAGTGGAGAACAGCGGCCAGATCAGGCCCTTTGCGCTATACTCCTTGGCCATCATAATGATTTCCTTGTTGGCAATGGTGTTTGCCAGCGAGGTATCCTTGACCAGCGTGATGATCTCATTGCCCATGGGGGGCAGGATGCGCTTGACGACCTGAAGCAAGGTCACCTTGAAAAAGATCTGCGTTTTGGTCATGCCAAGCACCTGCCCGGCCTCAGTCTGCCCCTTGGGCACCGCTTCAATGCCGCCGCGGTAGATCTCAGAAAAATAGCAGGCATAGTTGATGGCAAAAGCCACCACCGCCGCCACCATGCGTCCGCCGGAGCCGGAGGGCCAGGGGTTGTTCATACCCAGCAGGCCGGGGCCCAGATAGATCACGATGATCTGCAGCATCAGCGGGGTGCCGCGGATGATCCAGACAAAGGTCTTGACCAGCCCGGCCAGCGGCTTGCAGCGGCTCATGGAGCCAAACGAGACCACCAGCCCCAGCGGCAGTGCAAACAGCAGTGTCAGGGCAAAGAGCTCACAGTTGAGCAGGAACGCGCCGGACAGGCGCATAAGAATCACAGACACAAAAACACACCTTTTTTATTCAGAATCCATATTTCCTTCCATCATCTCCGGTAAAAGTTCCCCCTGCTTGGGAGCCTTTCACGCATCGGCAACAAAAAGCCTCCCTCACCGAGGGAGGTTGCATCGCATAGCGATGACGGAAGAAGATTTACAACACACTCAGTCGGCCAGTGCCAGATCGTACTTGTCGGCCAGTGCCTGCATGGTACCATCGGCCTTCAGTGCATCAAAGGCCTCATCCACAGCGGCGGCAGCATCACTGTCCTTGCGGAATGCCACGCCGTACTCCTCGGCGTTCAGCTCGTCCACGATCTTCAGGTCGGCATAGTCAGTGCCCTCACCGATCATGGCGTTGGCCAGGGTCAGGTCAAGTACAGCGGCATCGGCAGTGCCTGCGGCAACTTCCATCAGGCAGTCGGTCTGAACGCTCTTGGAAACGTAATCAGCCTGTGCCAGGTTCTCGTCTCCCTCAATGGCGGCCTCACCGGCGGAACCAGCCTCGGCGACCACGGTCTTACCCACCAGGTCAGCGGTAGAGGTATAATCGGTGCCATCTTTCACAACGACCACCTGTGCATTCTTTGCATAAGCCTTGGTGGTAGCGGTGTTCTGCATGATGTCATCGGTCAGGGTCATACCGTTCCAGATGCAGTCGATGCTCTTGGCATCCAGCTCCACGACCTTGGTATCCCAGTTGATCTCCACAAACTCCGGCTCCACGCCCAGCTTTTCGCAGACAGCAGTGGCCAGCTCGGTATCAAAACCCGTGAAGTTGCCATCCGCATCGGTGTAGTTCATGGGCTCGTAAACGGTGTAGCCGATGACCAGCTTGCCCTTGCCCTTGATGTAATCCAGGTCGCTGCCTGCGGCCTGGGATGCGGCGGCACTGCCGGAAGCAGAGGCCGAAGCAGATGCAGCAGTGGAAGTAGAAGCGGCACCGCCGCAGGCGGCAAGGCTCAGTGCCATGGCACCGGCCAGGAATGCAGATACAAGACGTTTCATATACGGTTCCTCCCTCAGTGGCAAGCAGCCTTGTTTTATTGCTTTACCATGCTAAATTGCTAAACTGTGGTTATAGAATAGCGCGTTTTCTGCCATTTGGCAAGAGGGAAAACTGATTTTTCGCAGTTTGCTCAAATCTTTACCGCTTTACCACGGCAAAGCGGTCATTTTGACAAAACAAAAACGCCGCGTCGGCAGCTGCCAAACGCGGCGAGATGTTTCTCTCTGAAAATGCAGCGGAATGCCACCGCCCCCCCCTATCCGGGAGAGCCGGTGCGCGATTGCGAGACCGAAAAGGGTTTCCTCCTCAGCTCAGGGCATCCAGCGCCGCCTTTTGCAGATCGGTGATGTCAATGGTACACAGAGCCTTCAGGTCGGCATCGCCGCCGGAAAGCCCAGCGATCTCGGTGCGGGTCTTGCCCTTGAGGGCATCACAGAAGCCTTCGCTGTGCTCATACCACTCCTTGCCCAGCGCCGATGCGCCGCGCATCCCATAGTCCTCGCCCAGCTCCAGCTTGGTCTTGACGAGGTCCGGGGCTGTCACACCGCCGTCCGACACCACCGTCAGGGCCGGCTCAGCCATATCCGCAATGGCGCTGGTCACACGGCGCTCCGCATCGGTGGTCAGTGCCACGATGCTCACATCCACCTGCGCATTCACATCCTTGTCATCGGTGGCGGTGATGTCCGAAGTCCCGTTCACCGCTTCGATGCCCAGCGCGGCCCTGTCGCCCTTGGCGGCACCCAGTGCCCTGGCATTGGCGCAGGCCCGGGTCACGGCATCCCGGTAACGGTCCACAGCAATGGTGCAACCGCTCAGCAGGTCGGCATCCGTGGGCTTGCCATCCTTATCCACTTTGAGCATGGAGACCTGTTCCGGGGTCATGCCGATCAGGTAACTGGCAAAGGCATCTGCCTGTTCCGCCCAGCCCTTTTTCAGGGAAGAGACCTCGGCCAGCGGGTAATCGTCCCCCTTCTGCCGCTTGGTGCGCCAGTCGGTGGGCAGGGTCACATGGCCGGTGCTGTCCGCCGAAACAGACACTTCCAGCTCATCCAGCAGAACACTCTCCAGTTTTCCCTCGCCATCCAGCAGGACAGCGGCCGCTGCCAGTTCAATTTTCCCTGCCCTGTCCTGATCGGTGGCCTCTGTCACCACACCCAGACCGGTTTTCCATGCCGCTGTCTGGGTCTGTGCGGAGGATGTGCCGCTGCTTCCGCTCATGCTGCCGGAGCTGCCCGACCCGGCGTTCGTTTTGCCGCAGGCGGTCAGCAGCAGCACCGCCGCCATGGCACAGCTCCAAAAAGCCCGATGGTTCTGATTCATAGATACGCTCCCTTTCCACACGGCCCGTTGGGCCTTTGCCCCATAGTATGTCCAGAAGAGCGTAAGATTACGCAGCCGACGGGAGTTTTCCAAAGCAAGTGTCCGCTGGGGTGGGACCCTGTTGCCGCAGGCAATAGGGCGGGCGATGGAATGGCCCGTTTCACTTGCGTGGAAAAGCGCCCCGAGTGCTGCGCGCAGCCGCTTACATCAACGGGCTCAGCAGCCGCAGCACGCTGTCCAGTGCTGTACCAAGCAGATTGGTGCGGCAGTCGGAGCGCTGGATCTCCCGGCACTGCGGCAGGGTGCGTTCCACATCCTTCCGCAGTGCGGCGATCTGACTGTTATGGAAGAGCAGTGTTCCGCACTCAAAATGGAGAAACAGACTCCGGTAATCCATATTGATGCTGCCCACCACGGCCACACGGTCATCGCTGACATAGCACTTGGCGTGGAGGAAACCGGGCGTGAATTCATAAATGCGCACGCCCGCCCTAAGCAGGGGCAGATAGTAGGAACGGCTGAGCCGGAACACCAGCTTCTTATCCGGGATCCCGGGCAGGATGAGCCGCACGTCCACCCCGCGCTTGGCCGCATTTTTCAGAGCATCCAGCATCTCCTCGCCAACAGCCAGGTAGGGCGTATAGATATAAACATATCTCTGGGCCTGAGAGAGAATGTCCAGATAGACCGTCTCGGCCAGCGGTTCCTCGTCCAGCGGGCTGTCCGGGTAGGGCTGCACCACACCATCCTGCACTGCGGGCAGGCGGGTGGGCGCAAAGGCGGTGTAATCGGTCTCCTGCGGGCGGAAGGCGTTCCATGCATTGAGGAACATCACGGTAAAGTTCCAGACAGCGGCACCCTCCAGACGGATGGCCGCATCCTTCCAGTAACCAAAGCGCTGCTCGGCATTGATATACTCATCCGCCAGATTCACACCACCGGTGTAGGCCACATTGCCGTCAACCACCACGATCTTGCGGTGGTCGCGGTGGTTCATCACCAGCGAGACCAGCGGCACCACCGGGTTGAAGGGGATGCAGCGGATGTGCGCCTTCTCCATGCGGATGACAAAATCACTGGGCAGGCCCAGCAGGCTGCCAAAATCATCGTAGATCAGCCGCACATCCACGCCCTGGGCGGCCTTGCGGCGGAGGATCTGCTCCACACCGTCCCACATTTTGCCGGAACGGAGAATAAAGAATTCCAGAAAGATAAACTTTTCCGCCTTGTCCAGATCTGCCAGCAGCTGGGGATACATCTCCTCCCCACAGGAAAAATAGTGGGCAGCGGTATCCCTCCAGGCCGGATACGGCCCGAACTTTGCCACATAGCGGCTCAGGTTCCGGCTGGAGATATCCAGCGCATCGGTCTGGCCCTCGGGTTGAGCAAGCTCGGTCTGATGGGCCTGTTCCACCTTCTGCATCCGCTCCCGCAGATACTTGGCGGGGGCCTTGTTGCCAAAAGCCAGATAAAGCGCGCCGCCCAGCAGGGGCAGAAGACCGATCAGAACGATCCAGCCGATCTTATAAGCACTGTTTTCATCCTTGCGCACCAGATACAGCACGATCATGATGCTCAGCGCCTTCAGGGCACCGTTCAGCCAGACCCGCCCCGCCGTGAACGACCAGAACGCCCAGAGCAGCCAGAGCACCTGTAACGCCACCAGCACCACTGTGATCGTGACACGGTTGAAGATGCGGTTGAAAAACTTGACGATGGGCAATCTGAACATGTGGTATCCCTCCCCTGCCGCCCACGGCGATTTTTGATGCTGTTAGTATAGCGCAGAGCGGAAGATTTTGCAAACAAAAAAGCGCCCACAACGGCTTTCCCCGCTATGAGCGCCTATTCAATCGTGGGCAGAATTTTTTCGCGGGTTGTCCGCTTATGCTTCCGCGTCCTCATAACCAACCAGCAGGCCGCCCAGCTCTGCATAATAGCTGCACAGACCGCCGCATTCGCTGATGTCCACCTTTGCTCCATCAAACACAGCCTTTACCATGTGCTTCAGGCGCTCGGCGGCGGCGGGATTGCCGCAGTGAGAGATATGGAGCCTGCCGTTGGTGTAGCCGTGCTCCTTGAGTTCCAGCACGATGCGTTCCAGCGCACCATGCTCACCACGGGTCTTGCAGAGAACATCCAGCTCCCCGGCCTCACTTGCCTGTCCGATGACCCGGATGCCCAGCATCCGCGCCACAGCAGCAACGGCAGGCTTCACGCGGCCATTGCGGGCCAGATTGGCCAACGATTCCAGCGAGAAGAGCAGATGGGTGTGCTTGTGGTAGCGGAGCATCTCTTCACAGACCTCGTCAAACTCCTTGCCCTCAGCCAGCAGATCCCGCAGATGCTCGGCCAGCAGGCGCTGCTCCGGGCCGGTGGAAAGGCTGTCCAGCACGAACACCCGCTTGCCGGGGTTCTCCTGCTGGTATTCCTCAGCGGCCAGCTGGGCGGCATTGTAGCTGCCGGACAGAGTGCCCGTGATGGTGATGGCATACACCTCGTCGGCTCCCTCGTAGGCGGCTAGCCAGTCGCTGACGTTGGGGCAGGAGGTCGAGGTCTTGCCCTTATAGGTACGCAGGGTCTGGGCCATGCCCACGGCATCCATCGTGCCGTTGTCCAGATATTCGGCATCGTCGGTGATGATCTTCAGGGGGACGCATTCAAAATCCACGCCCTGCAAGGTGTACAGGCTGGCGGAGGAATCCACAACGATCTTGGTGTTCATAAGCATTTATCTCCATTCCGGCGGCAGCGGATGCCGCAGTTTTTCCTGTTGTCTGAATCACTATATCAGCTTTTCAAAACCCTGTCAACTGTTTTATTGAATTATTTCAAAAGTTTTCAATTTCCTGTTGACCGCATTTCCAAAACATGGTATACTGTCCGCATGAAATTAGAATCAAACCGCCGCGTTGCGGCCTGCGCCGCAGGGTTTGCCCTGCCCCGGTATGCAGAACTCCCCACCGTAGGGCTTTATCTGGATCAGAGTGTACAGTTTGTCAACGGGTGTTTCCGCACATTTCAGGGGGTGGAGCTCACCGCTTCCATGGTGAGCAACTACGTTAAGAAAGGGATCATCAGCCACCCCATCAAAAAGAAGTATACCCGGGATCAGCTGGCCTGCCTGATCTACATCGTAGTTTCTAAAAATGTCCTGTCCATGGAAAACATCGACAGTCTGTTCAAGATGCAGCGGGCGCATTATACCTCCGCGCAGGCGTATGATACCTTTTGCGATGAACTGGAGAATTACCTGCCCTATGTATTCGGCCTGACCAAAAGCTTTTCCGAGCTGGAGCCGGATGTTGATGATGCACGCAAGCTCCTGCGCAGCACCATCATCTCGGCTGTGAACAAGATCTATCTGGACTGCGTTTTCACCGACCTGCGGCAGGAGCAGGCCCTCTGGCCCGATATCCTGCCGGATCTGGCATAACAACAAAAATGGCCCTCTCTGTCACGCTTTGCGAAGCATTGACGGAGAGGGCCATTTTTTCTTAAAATGTAAGCGTGGGGCTGATCTCATTGCGGCGCTGGGCCTGCACGATGCAGTCCTTTTCCGGCACGACACCTGCCGCACCCAGGGTGTTGAACATGGTCTGCAAAGCAAGCGCCGGGGTGTTATTCTCCTGCGAGAGATGGCAGAGGGCAAACTTCTTGCATCCCTCCTGGATCAGCTCCAGCAGCTTTGCCGAGCACTCATCGTTGGAAAGGTGGCCCCGGTTGGACTCGATGCGGGAGCGCAGGTAGTAGGGATACCGCCCGCTGCGGAGCATGTGGAGGTCGTAGTTGCTTTCCAATGCCACCAGGTCACAGCCGCTCAGGGCCTGATGCACCGGCGGGGTCAGGACTCCCAGGTCGGTGGCAATGGTCATGGTCTTGTTGTCCGGGGTGTGGATGCGGTAGCCCACGCAGGGCACGTCGTGGCTGGTGGGGAACATCGTCACGCCGAAATCTCCCACATCCTCTTCCCCGCCGGACAGGGTGCGCAGCTCACAGCTGGCGGGCACGATACCGTTTGCATCCAGGAAATCCAGCGTATCGTCTGCGCCGTATACCGGCAGCGGATTCTTTTTGAGGAAGGTGGTCAGCCCCTTGACGTGGTCAGAGTGCTCATGAGTGACCAGAATGCCCGCACAATCGCTGATGTTCAGGCCCAGCTCCTTGAGCGCCGCCGAGGTAGTGCGCACGCCCTTTCCCATATCGATGATGATGTACTTTTCCCCCGTGCGCACCACGCTGCAGTTGCCGGAGGAACCAGAGTATAACGAGATGAATTCAGACATTTCAAACCTCAAGAAACGAACCTCTCCGTCATTGCTTCACAAAAGCTCCCTGTCAGGAAAACTTCTGCAAAACAGACTGAGAGGTTCTGAATGATCACATTGCCGATTCCAGTGCGGCAGGCATCCGATCCACCTTGCTGATCTCAGCGCCCAGGCCGCGCAGCTTTTCCACGATGTTCTCGTAGCCGCGCTCAATGTGGCCGATCTCCTCGATCTCGCTGGTGCCGTCTGCCATCAGGGCAGCAACGACCATGGCCGCACCGGCACGCAGGTCAGAAGCGCGCAGGGGGGCGGGGTTCAGCTTGTCCACACCCTCAAACACGGCCACCTGACCATCCACTTGCACCACTGCGCCCATCTTGCGCAGCTCGTCCACATAGCGGAAGCGGTTGTCCCACACGCTCTCGGTGATGGTGGAGGTCCCCTTTGCCACGCTGAGCAGCACACCCATCAGGGGCTGCATATCGGTGGGGAAGCCCGGGTGGGGCATGGTGTTGATCTTCAGCGGCAGGATATCGCCCTTGCGGGAGACGCGGACGGAATCATCGAATTCCTCCACATCCACACCGGCACGGCGGAGCTTTGCCGTGATGGGTTCCAGATGCTTGGGGGTGACATTTTTGATCAGAACGTCGCCGCCGGTGGCAGCAGCGGCAACCATGTAGCTGCCCGCCTCGATCTGGTCAGGGATGATGCTGTAAGTGCAGCCGTGCATCTTTTCCACGCCGCGCACCTTGATCACATCGGTGCCGGCACCGCGCACATCCGCGCCGCACATATTCAAAAAGTTTGCCAGATCAACAACATGGGGCTCCTTGGCGCAGTTTTCCAGAATGGTCTGGCCCTGTGCCATCACAGCGGAGAGCATACCGTTCATGGTAGCGCCCACGCTGACTTTATCAAAGAAGATATGGGCACCGTTCAGCTCCTTGGAGCGAACGGTGATCATGCCATAGTCCACGCTGTCCTCTGCGCCCAGCGCGCTGAACACCTTGAGGTGCTGGTCGATGGGACGGGGGCCCAGATTGCAGCCGCCGGGCATGGCCACCTGTGCCTTGCCAAAGCGGGAGAGCAGTGCACCCAGGAAGTAGTAGCTGGCACGCATCTGGCGGGACAGATCGTCCGGGACGTTGGTGCAGTTCAGGTGGGTGGTGTCGATCTCGTAGGTATTGCGGTTCAGCATCTTGATGCCGGCACCCAGGGTGCTCAGGATCTTCAGACTGACTGCCACATCACTGATGTCCGGCAGATTTTCGATCACACAGACATCTGCCGCCAGAATGGTGGCAGGCAGAATGCCCACAGCCGCATTTTTTGCACCGGAAATGGTGACTTCGCCATGCAGGGGCTTGCCGCCCGTAATAACAAACTTTTCCAATTTTATAATCTCCTTGTCGCAGGCCCGCCAGCGGCAGGGCCACTCAGGGTTCTTACTTGATCTCTCCGCGCACCGCTGGGTACACACCCTCACGATACAGCTATCTTATTATACACAACTTCGGGCAAAAAGCAAAGCCCCCTTTTCCCCTGCCGGATTATTTTCTGTTTTGCCCAGAATCTGCGGAAATATTCGATATTTTTGTTTCTTATTTCAAAAATTTTACAATCAGCGCCCCTTACCAGACGCAATCCTCGCTGCAGGTCTCCTTGATCCAGCCCAGCTGATAGGCCTTGACCAGCTGTTTCAGGTCATGCACCCGCTCCCGAAGGATCTCGCCCTCGTCCGTCTCTTCCACCAGAATGCGGTGGTTCTCCGTTTCCAGAATGTTCTTCTGCGACACGATGTCGATGTTTTCGTTCACGGCCTTTTCGGCACTGACAAAGGGCTGATGGGTCCGCAGGGACATGGTGCGGCTGGAGTACACCAGCGTATACCCTGCAATGCCGGTCTTTTCATGGTAGGCGCGGCAGAACCCGCCGTCAATAACGACCAGACGGCCCCCGCCCTTGATGGGGCTCTCGCCGCTCTTCTCCCGCACCGGCACATGGCCGTTGACGATGTGGCTGGTGCCGGGCAGACCGAATTCCGCCAGGATGCGGCGGCAGGCGGCCTCTTCATTGTACCATGTATAATAGGGGTCCTTGACTTCCTCGTGGGTTGCGGGGTCGGCAATATACAGCCGCTCAAAGGTGGTCATGGCGCTGCGGCCGAACAACGGCGACAGCTTGCCGCACCACAGATACCACAAAAAGTCCTGACCGCTCCGCCGGGCAGCGCTGCCCTCGGGGGCAAAGTAACCGCAGCGTGCCCGCTCGTCACAGTAGTCCATCAAGCCGCGGCCCGAGTAGTTGTGTCCCTCGAACCGCTCCACGGCAAAGCTGCCGTTTTTGGTCATGGGCACCACGCCGTGGTAGAGCAGGTTGCCGTTCTCGATGTGGTAAACGCTGCCCTTGGCGTACAAAAATTCCACATGCTGCTGCAAGCGCTCACTCTGCCGGAAGGATTCCACCAGCTTGCGAAGCACCAGCCGCTCATCATCATTCAGGGCGGCGGGGTCTGCCGGGTCCACGGTGGGGAAGTTGGTATCCCGCAAGGGGTATGCCTGCCCGTTCAGGGTCACGGTTCCCTTTTTCCAATCGATGTGCCGCAGGAAATCCCGACCCTGCATCTTGAAATCCGGGTTGCGGTCGATGACCTTGCACTCCATCTTGAGCATCAGAATGGTCACGGCCTTGTGCATCACGGCACAGCGGTGGAGCATTCCCTCGGTGTAAGGGCCGCGCGCCGCGTCGGTGTGGGGCATCCAGAGGGTCAGGTCGTCATTTCCGTAGAACTGCTCGGCCATCCGCTGCAGATGCCGCAGGTTGATGCCGTAGCAGTCCTCGAGCATGGCATGGTTGTGGTAGGCCAGTGTCGTTTTGAGCACAGTGCAGACGCAGATGGGACTTCCGGCGGCGGCACCCATCCAGACCACGTCATGGTTGCCCCACTGGATATCCACATGGTGGTGGCGCATGAGCCGGTCCAGTATGATATCAGGCCGGGGGCCGCGGTCAAACAGGTCCCCCACGATGTGCAGCTTGTCCACAGCCAGCCGCTTGATGAGCTCACACAGCCGGACAATGAACCGGTCGGCACGGCCATTTTCGATGATGCTGCCCACGATCTGCCCATAATAGAGGTCCTTGTCGTGGTCCTCAAAGTGGGCATGGAGCAGCTCATCCAGAATATACCCGCAGCTGGACGGCAGGCAGGAGCGAACATGCTCCCGGGTATGCTTGGAGGACACCAACCGGCAGATATCAATGAGCTGAAGCAGGGTCTCTGTGTACCAGTGGTCAAGCGCTTCCTCATCCGTGCACTCGGCTTTGAGCCGGGGCAGCTTCTCGTTGGGGTAATAGATGAGCGTTGCCAGCTCTGCGCGGGTCTGTTCCGGCACGCTCTCCCCCAGCACGATGTCCACCTTTTCCCGGATGACACCCGAAGCCGAGTTCAGGATGTGGACAAAGGCCTCGTTTTCACCGTGCAGGTCGCTCATAAAATGTTCGGTGCCCTTGGGCAGCTTGAGCAGAGCCTGGGTGCTGATGATCTCACTGGCGGCGGCCGCCTGCGAGGGATAATCCCGTGCCAGCAGGGAGAGATATTTCAAATGATCCCGGATCTCCTCGTTTTCGGTGCGCATGATATCCTCCGTCTGATATGTAGTATTTTTGCATGATATATAATATTCTATCATAGTATACCACATTCCATGTCATAAATGGTATAATAAACAAGAGTAATTCTGTCAAATCTTTTGCAAAGGACTTGGATATTATGCCCAAAACCATTTCTGTTGCCGTGCCGGAAGCCTGCACTCTCTGCCCCCGGCAGTGCAAAGCCGACCGGGCCGCCGGGCAGACGGGCTTCTGCGGGGCGGGCCGCACCCTGAAAGCGGCCCGCGCGGCCCTGCACTTCTGGGAGGAGCCCTGCATCAGCGGCACCCGGGGCAGCGGCACGGTGTTTTTCTCCGGCTGCACCCTCAAGTGCTGCTTCTGCCAGAACTACCCCATCAGCGCCGAGGGGCTGGGCAAGGAGATCACCGTAGAGCGCCTGGCCGAGATCTTTCTGGACCTGCAGGCGCAGGGAGCCCACAACATCAACCTTGTCACGCCTGGGCAGTGGCGGCCCTGGATCATCGCTGCCCTCGACCTGGCCCGGGCGCAGGGGCTGCATCTGCCCATCGTCTGCAACACCGGCGGCTACGAGACCGTGGAGAGCGTGCACGCCTGGCGCGGCTTCATCGACATCTGGCTGGCTGACCTGAAATATGTTTCCTCTGCCCTTTCGGCAGAGCTTTCCGCTGCGCCGGACTACTTTGCGCAGGCCAGGCCCGCCATTGAAGCCATGATGGCTCAGGCCGGACACCCTGTTTTTGACAGCGAGGGCATCCTGCAGCGGGGCGTGATCCTGCGCCACCTTGCCCTGCCCGGCCATGTGGATGACAGCTTTGCCGTGCTCGATCAGATGGCGGCTTGGAACAAGGCCGACCCCGGGTGTTTCCTGCCCAGCATGATGAGCCAGTACACCCCCTTTTATCAGGCGGCAGACCACGGCATCGGGCGGCGCATCACCACCTACGAATACCGCCGGGTGGTCAACTACGCCATGGATCTGGGCCTCAGTTCTGGCTATATGCAGCAGAAGAGCAGTGCAAAGGAAGAGTATACGCCCAGCTTTGACCTGACGGGGGTGTGAACCCCACCGTCATCCCTGCGGGATGCCACCGCCCCTAGTAGGGGCGGCCTTGGCAAAACCATAAGGCTTTACGCAATGCCAAAGGCCCCACTATTAGGGGGGCTGTCACCGCAGGTGACTGAGGGGTTCTTTCGTCAAAACAACCAAAATTTCTTTTTCTTTTTCTCTCGGCCGAAACAGCATTTGCTTGCTATCCGGTGCGCTGTGCGGTATAATGGATACAACAATGTGTTCTCACATGAAATGGATCCCGGAAACGACTTTTTAGGAGGAGCGTTATGGAACACTACAATCCCATCCTCGGCAGCGAGCCCAACGGCCAGAAATTTATCACCTGCGGCGAGATCATGCTCCGTCTGACCCCGCCGAACTACGAAAAGATCCGTATGGCATCCAGCTTTGAAGCCAGCTACGGTGGCAGCGAGGCCAACATTGCACTGGCCCTGGCCAACCTGGGTGTGGACAGCACCTTCTTCAGCGTAGTGCCCAACAACAGCCTGGGCAAGAGCGCGGTGCGCTGGCTGCGCTCCAACGATGTGCATTGCACCCCCATGATCCTGACCGAGCCCAACGAGACCCCCTCCAACCGGCTGGGTACTTATTATCTGGAGACCGGCTACGGCATCCGCGCTTCTAAGGTCATCTACGACCGCAAGCACAGTGCCATTACCGAGTACGATTTCTCCCAGGTCGATCTGGACGCTCTGCTGGACGGCTACGACTGGCTGCACCTGAGCGGCATTACCCCGGCACTGGGCCCCAACTGCCGCGGCCTCATCATCGATATGCTCAAGGTGGCCAAAAAGAAGGGCCTGACCGTCAGCTTTGACGGCAACTTCCGCTCTACCCTGTGGAGCTGGGAGGAAGCCCGCGATTTCTGCACCGAGTGCCTGCCTTACGTTGACGTTCTGCTGGGCATTGAGCCCTACCACCTGTGGAAGGACGACAACGATCACAGCAAGGGCGACTGGAAGGATGGCGTGCCCCTGCAGCCCAGCTATGAGCAGCAGGACGAGATCTTCCAGCACTTCATTGCCCGCTACCCCAACCTCAAGTGCATTGCCCGCCATGTGCGCTATGCCCACAGCGGCAGCGAGAACAGCCTCAAGGCCTTTATGTGGTACGACGGCCACACCTTTGAGAGCAAGCTCTACACCTTTAATATTCTGGACCGCGTGGGCGGCGGCGATGCCTTTGCCAGCGGCTTGATCTACGCCATGCTGCACAACTATAAGGCTATGGACATGATCAACTTTGCCGTGGCAAGCAGCGCCATCAAGCACACCATCCACGGCGATGCCAACATCACCGACGATGTCAGCTCCATCCGCAACCTGATGAACATGAACTACGACATCAAGCGGTAACATTCCTTTATACGCAAAGATCCCCTCCGGTACGCGCACACCGGAGGGGATCTTCTTATTATGCTTCAATCTTACAGAAACACATCCAGCATCTTTTCCAGCGGGGTGCGGGTGTCAAGCTCCAACCCGGCTTTCTGTTTCAGCATCAGGATGCGGCGGACGCTCTCGTTGAGGCGTTCCTCACTGATGGTTCCATTCTGCACAGCCTCCCGTACACCGTCAAAGGCTTCCGGCAGGTCGGGCGGCATCAGCAGAAGATCTGCCCCGGCGTTCAGCGCCGCTACAGCCGCTTCTGCTGCAGAATAGTGGTCACGAATGGCTTGCATGGACAGCGAATCGGTGCAGATGACCCCAGTAAAGCCCAGCTCTCCCCGCAGACGCTCGGTCAGCATCGTGTAGGAGAGCGACGCAGGCAGGCCGTCCTACGTTGCATTGGGGGTGGTGATGTGGGCGGTCATTACTACGTCGGCCCCAGCTGCGATTCCAGCCGCAAAAGGCTTCAGCTCCGTCTCCCGCATCTCTGTCCAAGTCTTGGTGCTGCTGGCCGTGCCGTAGTGGCTGTCCTCTGCGGTATCTCCGTGGCCCGGGAAATGCTTGAGTGTGCAGAGTATGCCCGCATCGTGAAACCCTTGTACAGCGGAGGCCACCATCTGTGCCGCCACTGCCGGATCCGACGAAAATGCTCGGTTCCCGATCACGGTATTGGCCGGATTGGTGTTCACATCTGCCACTGGAGCAAAGTCAAGATTCAGGCCATAGGTTTTGAGGTAGCCTCCGACGATCTGCCCCATGGCACGGGCATTGGCCGGGTCCCCTGTTGTACCTACTGCCTGGGCACTCTGGTATTGGGGCAGATCAAAGCCGGAAGCATTGGCCAACCGGGCCACGCTGCCGCCCTCCTCGTCCACGGCGGTCAACAGACCGGTCCCGGATGCTGCCTGAAAATCTGCCAGAAGCTTTTTCAACTGCTCCGGGCTTTTCACATTCTGCCGAAACACCACAATGCCGCCCACCGGATACTTTTTCAGCCCCTGCCGTTCTGCCCAGGTCAGCCTTGTGCTATCAGACTGTCCACTGGGGTCCAGTGCCTCGACCCGCACCACGAACAGCTGCCCCACCTTTTCCCGCAGAGACATGGCAGCAAGCCGTTCCTCTACCGGGTCAATCTGGGCTGCTGCCGAAGCCGTTCCCGTCAGCAGCAGAGCCGCAGACAACAGCACAGCAGCTGCCTGCCGGATGATTTTTCGCACGAGAGACACCTCCTCTTTCTCTCAGTGTAGCACACCCTGCAAAGGTGCACAAGATGCAAAGATCCCCTCCGATACTCACACACCGGAGGGGATTTTCCATATCAGAAATGCATCAGGAAAGGATCATGCGGTCGTTGGCGAACTCGCCGCCGGACGCGATCTGGAACTTGGCCAGCAGGTCGGAGACGTGCAGGTTCTTCTTCTCTTCCCCGGAGACATCATAGATGATGTGGCCCTCGTGCATCATGATCAGGCGGTTGCCGTACTTGATGGCATCCTTCATGTTGTGGGTGATCATCATGGTGGTCAGGTGGTTCTCCTCCACAATCTTGGCCGAGAGGGTCAGCACCTTGAGTGCCGTCTTGGGGTCCAGAGCGGCGGTGTGCTCATCCAGCAGCAGGAGCTTGGGCTTGTTCATGGTAGCCATGAGCAGGGTCAGTGCCTGACGCTGACCGCCGGACAGCAGGCCCACGCGGGCGGTCAGACGATCCTCCAAGCCCAGGTCCAGGCTCTTGAGCAGTTCACGGTAGCGCTCCCGTTCGGCCTTGGTGATGCCGATCCTCAGGCCGCGCCGCTTACCGCGCCGGGCGGCCAGGGCAAGGTTCTCCTCGATCTGCATGGTGGCGGCGGTGCCGGTCATGGGGTCCTGGAACACGCGGCCGATGTAGGCGGCGCGCTGGTGCTCCCCCAGTTTGGTCACGTCGGTGCCGTCAATGATGATCTTGCCGCTGTCCACAGGCCACACACCAGCCACAGCGTTCAGCATGGTGGATTTGCCCGCACCGTTGCCGCCGATGACGGTGACAAAATCACCTTCGTTCAATTTCAGGTTCAGACCGTTCAGGGCCGTTTTCTCGTTGACGGTACCGGCGTTGAAGGTCTTGGAAACATTCTGGATCTCAAGCATTTTTTGCATCCTCCTTCTGTGCCTTCTTTGCCGCGGGCTTTGCGAAGTACTTGCTCTTCCAATAGGGCACGGCCAGGAACACGGCCACCACGGAGGCGCTCAGCAGCTTGAGCAGGTTTGCATCAAAGCCGAGAGTCAGCACCAGCTGGATGACGATGTAGTAGATGATAGCACCCAGCGAGACGGACACCAGCTTGAGGGCAAAATTGTGGAAGATGCGGCTGAACAGGGCCTCGCCGATGATGACAGCGGCCAGGCCGATGACGATGGCACCACGGCCCATACTGACATCGGCAAAGCCCTGATACTGGCTCAGCAATGCGCCGGACAGGGCCACCAGACCGTTGGAGACCGCCAGACCCAGCACTACATTGAAGCTGGTGTTGATGCCCTGGGCGCGGCTCATGGCGGGGTTGGAACCGGTGGCTCGGATGCCGCAGCCCAGCTCGGTGCCAAAGAACCAATACAGCACGCCGATGACCACGGCGCTGACCAGAATGACCATGATGATGGGGTTGTGCAGGGCAAGCTCCTTGACCCAGCGCAGGGAGATCAGCAGGTCGTACTTGTCCACATTGATGGACTGGTTGGCCTTGCCCATGATCTTCAGGTTGATGGAATAGAGGGCCAGCTGGGTCAGGATGCCAGCCAGAATGGCCGGGATGCCCATAAAGGTGTGGAGCAGGCCGGTGACAAGGCCGGTGGCCAGACCGGCCAGCAGGGCGATGAAAAGCGCTGCCCAGACGTTCATGCCGGAGAGCAGGCACATAACGCAGACCGCGCCGCCGGTGCCAAAGGAACCGTCCACGGTCAGGTCAGCCACATCCAGGATGCGGTAGGTCAGGTACACACCAATGGCCATGATGCCCCAGATGAGGCCCTGCGCACAGGCACCGGGCAAGGCACCGGGCAGGTTGGCAAGTCTTGCAAGAATATCCAAAATGTTTTCCTCCTGTAACTACACTTTTTTCTGATACGGGAAAGCGGAGAAGAGTCAAAATTCGCTCTTCTCCGCTGATTTTATTGTAAAGTCTCTCCGTCACCGCAGCGTGGACCAGGCTTCCCTGTCAGGGGAGCTGTCTGCGAAACAGACAGAGCACTTGTTATTCCTCAATGGCCTCGTAACCCTCGGGAACGGTCATGCCCAGATCATCGCAGATGGTCTTGTTGTACTTCTTGGTCACGTTGGTGTACTCGACGGGCATGGTGGAGATATCAGCCTCACCGGTCAGAACCTTGGCAGCCATCTCACCGGTGGTGTAGCCCAGATCGTAGTAGCTGATGGACAGGGTCGCCACGCCGCAGCCGGAGCAGATGCCCTCCTCACCGGCGAACACGGGCTTCTTGGCCGGGCGGCAGATGCCATCGATGATGCCGGTGTTGGCAGCGCAGGTGTTGTCGGTGGGGACATACACTGCGTCGTTCTCGTCGGCAGCCTTCTGGCAGACAGAGGCCAGATCGTTGGAATCAGAGAAAGCGTACTGGGTGGCGGTAACGCCCTTGGCCTCAAGGTACTTCTGGACCTCGTCTACCTGATACTGGCTGTTTGCCTCGGCAGAGCAGTAGAGCAGGCCCACCTTGGTGGCCTCGGGCAGCCACTCGGTGATCATATCCGCCTGCTGATCCAGCGGAGCCAGATCAGAGGTGCCGGAGACATTGCCGCCCACGGTGCCATCGAAATCGGTCAGACCCAAAGCAACACCGTACTCGGTGACGGAGGTGCCCAGAATGGGGATGCTGTCGGTGGCAGCCTGTGCGGCCTGCAGGGCGGGGGTAGCGTTTGCCATGATCAGGTCAACGCCTGCGGAAACAAAGCCATTGGCGATGGTGGCGCAGGTTGCGGAATCGTTCTGGGCGTTCTGGAGGTCAAAGGTGACATTCTCGCCGAACTGTGCGGTCAGGGCATCCTCAAAGCCCTGGGTGGCGGCATCCAGAGCGGCGTGCTCCACCAGCTGGCAGATGCCAACGGTATACTTCTGGCCGTCAGCCGCTGCGGAAGAGACCGCAGCAGAGGAAGCGGTGGAAGAAGCAGCCGTGGAGCTGGAGGAACCGCCGCAGGCAGTCAGGGCAGCAGCTGCGCCGCAGACAGCGGCGGCAGACAGGAACGAACGACGAGAAATTTTACGCATACTATTACTCCCTCAATTCTACTTTCGCGGCAACAGGACACCGCATGAAAGTCAGTATTCAAGCGGCCTGTCGCATCGCGCTGCCGCTTTACACTCGTGAAGTATATCACACTTTCCGCTCCAAAACAACCGGAGAACAGCCCGAATTATCAATCAAAGTAATTTTATCTATCACTTTTTTCGATGGTTCTGTGCCGCATCTGCATTCCTTCGAGCTTTTTCAGCTCACCGTCCAGCCAGAGCAGATTTTCTTCCAGCTGGGGGCGGTACTCTTTTGCAAAGTCGTAGCGGTAATACAGCGCCTGCCACAGCTTTTCCTGCATCCGCCGGGCAAACACCGGCTCAAACAGAGCGTCCAGTCGCTCCACGGTATCCTCCAACTCCATGCACACCTGCGCCCAGCGCACATCGGTGGCCTCCCGGGCGGGCACATCGTAACGGGCCAGATAATCCCCCACCCTTGCCGCAATGACCTGCCCGCCGCACTGGGTGGGCTGCAAAAAGTAGGACACCTGCCCCTCCTTCGTGATCTCCTGCGCCAGCGGGTAAAGGGCGCAGACCAGCGGCTCAGCATCGTGGATGGCGCAGTGGTTCCCGGTGAGGAAGGGGCAGTTGCCGCGTTCCTCCTTCAGCGGGGCCAGCCGCAGCACCGGCAGGCGGCTGACCCGCCCGATGCTTCCCCGGCAGAACGCCCGGGCCACGGTGCGGGGCGGCAGGCGCAGGCGGACCGCGATGCGCCACAGGTCAAAGCCCGACAGCACGATATCCTCCCGCCCCCGGCAGCAGCAGCCGCAGCCCGCGCAGGCAAACGAAAACGCCTCGTCCCGGGCAAGCAGGGGCGCGGTGCGGGTAAAATCGGTGCGGCCGCAGAGATCGACCTGTGAATCCTTGAGCATGATGGTTCTCCTGTTCTGTGAATGGTTTTGTTCCATTGTACCACAAAGCCGGGCACAGAAAAAGGGAGCGCATCCACTCCCCTGTTCAGGCCCCCCGGCTCACACGGCGGTAGGCCGTTACGGCATCCTCAATGTGGTAGGGCGCGGTGCTGTGGTTTCCCCCCGCCCCGGCTGTGACCAGAATGTATTCCCTGCCCTTCACCTCGGCCAGACTGGCAAGGCAGAGCCCTGCTTCCCCGGTGTAACCGGTCTTGCCGCCCAGGATCCGGCCACGGTGCAGCTCAGTGCCGTCCAGCTGGCTCAGCAGGGTGCTGTGCATCGTGAACCCCTGCGGGTGGCAGTTGGTGGCCGGAACGGTATACCGCTCCGTGGTAAACAGCTTGCGGAAGGTCTCGTTCTGCAGGGCTGCTTCCGTCAACCGGGCCATGTCCCGCACGGTGGAAACATGTTCCGGGTCGTGCAGGCCCGTGGGGTTGCAGAAATGTGTGCCAGTCATCCCCAGCTCTGCCGCTTTCTGGTTCATCCGGGCCACAAAGGCTTCCTCGCTGCCGCTCACCTCCCGGGCCAGCGTCTCGCAGCATTCGGCCCCCGAGGGCAGCATGGCCCCGTACAGCAGATCCCGCACCGTGGCCGTTTCCCCGGCCTGAAACCCCGCCAGCGAGGCATTCTGGGCCTGCAGAGCCGGAAAGATCTCCTCCGGCAGGGTCACGGGCGTGTCGAGGTCCGGGTTTGCTTCTATGGCCAGCAGCGCCGTCATCATCTTGGTCATGGAAGCCGGATAGATCGTGCTGTCGGCATCCTTTTCGGCCAGCACCTCCCCGCTGTCGGCCTGCAGTAAAATGGCATGGGGACTGTTCAGCCCATCCAGCGTGAGCCGCCGGGGCCACAGCAGCAGAAGCAGGGTTGCCAGCACCAGCAGCCAGAACAGCCGCCGGAAGGCTCTGCGCCGGTGCTTCCGGCGATGCGGTGAAGTTTTCATTCTTGTTCTCATCCCTTTTTGCAAAATCAAAAGCGCTTTCATCCCCTAATACGGGACGAGAGCGCCTTTTTCTGCAAAAAGTGGGGCCGCCCCACAAAAAATTGTGCAGCGGCCCCAAGCCAGTTTAGTTTTTTACCATTTTACGTCATTTACAGGAACGTGTTCAGTGCTGTGCCTTGTAGAACATGCTCTTGCGCTTACGCTCCAGCAGATAGCCGGCAGCCAGCAGAACACCGCCTGCACGCACCAGAACATCTGCCACCCAGTTGGTGGTACCGGTCTGGATCAGCTTGCCGCTCTCCGGGGCGGGCGTGGTCTTAGCGACTGCCTGCTCCACGGTGGGAGTGGTGGGCCGTGCATTCTGCACAGCCTGGGTAGTCGGCGTAGTGGAAGCCGGGGTAGTCGGCGCAGTGGGAGCCGGAGGAGTAGGATCGGGATCCTTGGGCGTTTCCGGAGCCGGAGGAGTAGGATCGGGGTCCTTGGGCGTTTCCGGAGCCGGATTCGTGGGGATCACAGGGTCGGTCACTTCCCGCAGAGCACCGTAAATGGTCACGGTATACTTTGCGGAGTCGGTGCCGTCGATGGTATCACCGGTGACCTTCACGTTGGAATCCGGGCCAAAGGCATCCAGTACATCCGCTGCTGCGGTGGTGTTGGGGTTGTTCTGGCTCTCATAGCCCCAGACGATGGTATAGGTCTTGCCCTCATACTCGTACTCGGTGCCATAGACCATATCATAAGCGCTGGGAGCACCCTCTGCCTGCTTTTCGTAGTTGCCCCAGATGAGCTTGGTGTTGCCCTCTGCATCGGTGGTCTTGGTGAAGTTCAGGCTCTTACCGTTCACCACCATATCCCGCAGAATAACGACCTGATCGCCCTTCTCAGCGGTTTGATAGGCAGTGTCGAAATTGTATCCGGCCTGCTTCAGCTCTTCCAGCGCCTTGCCGATGATCTCCGGGTCATGGGAACCGTCCACATCCAGCATATAGTTCAGTGCGGCGGCGGGCACCCACACGGAGAGATACTGCTTCCCGGTCTCCTTGTTCAGGTCAGAGAGGTAGGTGTAGGTCTGGCCTTTATAGGAAAGGGCATCGAAGTTTGCGTGGGTATCATCCTTGGTCAGCAGGAAATTGGTCAGCTTGTCGCCCTGCTCGTTCACCGGCCACAGGGTGTTGTCGGCGCTATAATCATAGGTCAGTGTGCCGCCGGTCACGATGAGGTTCCGGTTTTTATGCTCAGCGTCATACGTAATCGATTCAACATCTACATGCGAATTGTCCTTGAAACGGATATTGATATCATTACCATAGGCATTGATACCACCATATTGATATTTACCGTTTGTGGTTATAACGCCGTTATCAGCAATCAAAGAGACCCCATCGTCCATCATAATACCCGCAGAAGCAACATATGGTGAACCGGCCGTATCACTGATGTTCATTGCACCATTATCGTTGACCAGAATCGTATGAGTCGGCTTTCCTTGGTATGCACCATCTGCTACACATGCCCATACGCCATAATGAAAAGCGGTCGTCAAATTATACAAACTATTTGAAACATTCAGTTTAGTCGCATTCCCTTCACTACCGGTCAGGATGATGCCTGCCGCACTCGAGTTGGAATTCACAACGCTTCCATCTCGAATATTCACATTCTTATATCCCGCCCTAATACCATAACCATAAAATGCGCTGGCATCAATATCGAGCTTACTGTGAGCGATATTCAAATCGCCCTTACCGCCTTTTTCCGGGCCATAAATTGCAGTGCCTCCTGCGCCTACGGTTATTTTAGCTTTTGTATCGTCAAGTTTAATGGAAGAAGTACCGTTGTTTCCGGTCATAATACCGATATTGCCAGCATCAATATTAACCTTTGCCTTTTCAAACGTAATATCACCGGCAGATTTGAGTGCCTTGCCCTCCTTGTCTACACCTGCACCCTCGTACTCAATGGCTTTTTTAACATCGCTGATATTCAGCGTACTATCCTTCACAGTCAGGTTTGCATCCGAGCCTTGATGTCCGTAAATACCGGTCGCAGCACCACTGATATCCAGCGTACTGCCATCCTCGACTGTGATATCATCCCAGCTGGCAATACCAATACCGGTATGCGGCGCTTTATTGTCCTTCACACCGTCTATGGTTAGGGAAGAGCCGCCGGAGAGGGTCAGATCACCGTGCTGGGTAACAGCGCGGCCTGCCTGAGTGGAAACGGAGGTCTTAGTATCCTCAATGGTCACATCAGCGCCATCCGTGATTTCCACGTCCGAGCCAGCTGCCATTACCAGACCGCCTGTGGTCTTACTGATGGTCAGTGAGCCGCCAGCGGGGCTTTCCGTTTCTTCTGTGTCTGCTTCCGCAGTTTCGGTCTTTTCTACACCGCCGCTGATAGTCAGATGCGTTTTTGCACCCTCGCTGGTGCCCGAACCGTCACCTGCGCCTTCGCCGCCCACGCGGATACCCTCGACATTGACTCTCTTTGTAAGGATATTCTCTTTTTCAGTTGCCTTGGAGCCATCAATGGCATTCTCGCCCTTCAGGGTAAGATCCACATCAGAATTGTCCTGTACGTTGATACCCGCCTTTCCGTTTTGTGTCAGGTTGACTTTGGTATTATCCAGCGTCAGGTCAACATTGGCTCCTTTGTTATCATCTTTGTCATCCAGATTCACGCCGATATCAATACCGTTGCCGCCGGTGGTCAGGTTGGAATCCCTGACTGTCAGGTCAACCTTTGCACCCTCGCCCACCTTGATGATGGTTTTATCTTCTTTGGTATCTGCGGGCACTTCAGCCTGGGTGTCAGTCGAGGTGCTGGTATCGCTGGTATCTACATTCACGCCGTCAACCACGATGGTTGCATCTTTCACATCTTCCTTGACCGTGATGGTGTTTCCAGTTGGGGTCTCAGACGTGGAGTTGTTCTCTGTGTTGTCGGTAGAAGAATCTGTGGTAGGATCCGTAGATGTGGTTTCCTCTTTCACATCTTCTTTGACCGTGATGGTGTTTCCAGTTGTGGTTTCCTCTGTGCCATTGCCAGAGTTATCAGTGGGTGGCGTGACTTCTTCCGTTGGTGCGTGGCCGTCCATGATGTTGATCACACCATTATCCTTTGTATCCTCGTTGACGTAGGTGCGGTTTTCATCGCCCTTATCCTCACCCTGATAACTGAATGCACCGCGAGTGTCATCCTGGTCAACAGTTACACTGCCATCGCCCAGATAATACGTCACCGCAGAAGCGCTGGGGCCAACCGCGCTCACTGCAACCGCGGTGGCCAGCGACATTGCTGCCAACTTGAATTTCTTGTTTGTCATTTTTCTTCTGCTCCTTTCCAGTTCATGCTCACATGATCGAAAAGTGGTGGTCAAACAGCAGACCGATCCTTTGTCAGTCATCAATACTCCCAGTTTCTCCACAAAAAGCATCCGGGCAAAAAGAAAAAAGCGCCGCACCAGCCAAATGGCTGGTACAACGCTTTGCGTTTTGTACTTTAGGGGTGCTCGCCCTCTCTATCTATGCTTTAACCTGCCGCTTCTCAAGGGCAGGGTGATCGTGGTACCCGGAAAAGCTACTCCCATACACTTCTCCATAACCCCGCACCGGCTGCCCTTTTGGGGGGTGCCGGCACATTTCCGCATAGTCGAAGAGGGTTGCAGAGCAAAGTGCAGCTGACGGCCCCTACCGGGCTTTTCGCCTTGCGTCACAGCCTTCCGACCGGTTTGCTGATCTTTCTGTTTTGCTGACAAGGTACTTTTCGCACCTTATCATACCCCCCCCCCCTATAAAAAATCAAGAGGTCTGGGCGAAGTTTGTGGACACTCACAAATCTATGTGATTTTTCAGGACATTTTGACGAAAAGGCGCACGCACAACAAAAAAGCCCTGAGACTTTCATCTCAGAGCTTTCATTTGAGTCGGCGACTACCTATTTTCACGCGCCGTTTCCAGCGAACTATCTTGGGCACGAGTGAGCTTAACTTCTGTGTTCGGAATGGGAACAGGTGGAACCTCACCGTCATCGTCACCGACCAATATGACTGGTTCAGTATAACATTTCTGTTTTACTTTGTCCAGTGTTTCTTGAAGGACGTGCCTTCAAAACTGAATAATCACTGCTGACATTTTATCATTGACTTGAGAATTCAAGCGAATTGTGGTCAAGCCCTCGATCTATTAGTACACACTTGCTGAATGGATCACTCCACTTACACATCGTGCCTATCAACCTCGTAGTCTACAAGGGATCTTACCTGATCAAATCAGTGGGATATCTTATCTTTGGGTCGGCTTCACGCTTAGATGCTTTCAGCGTTTATCCGATCCGTACGTAGTTGCCCAGCTATGCTCCTGGCGGAACAACTGGTGCGCCAGAGGTACGTCCGTCCCGGTCCTCTCGTACTAGGGACAGCTCCCATCAAATATCCTGCGCCCACGACAGATAGGGACCGAACTGTCTCACGACGTTCTGAACCCAGCTCGCG
>ENA-OQJQ01000425-OQJQ01000425.1-human-gut-metagenome-genome-assembly--contig:-NODE-425-length-27313-cov-7.317631_pt1 | contig 27313 bp, 23 predicted proteins | sample MGYA00242609_ERZ504776 | MGnify/ENA primary metagenome ERZ504776 (study PRJEB26092, sample SAMD00036354) | human gut metagenome | host: Homo sapiens | study: EMG produced TPA metagenomics assembly of... | reverse complement strand
CCATGGTTCACGGGAGATTTTGAAGCCACATGGCAGGATATACTGGAAGGATGCACGGCATTGCTTGAGGAACTGCGCTAAATTGGCGTAAATTTTGGCGTATGCCAAATCAGGAGTGTTTGACACTTGCCAACGACAAATTGATTTAACCACAGGAGAAGTTGCCTGTCAGCATAAAATCTCTATACGAAACAAAAAGCGGCAGCTACGTTGTTTTTCGCAACATAGCTGCCGTATCTTCGTTTTGGGAGTTCGGTGTACCTACTACACCAATCCACCTATTCAATTCTTACACCACACCGCTTTGTAAGGCTCCTTTTCGGGAAAACGTCCGAAAATTGGTGTAGTTGTGGTGTAGTAACGCAGATGATGGGTGAAATCGTTTTAAAATTCACTCGTATCTGCGTTTTATTTTTGCGATTTACTGCTCAATCGGCTTCATCGTGGGGAACAGCAGAACATCGCGGATGGAGGCGCTGTCGGTGAGCAGCATGACCAGGCGGTCCACACCGAAGCCCAGGCCGCCCGTGGGGGGCAGGCCATACTCCAGAGCGTTGACGTAATCGTAATCCACCTGAGCCTTGCAGTCGGGCTCAATGGCCTTGCGCTCGGCGACCTGACGCTCAAAGCGTCCCTTCTGGTCGATGGGGTCGTTCAGCTCGCTGAAGGCGTTGCCGTACTCGGTGCAGTCGATGAAGTACTCAAAGCGCTCGGTAAAGGCGGGATCATCCGGCTTGCGCTTGGCCAGCGGGCTGATCTCGACAGGATAATCATAAATGAAGGTGGGCTGGATCAGCTTGTCCTCAACAAAGGCATCGAAGAACTCGGCCAGAATGGCACCCTTGGTGGGGACTTCGGGCAGCTCCACATGATGCTCCTTGGCAGAGGCAATGGCATCCTCGTCGGACTTCCAATCGTTGAAGTCCACGCCGGAATACTTCTTGACAGCCTCGACCATGGTCAGGCGCTCCCAGTGACCCATATCGATCTGCTTGCCCTGATAGGGAATGACCATGCTGCCGCAGATCTTGAGGGCCAGGCGCTTGTACAGCTCCTCCACCAGATCCATCATGCCGTGGAAATCGGTAAAGGCCTGATACAGCTCGATGCTGGTGAACTCGGGGTTGTGCTTGGGGTCCATGCCCTCGTTGCGGAAGATGCGGCCAACCTCATACACGCGGTCCATGCCGCCCACGATCAGGCGCTTGAGGTACAGCTCAGTCTCAATGCGCAGCACCATGTCCATGTTCAGGCTGTTGTGGTGGGTGTAGAAGGGGCGGGCAGAGGCACCGATCTCAAAGGGGGTCAGGATGGGGGTATCCACCTCCAAAAAGCCCTTCTCGTCCAGATAGGCGCGGATCTCCTTCAGGATCTGGCTGCGCTTGACGAAGGTATCCTTCACCTCGGGGTTGGCGATCAGATCCACATAGCGCTGACGGTAACGCATCTCGGTATCGGTCAGGCCGTGGAACTTTTCGGGCAGGGGGCGCAGGCTCTTGGCCAGCAGGGTCAGCTCGGTGGCGCGAACACTCAGCTCGCCGGTCTTGGTGCGGAACACCTCGCCCTTGACACCGATGATATCGCCCACGTCCAGCTTCTTGAAGGCAGCGTAGGCCTCCTCGCCCAGCTCGTCGCGGCGGACATACAGCTGGATATCGCCCTTGTCATCGCGCAGGTGGGCAAAGCTTGCCTTGCCCATCACGCGCTTGGACATCATACGGCCGGCCAGCGCAACCTGCTTGCCGCTGTCGGTCTCGTTGGGCAGATCCTTGAACTCTTCCTTCAGGTCGGCAGAGTATGCGTCCTGCGGGAACTTGGTCAGGGTGAAGGGGTCGTTTCCGGCAGCCTGCAGGTCGGCCAGCTTCTGGCGGCGCACCTGCACCTGCTCGCTCTCAGACAGGCCCTGAGCGGGGTTTCTCTTTTGCTCTTCCATGGTTTCCTCCCGTTCAGGCTCAGTTTGCGGCGTGGGTAATGGCCAGCACTTCGTACTCGACGGTCTGGCCGGAGGGCAGCAGGACCTCAGCCTTCTCGCCCACAGCCTTGCCCAGCAGTGCGTGGCCCACGGGGCTCTCGTCGCTGATCTTGCCGTTGATGGGGTCAGCCTCGGTGCGGCCAACGATGTCGTACTCCTCGGCCTCATCATCGCCGGTCATCTTGATGGAGACGTGGGTGCCAACAGAAACGCTGTCCACGCTCAGCTCGCTCTCGTCGATGATCACAGCGTTCTTGACCATCTGCTCCAGCTCGGTGATGCGGTTCTCCACCAGACCCTGGGTGTTCTTGGCTTCATCGTACTCGCTGTTCTCAGAAAGGTCGCCGTGGCTGCGGGCTTCCTTGATCTCCTCGGCCAGCTCCTTGCGGCGGACCGTCTTGAGGTATTCCAGTTCGTCCTGCATCGCCTTCAGGCCGGAAGCGGACATCTTGATTTCTTGTGCCATTTTGGATCTTCTCCTTGTCTATTGGATTGACGCAGCCGCAAAGCCGCGCACGAATGCTATTATGACTGTTCTATTATAATAGCAAGCCGAGAGCTTGTCAATAAAAACCACGGCGCTAGAGCGGAAAAAGCGGCGGTTTCGGCTCCCGCCCCTATGCAGAAGCGCCCCACCGGTTCCCCGGCAGGGCGCTTCCACTGGTTATTTGGGAATAGAGAATGGTTCGGTTGTGGGGGGCAACCCCCCAGTCGCTTTCAGCGACAGCCCCCGCTGATCGGGGGGCCCTTGGCATGGCGGATAGTTTCGCCTTTTTGCCAAGGCCGCCCCTATTAGGGGCGGTGGCATCCCGAAGGGATGACGGTGGGGTTTACTTTTCCTGTGCCTTATTCCACACGCGGATCACTTCAACACGGCTCACGGAATCGGTATCCACATAGGTCTCACCGTTGTCCTTTGCAGCCTTGAGCAGATCGTTTTCCACAGCCCAGGCAATGGCCTTCTGGGTATCGGTTGCATCGGCGGGCAGAACTGCGGCGGGTGCGGGCTTACCGGCATGGTTCCACACCAGCAGGGCCAGCTCGGCACGGTTTGTGGGGATGGCAGTACCAGCGGGCAGAGCGGTTTTCAGGTACAGCTCCGTGCCCAGCTGGTAGCCCTGCCATGCCAGAATGGCGGTGCCAACAGCGGCAGTGCCGACCACGGCGGCAGTGCCCAGAATGTTGGGCTCGTCCTCCTCAATGGAGGCATCCTTTGTCATGGCTTCGATGGTCACGCCACCGGCAGGCATCTGGAACTTCAGGGGATTGTTCTTGACATCCACATCCAGCGTTTCATCGGTGGTAATAGTCCACTGGTCAAATGCAACGGCATCGCTCTGGCTGGTGTAGGTCACGGTCACGTCAGCTTTTTCGGGCACCTTGGCGGTCAGCTCGCCCTTGCCGTTCTTCTCAGCCTTGATCTCTTCGTCACCATTCTTAATGGTAACATCAGCGTTCTTGACGGTCAGGGTGTAGAGCTTGGTTGCAGGGGTCAGTTCGGCGGCTTCTTCGGCAACAACGATCTGAGTGCCGCACTCACTCACGATCTTGTCCTCATTTTTCAGGGCAATATCAAAGGTATGCGTACCGGCCTTGCCATAGGTTACATCCAGCTTGAGTTCCCGATTCTGGCCCATCAGCTGCATCAACTCGGAAATGGTGTATTCCTTCTTGTCCAGCACTTTGTCATTCAGCATCACACTGGTAACATCATCATCGTAGGTCAGCGAAATCTTGATGCTGTTCATATTTTGCTTGAGCTCATCGATATCATCGCCGGGAGTAACAGTAACATTCACATCAGCAGGGGTGTTGACCAGATAATCACTCTTGGAAACCTCCGCAGTCAGCGAAGTGTTCGTGTATCTACGCCAGCCCGCATAAAGAGTAGTTGCCTTGGTAATAGGCTCGTTCTTGTATGCAGTGGTGCACTTTACATCCGTGTACCAACCTGTAAAGACCCATTCGTTCTCACTGTCGCTCAGTTTAGGCAGTTCAGTAACAGAACCACCATGTTCAACCGTTTTGTCAGCAGGCTTTACTCCGTGGTTATTATTCTCAAGTGTCACAGTGTACTGGTTCTTTGCCCACTTTGCATAATAAGTCTTACCAATTTCAGGGGTCGTTACTGCTTCACCGGTAAAATCAGCATTTTCATACCAGCCGGCAAAGGTGTAGCCTGCTTTTTCAGGAATATACAAACCAGTTTTGGCATCCGGAGTGCTGTTAGATTTTACTGTACCTCCATTCGTATTAAGAACGATAACCTGCGAATCGTCCCAATATTTGTCTGCGGTGGTCATAGGATTTTCTATTGCAGACATAAAGTACAGTCTCGTGCCATACTTCAGGTTAGCAAATGCTCGTTTTGAGAGTTGAAGTTTCGCATCCTTATTCTCAACAATAATATTAGACAGTCCAATATCACCCAAGACAATTTTATCTGGAGTACGATTAAACGCATCCTCTTCAATTTTCTCTACGTTCTCAGGAATTACCAAATCTCCGGTGAGCCCTGAACCAGCAAAGGCTGAATTTCCAATTTTCGTTACACTCTGCGGTAAAGCAACACGCGTGATTGCTCTGTAAGCTTCAAAGGCATGTGCACCGATTTCAGTAATACCATCGGCGATTTCAAGCTCTGTAACTGCATCATACACGTTATCGACTGCTACTTTTAGCTTTAAAATCAAATCAAAATTCCAAGGATTTCCAAAGGCCCCGCCTTTTAAATCTCCCATTGCACCAGTACCAGAAATCGTAAGCTTATAGGTATTTTCACCATTCGGTGTCAATGTCCAAATAGCATTCCTGTAATATGTTTCAGTAAAGGTATGTCCTATGTAGTTATACTCCACAGAATAGTTATACGTCTGACTATCGCAGGAGCTGTCAGCACCACAATAACCAGTTAGCACTGGTTCTTCTGCAAACGCCGTAATTGCGCTCACTGGCAACAGTGCAAATATCATGCACGCCGCAACCAGCAAGCTTATGAGTCGTTTTTTCATAAAAATCCTCCTTTTATGAATACTCCCAAAATATAACCATGCCCGCACAAAGCAAAAAGAGCGCCGCACCGGCCAAATGGCTGGTACAACGCTCTGCGTTTTGTACTTTGGGAATCTACCGCCCTTGAGGTGATGCCCATGTGCAGTATGGTTGAGAAAGTTCAGCTGGCTGCCATATTACAGGCCCTGTAGCTTTGCGTCGCAGCCTTTCGGCTGGTTTGCCGATTCTTCTGTTTCAATGTGGCATCTTACACAAAAATCATAAAACTTTTTTTTTTTTTTCAATAACCCAAAACCATCTTTGGCGAGTTGCACAAAAGAGGAAGTATCTGTATAGCATTTTCGGATAGCGGCATCTCCCCGGGGAAAACGTTCCGCTTGGGGAATGGCGGCGTGTTTCCTCGCTTTTTCGTTGAAATATGCCAAGTTTTATGATATAGTAGTAGTCGTTTTTACGTTTCACTCCCCTACTCTCCCTGCGGAAAGGAAGCATCCATGAACCTGACAAAGCAGTTCTTCAAGTATGTGTCGCAGAATATTTTCGGTCTGATCGGCACATCGTGCTATATTCTGGCCGACACCTATTTCATCGCGCAGGCGGCGGGCACCGACGGCGTGACCCTGCTGAACCTCTGTCTGCCCATGTACAACCTGATCTTTGCCTTCGGCTCGATGATCGGCCTGGGTGCGGCCACCCGGTACGCCATCCTGCAGGCGCAGGGCGAGGCGCGGGCGCAGCGGTATTTTTCCAACGCCATCCTCTGCGCCTGCCTGATTGCCATCCCGTTCATGCTGGCGGGCGCGTTCTGCCCGAGCACGCTCCTGCAGCTCATGGGCGGCGATGGGGACATCGTGGCGCTGGGCCTGAACTACACCCGCATCTTCCTGCTGTTCACGCCCTTCTTCATGTGCAACTACATCTTCTCGGCCTTCGTCCGCAACGACGGCGACCCGTCCCTTGCCATGGTGGCCACCCTGAGCGGCAGCCTGTTCAATGTGGTGTTCGATTACATCTTCATCTTCCCCATGGGGCTGGGCCTGCCCGGCGCGGCGCTGGCAACGGCCATCTCGCCGGTGCTCAGCATCGCCATCTGCAGCCGCCACTTCTTTCAAAAGAGCAACACGCTCACCTTTGTCCGGCAGGCCCCCTCGGCCCGGCTGCTGGTGCAGAGCTGCCAGCTGGGCATCTCCGGTTTTGTCGGGGAGCTTTCCTCTGCCGTGACCACCACCGTGTTCAACTTCCTGCTGCTCCGGCTGGCGGGCAACGTGGGCGTGGCCGCCTACGGCGTGGTGGCCAACTTTGCGCTGGTGGCAACAGCCATCTTCAACGGCGTGGCCCAGGGTGCCCAGCCGCTGGTCAGCCAGTGCTACGGCAAAAATGAGATGGCCGGGGCAAAAAAGCTGCTTCTGCTGGGCTGCGGTACCGCGCTGGCGCTGGCGGCGGTGTTGTACGGTGCCGTGTTTGGCTTTACCGATACCTTTGTTGCCCTCTTCAACAGCGAGAGCTCTGCTCTGATGGCCGAATATGCCCACAGCGGTATGCGCATTTACTTCCTGGGCTACTTCTTTGCGGGCTGCAACATTGTTGCGGCGGGCTATCTGGGTGCGGTCAACCGCCCCACCGAGGCCACCATCACCTCGGTCAGCCGGGGCGTGGCCGCCATCGTCACCTGCTCGCTGATCCTGAGCGCCCTGTTCGGCATGAACGGCGTGTGGTCGGCCTTCCCCGCCGCCGAGGCCATCACGCTGGCCCTGACGGTGTTCCTGCTCAAGCGCCCGCAGTCTGTGTGCGGCTGAACGCCTCCACAGAAAAGAGCCGGGTGCTGCCCCGGCTCCTGAACATTTTAAATATACAGTGCCTGCTCCCGCTGGCTTTCCGCCGGGCTGAGGGGCCGCGCTGTCTGACCGGCCAAGGCCCGCCACTGTGCGGGAGATTGGCCGGTCTCTTTTTTGAACACCCGGCACAGGTAGTTGGCCCCTGAGAAGCCGCACAGGCTGGCAATGACATCCAACGTGTATTCCCGGTGCAGGAGCAGCCGCATGGCAGCTTCCACCCGCACGGTGGTCAGGTAGCGCCCCGGGGGCACCCCAACGGCGGCGGTAAAGGTGCGGACAAGGTGGCTCTTGGAGACCCCCAGCCGCTCACTGAGCTCTTCCACGCCGTACAGGCCAGCGTAGTTCTGGCGGATATCCTCAATGGCGGCCTCCACCAGCGGCGGCAGAGGCGGGGCGGCGCTGTCGGCCCCCGCAAGCTCACAGAGCAGGGCAAAGGCCAGCTGGCTGGCGGCCCGGCTGCGGGGCGTGTCGGCCTCGGCGGCAAGGCGGCCCAGCAGCTCTGCGGCGGCGGGGCAGGTCTCGCCCCGGGCCAGGAACGGCAGCTCCGTCAGCCCGGCAAGGAACTGCACCGCCGCCTGTCCGGTCAACTGGATGCAGAGCAGGTGGCTCTCCCCTTCCGGGGTCAGGGTCAACGGGGCGCGGCTCAGCACCAGATGGCCCGCCGCCGCGCTCTGGGGCGGCAGGATCAGTGCGCTGCCCGCCGGGGAGGGCGAGGCATCGGTCAGGCTGGCAGTGCATCTGCCGCTGGAGATCAGGCAGACCCACAGCCCCTCGCCGGTCAGGGTCAGGGGTTCTTTGGGCTGGATATCCCGCACCACGCCAAGGGCTGCGGTGCTTGTCCAATCATAAAGCAATATCTGACACCTCAAATCAATAAAATGCTATTTTATATCACAAAGTTATCTGTTATTATAATACCAACGAGAGCGTGCACCGTCAAGGTGCCGTAACATAGAAAAAATTTAATGGAGGCAATGACCTATGGCTTCGATTAGCTGCCAGCACATCTACAAGATCTATCCGGGCGCTACTGCTCCTTCTGTTACCGACTTCAACCTGGAGATTCAGGATAAGGAGTTCATCATCTTCGTCGGCCCCTCTGGCTGCGGCAAGTCCACCACCCTGCGCATGATCGCCGGTCTGGAGGAGATCTCCAAGGGCGAAATGTACATCGGCGGCCGCCTGATCAACGACGTTCCTCCCAAGGATCGTGATATCGCCATGGTGTTCCAGAGCTACGCTCTGTACCCCCACATGACCGTTTACAAGAACATCGCTTTCGGTCTGGAGCTGCGCAAGACCCCGAAGGACGAGATCGACCGCCGCGTTCACGAGGCTGCCAAGATCCTGGAGATCGAGCACCTGCTGGACCGCAAGCCCAAGGCTCTGTCCGGCGGCCAGCGTCAGCGTGTTGCTCTGGGCCGTGCAATGGTTCGTAATCCGGCAGTCTTCCTGCTGGACGAGCCCCTGTCCAACCTGGATGCAAAGCTGCGTACCAGCATGCGCACCGAGATCATCAAGCTGCACAAGAAGCTGGCTACCACCTTCATCTACGTTACCCATGACCAGACCGAGGCTATGACCATGGGCGACCGCATCGTTGTTATGAAGGACGGCATCATCCAGCAGGTCGATACCCCGCAGAACCTGTACGATATGCCCTGCAACATGTTCGTTGCCGGCTTCATCGGCAGCCCCCAGATGAACTTCCTGGACGGCACCGTGACCAAGAACGGCGATCAGTACGCCATTGACCTGGGCGGCGACACCATCCCCCTGCCCAAGGAAAAGACCGCTGACGGCAAGCTGGATTCCTACGTTGGCAAGAAGGTCAAGATGGGCATCCGTCCTGAGGATATCGACGACGAGCCCGAGTTTATGGCAAAGCACCCCGACTGCCACCTGGAGGCTCAGGTCGATGTGTCCGAAATGATGGGCGCTGAGATCTACCTGTACCTGGAGTACAAGGGCAACAAGATGACCGCCCGTGTTGCTCCCACCTCCAAGGCACGCAACGGAGACACCGTCCGCGTTGCATTTGATCCGCACAAGGTCCACGTCTTTGATGTCGAGACCGAGCAGACCATCCTGAACTAAGTTCTCCAGGGATCATCTTTTGATCCTCCTAATAAGCAAAAGCCGCCGGGAAGCGATTTCCGGCGGCTTTTGTCTAAAAGAACACACATTGGAACATTATAAGGGAGATTTCACCATGGAACACATGATGCTTCTGGTCACCTACCGTATGCTCCCCGGCCAGCGGGACGCTTTTCTGCAGGAGGTCGCCGCTGCCGGCATTCTGGCAAAGGTCCAGCAGGAGGACGGTTTTGAGCGCTACGATTACTACCTGAGCGCCGCCGACCCGGACGAGTTGCTCATCGTTGAGGAGTGGGACTCCGAAGCCCAGCAGCAGGCCCACGTAAACACCGACCACATGGCCCAGCTCCGCGCCATCAAGGAGAAACATGTTGCTTCCACCGCGATGCAGCGCATTGCCAAAGCCGACTGAGCACGAGAGGATAGAAAAGCACCCGCGGCCTGCTGGCTGCGGGTGCTTTTTCCGAAGGAGAGAACGGAATGCTCAGCCCTTGACACCGCCCAGTGCAACACCACGGACGATGAACTTGGACAGCAGCAGATAAACAATGATCACAGGCAGGATGGCAATGGCCACCAGCATATAGACCTTGCCCATATCGAACTTGAGGAAGTCGGCACTGCGTAGCTGTGCAATGAGGATGGGCAGGGTCTTTTTGTCTGCCGTATCCAGCACCAGTGCGGGGATGAAGTAGTTGTTCCAGCTGGACACAAAGGAGAAGATGGCCTGCACCGCCAGAGCGGGCTTCATAATGGGAAGCACGATATGGTTGAAGGTGTAGAACTCCCCTGCGCCATCGATGCGGGCGGCTTCCACGATCTCCATGGGCAGGCTGGCATCCAGATACTGCTTCATAAAGAAGAACACCGCCGGGGCCGCAATGCTGGGGATGATGAGGGGAATGAAGCTGTTCTTCAGCCCCATCTTTGTGATGAGCTGCAGGAAACCCAGCGCCGAGACCTGGGTCGGCATGGTCATAATGAGCAGGATGATGGCAAACGCCGCCTTTTTGAACCGGAAGTTATAGGCGTAGATGCCGTAGGCTGTCAGGGCCGAAAAATAGACACTGAGGGCAGCCGAGCAGCCGGACACGATCAGGCTGTTCCGCACACCAGTCAGCACCGGGATGTTGGCATCTGACAGCACATTTTTCAGGTTGGTCATCAAGGATCTGCCCGGCAGAAAGGAAAAGCCCTTCTGGATCTCAAAATGGGTACGGGTGGAATTGATGACCAGCACATAGAAGAAGAACAGGCATAAAAAGCTCAGCAGCACCAGCGCCGCATAGCACACCGTGCGGCGGGCCGCAAGGGTCGCTTTTTCGGATCTTGTCTTGACTGCGTGTGACATTATGCTTTTCCTCCCTTCACCTGTTTGGCCGCCTGCCTGCGGGCCTTGCGCTCGGCCTTGCTCAGGCCGTCGTCCTCCTTGGTCAGGGCCATGTAAACGATCACGCAGAGCACTGCGCACACCAGGAACAGCACCACCGAGACCGCGCCGGCCATGCCGTAGTTCTTGCTGAACAGGTGGTTGTTCAGGTACATGATCATGGTGGTGGAGGTGCGGTCGGGGCCGCCCTTGCCGTTGGTCAGGATCTGCGGCACATCGAACATCTGCAGGCCGCCGATCATCGAAGTGATCATCACATAGACCAGGATCGGCCGGATGAGCGGGATGGTGATCTTCCAGAACATCTGGTTCGGGGTGCAGCCGTCCAGCTCCGCTGCCTCATACAGGGTGGGGTCCACGCCCATGATGGCCGCCATCAGCATGATGGTCGTATTGCCGAACCACATCAGGAAGTTCATCAGGCCGATAAGGCCGCGGTTGCCCCAGACACTGTTCAAGAAGCTGAAGGGCTCCTTGAGAATGCCCATGCCCACCAGTGCAGCGTTCACGGGGCCGTTATCCGAGAACAGGGCAAAGAACAACATGGCAAATGCCGAAGCCATGATGAGGTTGGGCATGTAAATGACTGTCTTGAAGAAGGTCTGGCCCTTCAGCTTCAAGCGCAGGTCGGTGAACCAAGCCGCCAGCAGCAGCGAGATGGCGATCTGCGGGATGAAGCCGATGATCCAGAGCAGCAGCGTGTTGCCAAAGTATTTGGGCAGGTCGGTTGCAAACAGGGTGATGTAGTTCTTCAGGCCCACAAAGGTGGGGCCGATGATCTTCAGGCCGCTGCGGTAATATTCAAAAAAGCTGTAATAGATCGTAGACCCCAGTGGAATGAGCTGGAACAGCGCAAAGATGAGGAAGAACGGTGCAATGAAGATATAGCCCCACTTTGCATAGCTGATCGAGCCGTTCTTCTTTGGTTTTGCTCCCATAGTAACTGCCCTCCTGACGTACACTGCCCAAAGCAAAACGGGGCGGGCGGGATCAGCGTCCGGCCCGCCCCATTCGGATTCGGTTCAAAAGGTTTTCAGGTTCCGGCTGCGCTTATGCGGGCCAGACCACATCGGTCAGCTCGGGGTACTTTTCCTTGATGGCGGTCTCGAAGTTTGCCTTTGCGGTATCCTCGTCCACCGTGCCGGTAAAGTAATCCTTGAAGGCATTCTGGAAGCTCTCGTTCAGGCCCTGATCGTACGGGCCTGCGTTGGACATATCGATCTTCTTTGCAGCTTCTGCAAACAGGGCGATATGGTTCTGGCCGCCCAGGAAGTCGGAGGCATAATCGCTGTTTGCGATCTCTTCCATGGCCTTCTCGTTGTTGGTGTAATCCTGCGTATCCAGAGTGATCTGCTTCATAATGGCTTCGTCGCAGGTCAGCTTCTGCATCACGTCGCGGATGATATCGGTATTATCGGTACCGGCTGCCGCGCAGATCCAGGTGCCGCCCCAGTAATAGGGCTGAGGACCTTCGCAGACTGCGTAATCGCCGTAGATGCCGTTGCCCACTTCTTCCTTGCCGCCCTCGGCCACAGGGGTCTCCAGAGAGTTGCCCAGCAGGGTGAAGTTGATGCCCCAGGTGGAATAGAAGAAGCCAAACACCTTGCCGCTCGGGCCCTGATCGGCTGCCCACTGGCTGTCCCACAGGCTGGACTTGTTGTTGTAGCCCTTATCGGTGTACTCCTTGGTTTGATCGACCCACTTCATAATGTTGGGGTCTACCTTGACGGTCGTGCCGTCCACCCAGGGAGCGTCCACATTGTTGGAGAAGGTGCGGTAAGCATCATCGAAGCCGGACAGCATCTTGTAGCCCTTTGCATAGGCCTGTGCAGCCACCTCGTTGAACTTATCCCAATCGGACAGATGGCTCTGCACCTCGGTGGGATCATCGGTGCCCAGCACTTCCTTGGCGATGCTGCGGCGGTATGCGAACAGACCGGGGGTCGCCTGCCAGGTGGTGCCGCGCTGGCTGCCGTCCACGCTGACAATGTCCTTGGTGTACTGGTACTGACCAGCCAGATCGGCATCGGTCAGGCCGATGTCTGCCTTGACATCCAGCGCGTAATCGGAATCCACATACTTCAGTGCGTAGTCAGCCTCGATCAGGAAGATATCTACCTTGTCATCATCGGCGGCAGAGTCCTGATTCAGCAGGGCCTCATCCAGCTTATTCTGGTAGTTGTTGTTCTCGTTGGCGTTGATGGTCCACTTGACAACGGTGCCATCTTTCAGGGTGGTGGTAGATTTATCCTCAGCGATGGAGGCGACCTCGGGGTAATAGTTATTGAAGCGGCCCTGGAACTCGTCGTTCCAGCACCAGATATTCAGCACCTTGCCCTGAGCTGCCGGAGCAGCGGAAGCGGCGGAAGAAGTTGCGGCAGAGGATGCCGCGCCGGTAGAAGAAGAGGAGCCGCCGCATGCGCTCAGTGCTGCACTGATGGTAACTGCACCGGAAGCCAGCAGGAAATTACGACGCGAAATCTTTCTCATAATGAAAAACCTCCTTCAATGGTTTTCGTGAAAAAGCGTTTCAAATTCAAGGCTCCGGTTCGCCCGGAACCAAATCCAACCCATTCATTCGATGCTGCGCACCGAGCCGCCCTCCAGCAGTTTTCCTGTCACCGGGATCTGCTCGGCCAGCGTCACACGGGGGTGCTCGATCATCTGCACCAGTTTATCCGCTGCCATCCGGCCCAGCATTCTGGTGTTCTGCTGCCAGGTCACCAGCTGGGGTTTCATCACGCGGGAGAGGTAAATGCCGTCATATCCCATCACGGAAATATCCTCCGGGATGCTCAGGCCCGCTTCCTGCAGAGCGATGCAGCCGCCCATGGCCGAGAAATCATCGGGGAAGAGGATGCAGGTGGGCCGCTGGGGCAGTGCCAGCAGGGCCCGGGTCTCCTCGGCACAGCGGTCGGGATCGTGATACACACCGCAGCGCACATATTCTTCGGGAACCTGCAGCCCCAGCTCCGCACAGCTCTTGTAGAAGCCCGCCAGCCGGTTCTCCGTCACCGCCGTGCGCTCGCCATGGATAAAGGCGATGCGGCGGTGGCCGTTGGCGTAGGCGTACCGCACCAGCGCCGAAAGCCCGTTGACATTATCGGAAAGGACCGCCATCCGGTTGTTGAACACATGGTCGATGGTCACCACCGGCACATCACTGTTGACCAGCTCCACCACCTGCGGATCGTTGAAATCCACGCAGGCGATCACCGCTCCATCCACGCCCCGGTAGTGGCAGTGCTCCAGATAGGTCATTGTTCTGCCGCCGAGGTTCCGGTTGACAAAGGTGATATCATAGCCCAGCTTTTCCACCTGCACCTTGAAGCTGTCCAGCACCGCCGAAAAGTACTCGTGGGCCAGGCCGCTCTGCCGCTCGTCCACAAACAGAACGCCAAGGTTGTAGGTACGGTTGGTCTTCATTGCGCGGGCCGCCATATTGGGCACATAGCCCATCCGGCGGGCCGCCTCGCGGACACGGTCGCGGGTCGCAGCAGAGATGTCCGACTGGCCATTGAGCGCTTTGCTCACCGTTGCCACCGAGACACCGCATTCACGCGCCAGATCTTTTAAGGATGACATTTCGCCGCCCTCCCTCACAGGGACCCGCTCAGGGCTCCCGAGCGAATCCTAAATCGTTTTCGCAATTTCAATATAGCGCACTTTGCACTAAAAATCAAGCAGAAGAAGAAAAGTTTTATCCTAAAAGTCCGCATTTCAGCAGGTTGCGAGATTTCATTTCCTCAGAATTATGCAGTCTGTATCGTTTTCGTTACATTTCGTTACCGTTCGATAATTTTTTCGTTCCCATACCGGTTTTCACCCCTGAACCAGCCCGCTGCACCCTTGTTGTATATTTCAGGTCCGCTCTTGATTTTTCCCGAAGGATAGACTATTCTTAGGGTGACAAGTGCCTTTCCCACCCTTGGGCCGCAAATTCTAAATCGTTTTCGCCATCAAATGATTTCAGCATTTCCGGTTTACCCTATAAGGAGGAACAAGGCTATGAGATTCGGACATTTTGATGATGTGCGCCGGGAATATGTGATCGACACGCCCCGCACTCCCCTGCCCTGGATCAACTATCTGGGCAGCGAGGACTTTTTCAGTCTGGTGTCCAACACCGGCGGCGGTTACAGCTTTTACCGGGATGCCCGGCTGCGGCGGCTGACCCGCTACCGCTACAACAATTCCCCGCTGGACATGGACGGCCACCGCATCTACATCAACGATGGCGGCACCATCTGGAACCCGGGCTGGCAGCCCGCCAAGACGGAACTGGACAGTTACACCTGCCGCCACGGTCTGGGCTACACGATCCTGCAGGGCGAAAAAAACGGCATTGCGGCCGCTCAGGAGTTGTTCGTGCCCCGGGGCGATGCCTGTGAGATCGACCGGCTGACGCTGGAAAACAAGACCGCTGCCCCCCGCACGCTGGACGTGTTCAGCTATGTGGAGTTCTGCCTGTGGGATGCCATGGACGACAGCTCCAATTTCCAGCGCAACTTTTCCACCGGCGAGGTGGAAGTGGTGGAAGGTGCCATCTATCATAAGACAGAGTACCGGGAGCGCCGGGATCACTACGCCGTGTTCTGGGCCAACGCCCCCGTTACCAGCTTCGACACAAGCCGGGATGCCTTCTGCGGCGTGTACGGCGGCCCCGCCGCACCGGAAGCGGTCAAAGCCGGTCACTGCTCGAACAGCATTGCCCACGGCTGGGCTCCGGTGGGTGCCCACCATTTCCATCTCACACTGGCACCGGGTGAGAAAAAGAGCATCATCTTCGGGCTGGGCTACATTGAAAACCCGGTCGGGGAAAAATTCAGCGCTCCCGGCATCATCAACAAAGCCCGGGCCGAGGCCATGATGGCCCGCTATGCCACCGACGCACAGGTGGATGCCGCCCGCAGGGCACTGGCCGACTACTGGCAGGAGCTGCTCTCGGGCTGGCAGCTGACCTCCGGCGAGGAAAAGCTGGACCGGATGGTGAGCCTGTGGAACCAGTATCAGTGCATGGTCACCTTCAACATGAGCCGCAGTGCCAGCTATTACGAGAGCGGCATCGGCCGCGGCATGGGGTTCCGGGATTCCTGTCAGGATCTGCTGGGCTTCGTCCACATGATCCCTTCCCGCGCACGGGAGCGCATTCTGGACATTGCTGCCACCCAGTTTGAGGACGGCAGTGCCTACCACCAGTACCAGCCCCTGACCAAAAAGGGCAACAGCGACGTGGGCAGTGGCTTCAACGATGACCCGCTCTGGCTCATTGCGTGCACCGCCGCCTATCTGCGGGAGACCGGTGACTGGTCGATCCTGGACGAGCCGGTTGCCTTTGACAACGACGTGACCAAAGCACAGCCCCTGATGGAGCATCTGCGCCGGAGCTTCCGCTACACCCATACCCATCTGGGCCCCCACGGCCTGCCCCTGATCGGCCGGGCCGACTGGAACGACTGCCTGAACCTGAACTGCTTCTCGGAGCACCCGGGCGAGAGCTTCCAGATCACCGGCCCCAGCGAGGGCCCCGTGGCTGAGAGCGTGTTCATTGCGGGCATGTTCGTGAAATACGGCCGCGAGTACGCCGAACTCTGTGACCACCTGCACCTCACCGAGGAGGCCGCCAGTGCCCGCACCGCCATTGACGCAGTAGAACAGGCCACCCTGACCGCCGGCTGGGACGGCGCATGGTTCCGCCGTGCCTACGATGCCTTTGGTGTCCCCGTAGGCAGCAGGGAATGCGACGAGGGGCAGATCTTCATCGAACCCCAGGGCATGTGCGTGATGGCCGGGATCGGCCGAGAGACCGGTCAGGCCGAAGCCGCACTGAAGAGCGTGGAGGAGCGGCTGGACACCCCGTACGGCGTGGTACTGCTCCAGCCCGCCTACACCACCTACCGGCTCAATCTGGGCGAGATCTCCAGCTATCCCCCGGGCTACAAGGAGAACGCCGGTATCTTCTGCCACAACAACCCCTGGATCAGCTGTGCTGAGACCGTGCTGGGCCACGGTGACCGGGCCTTTGCTGTCTACAAAAAGACCTGCCCGGCCTATATCGAGGACATCAGCGAGATCCACCGCACCGAACCCTACGTTTACAGCCAGATGGTGGCAGGCCGCGATGCCCCCACTTTCGGCGAGGCCAAGAACAGCTGGCTGACCGGCACGGCGGCATGGACCTTCGTGAACGTGAGCCAGTACATTCTGGGCATCCAGCCCACTCTGGATGGTCTGCGCGTTGACCCCTGCATCCCCCACACGCTGGCAGGCTACACCGTCACCCGCCGCTACCGGGGTGCCGTGTACCACATCCGGGTGGAGAACCCCCACGCCGTGCAGAAGGGCGTGCAGAGCGTCACCGTGAACGGCGCCCCTATTGCGGGCACCCTCCTGCCGCTGGCAAAGGCCGGTGAAAACGTGGAGGTCTCTGTCATTCTTGGATAACCCCCCTCACAGCAAAAAGACCGCCAAAGCAAGTAGAAACGCTTGCTCTGGCGGTCTTTTCAATACAGTTTTTTCAGCTTCAATTACAGCATCTTGGAAAGGAAAGCTTTCAGACGAGGATGCTTGGGGTTCGAGAAGAGCTCCTGCGGAGGCTCATCCTCCTGGATCCTGCCCTCATCGATGAAGATGACGCGGTTGGACACCTCGCGGGCAAAGCCCATCTCGTGGGTGACCACCAACATGGTGATGCCGGTGTGGGCCAGCTCCTTCATCAGCTCCAGCACCTCGCCGACCATCTCAGGGTCGAGGGCGGAGGTGGGCTCGTCGAACAGGATGACATCCGGGTCCATGGCCAGAGCGCGGGCAATGGCAATGCGCTGCTGCTGGCCGCCGGAAAGGCTCTTGGGGAACACATTGGCTTTATCGGACAGGCCGACACGGGCCAGCAGCTCCTCGGCACGCTTGGAAGCCTCCTCCTTGCTCTTGAGCTTGAGCAGCTCCGGGGCCAGGCAGAGGTTCTGCTTGACGGTCAGGTGGGGGAAGAGGTTGAAGTGCTGGAACACCATGCCCATCTTCTGGCGCACGGCATCGATGTGGGCATCATCCACCTCGATGCCTTCAAACTTGATGGAGCCGCCGGTGGGGATCTCCAGCCGGTTCAGGCAGCGCAGGAAGGTGGACTTGCCGCAGCCGGAGGGGCCGATCAGGCAGACCACATCGCCGCGGTAGATGTCGATATCGATGCCCTTCAGGACATCCAGGGTGGGGGTGGGCTGCTTTGCGCCCTTTTTGACCTCACCGCCGTAGGTCTTGGTCAGACCACGGACTTCCAGGATCTTTTCAGCATGATTAGCGGTCACCTTGCGCCATCCTCCTCTCAAACTTCGACAGCAGCCATGTAAAGATCATGACTAAAATCAGATAGACCACTGCAACGCCCAACAGGGGGAACATGGCCTCGTAAGTACGGTTCATAATGCCCTGCGCCGCATACAGCAGCTCTTTGCCGCCGATGACGGTGATGAGCGAGGTATCCTTGAGCAGGATGATGAACTCGTTGCCCAGTGCAGGCAGCACCGCGCGGATGGCCTGCGGAATGACGATGACCACCATGGTGGTCATGTAGTTCAGGCCCAGGCTGCGGCCGGCTTCCATCTGGCCGGGGTCCACCGCCATCAGGCCGCCGCGGATGATCTCCGAAACGTAAGCGCCCGAGTTGATGCCCAATGCCAGTGCGCCGACCATGGTAAAGTTGCGGCTGTTGGCAAAGATGACCATGCTCATAATGAGCAGCTGCACCATCATGGGGGTGCCGCGGATGATGGTGGTGTACACCTGACAGACGGCGTTGAAGAAGCCCAGCACCGGGTTCCTGCGGCCGGGACGCTGCTGGTCGTGCGCAACACGCACCAGTGCGACCACGCTGCCCAGCACCACGCCCATTGCCAGCGCAATGGCGGTGACCAGCAGAGTGGTGCCCACGCCCTGGATGTACTGCACCCAGCGGTCGTTCAGGATGAACGCCTGATAGAATTTGAAGAACATTTCCTGCCCGAAGCCCAGCTTCGTGCCGCTATTCAGCAGCTCTTTCAGCAGTTCGTATTGTGCGGCCATTCGCATCCTCGCTTTCTAAAATTGTTAGAATTTTGTAACCTGTTCTTTCCAAAAAAGGGGAGGTGCCCCAGATGGGGCCGCCTCCCCGTGATACAAGATACAGCTGAATTATTCAGCGGTGATGTACTTGTCCACGATGGACTGCAGGGTGCCGTCAGCCTTCAGCTCTTCCAGAGCGGCATTGACAGCATCCTCCAGAGCGGAACCCTTTGCCATGCCAATGGCGTAGTCCTCCTCGGCGTAACTGGTGTCCAGAATGACCAGACCAGGGTTGGCGGCAACGTACTCCTTTGCAGGGGCATTGTCGATGACAACTGCATCGACCTGGCCATTCTTCAGAGCCTGCACAGCGGTCAGGCCGTCGTCGTATGCGACCACAGCATCATCACCGAAGTCATCAGAGCAGTAGATGTAGCCGGTGGTGCCGCGCTGGGTGCCGATCTTCTTGCCTGCCAGATCATCGGGAGAAGCAATGTCAGAGCCGTTCGGCACAATGATGGACTGGATGCCGGTGGCGTAGCTGTCGGAGAAGTCCATCACAGCCTTGCGCTCGTCGGTCACGGTAACGCCAGCCATGACGATATCGGCCTTGCCCTGCTGCACGCTCAGCAGTGCTGCGTCGAAGTCCATATCATCGATCTGCAGTTCCAGGCCCAGCTTCTCAGCGATTGCCTTGGCGGTGTCCACATCGATGCCCTCGATCTCACCGGAGTCGGTGGTCATCTCGTACGGAGGGAAGGTGGCGTTGGTGGCCATGGTCAGCTTGCCAGCCTCAACGGTGGTCAGTTCAGCGGCAGCGCTGGTGGAAGCAGCTGCACTGCTTGCAGCGGAAGAAGCGGTGCTGGAGGCGGAACCGCCGCAGGCAGTCAGAGCCAGAGCGGCAGCGGTCAGACCAGCGGCAGCCAGAAAGCTGCGGCGATTGATCTTTTTCATATTCAAACACTCCTCTGTTGATTGTATATTTTTTCACTTTCCCGGCACGATGCGCTTCATCGTGTCATCCAGGAACAGAATTAGTATATGTTGTACAAATAAAAAAGTCAAGTGTTGTGCAAAAAATCGGAACAAATGATACCCTTTTGAAAACATTTATACATGCAGCACCACATTCTGTGTGTATATATGCATTCCGCCCTGGTGTTTCCGCCTTTCCGCTGCATTCTGCCGGAAAATGTTCCCCGCATAACCAACGAGACCGCCCACCGGGCGGTCTCGTTTTTGTTTTATCGGCGTTTCTGCGGCAGGGGGATGCCCAGCACAAGCGCAATGCCCACGGCCAGCGCCACGGCGATCTTGAAGGTGGAGATGCCGTTTGCCAGCGCCAGCGCGTTGTCGCCCTGAATGAAGTAGTAGGCGCTGTAATAGATACCCGCACCGGGCACCAGCGGAAAGATGCCGGTGAGCAGGAACACCGTCACCGGTGCTCTGAGGGTCATCGCAAGGATGCGGGCCAGCAGCGTCAGCGGAATGACCGCCAGCAGCGAGGCTGCAAAGGCTTCCATCCCGAACAGCTCCGCGATCTCGTATACCAGCCATCCCACTGCGCCCACCAGCCCGCAGTAGGGCAGGGTGCGCCTGGGGCAGGCAAAGAGGATGGCAAAACTCAGGGTGCCCGCCCCGGCCAGCAGGAACTGCAGGGCCAGACGGCCCAGCTGCTCCCCGGTGAAAAGAAGCTCTGTCATACCACGGCCACCCCCTTCAAAAAGGCATAGAGGCTCAGCACAAGGCCGGTGCCGATGGCGATGCTGGCCGCAATGAGCAGTGCGTCGATCATCCGGATGGTGCCGGACAGGTAATCGCCCTGCACAAAATCCCGGATGCCCATGGTAAAGGCGATGCCGGGGGTCAGGATCATCAGGGTGCCGATGATGGCGTGGCTGGACTCAGTGCCCAGCAGGCCGCAGCCCAGAATGCAGCACAGGGTGATGAGGGCGGCGGTGGAGATGGTGCGAAACCCGCCCCCCACGCCGCGCCGCCCGCAGAACAGCAGATAGGCGTTGGCCGCAACACCGGCCGCAGCAGCGGCAAGCCCGGCTTTCAGATCGCCGCCAAAGATCAGCGCAAAGCAGAACGCGCCGCCCATGCCCGCCGCAAGCTGCACCCAGTCCTTTGGAAAAGGGATGCACCTGGCCTGAGCCAGACGGGCCTCGGCCTCGGCGACGGTCTCCACTTCCCCGGACGCGATCTGCCGCGAAAGCTGGTTTACTGCCGCCACCCGCCCCAGGTGGGTGGTACGGGTGGGCACGTTGCGCACCTCGCTCATCTCCGCCGTGCCTGCGCTGGCAAAAATGCCGTTGGTCAGCACATAGACATGGAACTCCCGCAGGTGGAAGCTGGCCGCCATGATCTCCATGGTCTGCTCCACCCGGAACACCTCTGCCCCGTTCTCCAAAAGGGTCTGCCCAGCCGCCATGATAAAATCCATGATGCGGCGGCGCTGTTCCCTGTCCGGGTACAATTCCCTCTCTGCCATGCTGTGGTCTCCTTAAAATTGGCATAAAAAATGACCGCCTCAACGTTTCAATGCCTGAGCGGTCATTTTTCTTGACGAATCTATTTGTAGTATAGTCAATCTCCGGCGGCTTGTCAAGCAGGCACGCCGTTTTTTCAGAACTTGAACAGGTTCACGATCCGCTGCCACAGGCGGGTGAAGAAGTTGCCTTCCTGCACATCGGCGGTGGTCTGGGCGGTAACATCCGCAGCGGCGACCGTCTCACCGGTCTTATAGATGAACTTCACGCTGCCGGAAGCATCCTCGGACTTACCGGCAAAGCTGGTGTAGTCCTCCAGACGGCTGGTCATCTCGTCCAGCACGGTCTTCAAGCCATGGATCTGCTCCTCGTCCAGAGCGCCGGTCAGCTTGGAGATGCCCTCCTCATTGAACTGGTTCAGGCCATCGTTCAGCCGGACCGTACCATCGCTGAGCTGGCCTGCGCCATCATTCAGGGTGGTCACGCCGTCATACAGGGTCTTGGTGCCATCGGCCAGCTGGGCGGCACCGTCCTTTGCGGAGTGGGCACCGTCAGCAGCGGTGGCAACACCGTTGGTGTACTGGTTGACACTGGACACGAAATACTGGATCTGCGCCAGGCTGTTCTTCAGGGCACGGACATCGGCGATATCCTGGCTGTTCTCAGCCTGATACTTCAACTCGTCATGCACGGTCTGCTTGGCGCTGGCAGTGCTCAGGTCAAGCATGGCGCTGAACATGGAGGGGTCGTAGCTCTGCATCAGCCGCAGAGCAGCTTCCAGGTCGTGGTTGGTCTTGGTTGCGGAGAGATACAGGGCAATGTCCAGCTGGCTGGCCTTGAAGCTGGGCTCTTGCTCCCAGACGGTGCGCACCATCTTCTTGCGGGCAGCGGCCAGTGTCTTTTCGTTCATGGTCAGCACTTCGTCAATGACGGAAGCGTAGTTGTCCCAGGTCATGGGGGTGTCGATCAGGCCGCCCTCCATCAGGGTGCTGTTGGCAGAGGCCAGAACGCCATCGGCCACCTGCTGGGCACCGGCCTGCAGGGCAGCGTTATTGGAGCTCAGGGTATCCAGACCGTTGGTCAGCTGGCCCAGACCATCGTTCAGGGTGGAAGCGCCGCTGTTCAGCTGAGAAGCGCCGTCCAGCAGGGCCAGGGTACCGTTGGCCAGCTGAGAAGCACCGTCCACCAGTTGGGCGGCACCATCCATCAGCTGATTCATGGCATCGTTCAGCTGGCTAATGCCATCGGTCAGCTCGTTGATGCTGCTCAGGTCAAAGGCATTGGTGCCCAGCGCATCGGCGTTGGTGGCACAGGCCAGCATGACCTGCGGTGCGGTCAGGTTCTCGACATCGGCTTCCACGGTGACGCTGTCCTGCAGATAATCCTCCACAGTGGACAGGTCATCGGGCAGCAGGCCGTCCAGAGATTCCTTCACGCCGGGCAGGCAGACAAAAGCGGCCACGCTGCTCTTGGCGGCAGATTCCAGCATTCCGTGCTCGGCGCTCAGGTTGGTGGCATCCTGACCAAAGATCACGCCCACAGCAGTGATGAGCGGGGTGACAACGGTGCGCTCCTTGCCGTTGACGGTCACGGTGCCGGTCTCGTTGTTGGTCAGGTCGATGGTCACGGTCAGGTGGCCGCTCTTGCCGATCAGGTTCTCAAGGCTGTCGGTCACGCCGTCCAGCGTATAGGTGACATTTGCGGTGATGGGCAGGGCCTTGTCGGTATTTCCCTTATAGTACACGTCGGTGTCGTCGGTGTTCCAGACCAGCTTTTCGCCGTCCTGGGTGAACGCGGCATCGCTCTCGGTGTTCTGGATATCGGTCAGAGTGCTCTCATCGGTGACATTGGACAGGCCGGAAGCGCTGTACAGGTGCTCGCTGACGGTGGTGGACTTGATGGAGCCGTCGGCGTTCATCACGGCGTAGACGGTCTCTTCCTTGGAATAATCGGCCTTGGCGGCTGCAAAGGCGGGCAGGGTCATGCCTGCGGCGAGAGTCAGCGCCAGCGCCGCACTGGCGAAACGAAGCGATTTTTTCATGGTAGTTACTCCTTATCAGACTTCTTGGCGTTGGAAGATTCAGGGACCAGCCAGTGCATGGTGGTGTGGCGGATGACCCAGTCCAGCAGCATCAGGGCAGCGGGCAGAACGACCAGAATGACAGCCATACTGATCAGTGCGCCGCGGGAGATGAGCCGGCAGATGCTCTGCAGCAGCTCCATCTTACTGATGGCGGCCACGCCGACGGTAGCGGCAAAGAAGGTCAGGCCGCTGGTCAGGATGGACTGGCTGCAGTGCTCCAGCGACTGCTGGGCAGCTTCCTGCGGGGTGCGGCCATAGCTGCGCTCCTCGTGATAACGGGTGGTCATCAGGATGGAGTAGTCCACAGTCGCGCCCAGCTGGATGGTACCGATGACGATGCTGGCGATGAAGGGCAGCTGAGTACCGGTGAAGTACGGGATGCCCATATTGATGGAGATGGCGGCCTCGATGCTGGCAACCAGCAGCACAGGGATGGACAGGCTCCGGAAGGAGATCAGGATGATGGCAGCGACTGCCATGATCGACCAGACGTTGACATTCTTGAAGTCCACGTCCGCAACCTCGATCAGATCCTTGGTCATGGCACCCTCGCCGGTGATGACACCGTTGGGGTCAACCGCCTTGATAAGGTCGTTCATCTCGGTCAGCTGGTTGTTGATGGCATCGGTGCCGGTCTTATAAGAGCTGTTGGCCAGAATGAGCTTGTAGCCGCCGGACTGCAGGATCTCGGTCACGCTGTCGGGCAGCAGTTCGGTCTGGAAGCCCGGGCCGGTGATGGAATCCAGGCTCACCACCTGGGTGATGCCATCCACATCCTTGAGCTCATCGCAGAGGTCAGACACCTGCGTCGCGGTCAGGTCCTCATCCACCAGAATAAAGTGGGAGGTGGTCATGCCAAAGTCCTCGCCCAGCTTGTTGGTGCCAACGATACCGGTCAGATCCTGGGGCAGCGAGTCGAACAGGGTGTAGTAGACCTCAGTCTTTTGCTGGGCCACCACAAAGGGCACCAGCAGCACAAGAAAGACGACCACGATGGGCATTGCGTGCTTGGAAACAAAGTAGCTGAGCTTGGTCAGCTTGGGCACGATGGTGCGGTGCTTGTACTTTTCGACCTGCTGATCAAAGGTCAGGATCAAAGCAGGCAGAATGACGATGGTGCAGATGACACCCAGCGCCACACCCTTTGCCATAACAACACCGATATCGCGGCCCAGCGTCAGGCGCATGGCGCACAGTGCCAGGAAGCCCGCAATGGTGGTCAGGGAGGAAGCGGTGATGGAGGTCATGGTCTTGCAGATGGCGGTCACCATGGCTTCCTCGTTGGAGGAGCGGAGTTCCTTTTCCTCCTGATAACGATGGAGCAGGAAGATGGAGAAGTCCATCGTCACGCCCAACTGCAGCACCGTGGAAAGCGCCTGGGTGATGTAGCTGATCTGACCCAGGAAGATGTTGGTGCCAAAGTTGTACGCAATGGGGAACAGCAGGCCCAGCATGAACAGCACAGGCGTGATGGTGCTCTCCAGCGAGAGGAACAGCACCAGCATACTGGCACCCACAGCGCACAGGATGTACAGCGGCATCTCTTTATTGATCAGTGCCTTGGTATCCTGCAAGATGACGCTCATTCCGCCAAAGTAGCAGTCGTGCCGCAGCACCTGTTTGATCTGCTGGACGGCGTTCATCGTCTCGTCGCTGGCGCTGGGCGCATCAAACCGGACGATGAGCATGGTGGAATCATTTTTACCGAACATGAACTGCTGGACATCCGCGGGCAGCATCTCGGTGGGGATGCTGGGGTCGATGACATCGCTGAGCCAGAAGGTCTGTGTGACACCGGGCACCGCATCAATGTCCTTCTTCATGGCGATCAGTTCATTGGTAGGCAGGCCTTCCACCGTGATCATGCCGGTGGAGGCCAGATGGAAGTCGTCCTCAAGCGCTACCTCGCCGATCATGGAGTCGAGCTCCTGCGGCAGATAGGTCAGGACATCATAGTTGATGCGGGTAGCAACCGCGCCGATTGCGGAAGGGATCAACAGCAGGACCGCTACTGTTAAGATCAGCTTGCGCAGACGCACGATGCTCTGTGCGATCTTTTTCATGGGAACCCTCCATACGAAAGTTGATTGGATCTGCCCTAAAATGACCCGTGGTCATTTCTGAGCAAGCACTATTATAACCAATCGACGCAAGGTGTCAAGATAGAAAATGACCAAAAGTCAGTTTTCTTATCACAAAGCAAAAATTGTATAGCTTGTCCGGGGGCTTTTGCTCTTGCGCTCTTCCCTTCTCCCTGCTAAAATATTGTTTACACGACAAAACAACGTCAGAAAAGAGGATGCAGCAAGCTATGAGCACCGTGGAAGGAAAGAAACAGGAAAAGCGCCGTGCGCTTCTGGACGCAGCTTACGAGCTGTTTCTGGAGCGGGGCACCTCCAAGACCAGCGTGGAGGATATCACCTCCCGCGCCAAGGTGGGCAAGGGCACGTTCTACCTCTATTTTGCCGATAAGGGTTCGGTCACGCAGGCCCTGCTGGCCCGGGTGAGCTACCAGCTGCTGGACAACGCCTGTGCCGCCGCCGAGCAGCACGCCGCCGAGCTTACCAGCTTCCCCGACCAGATGATCTTTGTCATTGACCATATCATCGAAGCCCTGCGCGCGGACACCCTGATGCTCCGCTTCCTGGAGCGCAGCTTTGTCTGGCCCGGGCTGGATCAGATCGAAGCCAGCGGCGAGGCCGAGCCGCTGATGCGCAAGGTCCTCCAGATCGTGATGTGCAGCCCCGAGATGGCGGGCCGCACCGAACGAGAGATCTACCAGCGCATCACCGCCCTGGGCAGCATGTGCATGTCGGTGTGCTATACCTCCGTGTTGGAGGGCAAGCCCGACAACATCGACAACATGAAGCCCATCCTCTACGACATCATCCGCCGGGCGCTCTGAGCACCTCTCCCCTGCCAGCCCCCGCAAAGGGGCCTTTGCGCCAATCCTCCGGGGCAAAAAACGGAAAAGGCAGACTTTTTTCAAAAAAGCCCTTGCAATTGCGCGAAAAATGTGGTATCATACTCAAGTCGATACGACATCTGGACGGTTAGCTCAGCTGGTAGAGCATCTGCTTGACGTGCAGGAGGTCACAGGTTCGAGTCCTGTACCGTCCACCAAACAGTTCGTACTCGAACCCGATTCTTTATGAAAAAGGGTTCGGGTACGTTTTTTGTTTACAGGAAGTTCTACGGCGGGAGTACGCAGAACGGTAAGCAAGAACGAGGAAAGGCAGGGTATCACCATGGCGGTGGTGTCCTGCCTTTTTCTTCGGCATCCCCATATTGCGCGTTTTAGGTCAATCTCTGCGTACGTCCGTACACAGTCCGTACGCACGTACGCAGGAAAAAGGGAAAGTTCTGGCATATAGGGGGTAGTCTTTCGGTTGGCGGTATGGTATACTCGGCTCAGAAAATGGTATCGCCACACTGAAATAAAAAGGCTGAAAGGAGCTAAAGATGGATTTTTTGGTTATGCGTGTCTTTGTGAAAATCTGGTGGATTTTCCCCTTTGTCTTTGTGTTTTCTTTGCTTTTCGCAATTCGGGAAACGGTCAAAGATGGTCCAAATGATTTGAAGTATGCTTTGGCTGCGGCGGTCAGCCTGTTTATTCTGGTTGCAGTTTGTATGCCGTATTATAGTTACTACTAAGCAGGGTTTGGGGCAGGCACGCCCCAACAAGAGCACTTCGGAAACTCGACAGAGTTTGAGAAGTGAAGTCCCGGATGGGCAGAAAATTTTCAAGAATTGAAAATTTGTGGCCACGGGACGATTCTTGCCTGCTATGTTTTCCATCGACATTCTTGCCTGCTATGTTTTCCATCGACATTCTTGAAAATTTTCCGCAGTTTCGTTATCTCTCCTGAAAGGTGTTCTTGCTATGGATATTGAAGTCAAACGGATGTCCTCTACGGCCATTGAAATGCTTGACCAGCTCAGCGCTGTCTGCAAACAGTTCGGTGTGGACTATTATGCAGCTTCCCAGAATCAGCGTGATTTGCTGGACAGCATCGCCCTGCATGAGTATCAACTCAGAAAAGCTCATGAGCAGGGGTTGAAACGCGCAGATGTTCCGCCATTTCTTGGCTTGAAGCGCACCGAACGCAGCAACGAGATGCCTGCATAAAGTTTCGAGTGCTGTGGACAATGCTCCACCAAAACAACCCGACTCATTCGAGTCGGGTCTTTTTGTTTTGGTGGACGGTACAGGGCTCGAACAGGGCGGCTCTGCGCTTTCCAGCCTGCAAATTTCACTTTATCGGGAGTGTTCTTTACTTGGCGGGTGTGATATACTCGGCTTAGTTCAACAAATCGGAATTTGAGGAGATAGACTAGTGAGAACATACGAGAATAAAGATGAACTTAAGAACGAGATAAATAAAAGTTTTGCAA
>ENA-OQJQ01000392-OQJQ01000392.1-human-gut-metagenome-genome-assembly--contig:-NODE-392-length-29385-cov-4.148253_pt1 | contig 29385 bp, 23 predicted proteins | sample MGYA00242609_ERZ504776 | MGnify/ENA primary metagenome ERZ504776 (study PRJEB26092, sample SAMD00036354) | human gut metagenome | host: Homo sapiens | study: EMG produced TPA metagenomics assembly of... | reverse complement strand
AGATTCAGGAACTGCCCGGCCTTTGGCCGGAAACCTATACCTTTTATACGGGTGAGCTGCAGTACCGGCTTCTGGGACTTGCGAACCAGGGCATTACTGATAAGCTGACGGAGTAATGGAGGAAAAAATGGCATATTTTGACAGCCCCAAGAACAGGGTCAAATGGGAGATTGAATTGGAGGAGCTGCGGCAGCAGAAGGAGGATTTTGCAGCAGGAAGGCTTCATGATACAGGTGAAATAAAAAGGGGCGCCATGGCGGAGGGACAGCACAGAAAACCTGTTACCTTTGAACAGCTGGAGAGGGAGGAGGCTTCTGCTTCCCGCAGAAGGGAAGCGGGAAGCCGGGATATGTCTCCCGGGAGGAAAAGGGAGGTGTCAAAGCCTTCCCCCAGCCCGTCCATTGGCCCCAAAGGGGGGTGATAGGATGAAACGAATCAGAAGTCCGCTCCTTTTGGCCGCCATGGCTCTGCTGGCCGCAGGCCTGACGCTGTGGGGCTCGGCGGACAGATCTTTTGCCGGTCAGACAGACCAGGGATACGGCGCCGGCGGTGAGGCTAGAGAACTGGACAAAGAGGCGCAGGAGAGCATGTTTTCCTACCAGGTGGAAGGAGAACCGGAAAGTCCCTACGGAGAAGGCAGTCAGGAACTGGAACGGCTGCTGGAGGCTCTGGGAATGGAAGTCCCTACCTTACTGCCTGAGGAAGCAGCAGGGATGGAGAAGGTAGTGGATCCGCCCATGAACTTCCTTGTGTCAAAGACAGAAGGGCTTCTGGATTATACGTTGCCCGATGGCAGCCGGTTTTCCGCCAGTGTGCCCCAGGGAATGACTGTAACGGATCCGGTGACATTTAAGCCTGTGGAGAATGCCATCCTCACTATCCTGCGTAATGGCTCCGGCATCGAAACTTCCAGGGATGGTATCTACAGCCAGCCTGGGAAGTACCACATCCGGATGGTGATTCTACCCACTTCTTCAGAGGGAGGAAGCAGACTTTTGGAGGTAAACTTCCGGTTTACCATCCTGCCCCGGGAGGTGTCTTTGCTGAATCTGCTGAAGGCCCCGGAGGGCTTTGCCATAGAGAAGATGGAACTGGACGGAAGGGGTATTTTACCCGATAATCCCCGATGGCATTTTCTGCATGGGGATGGGCGCTATAAGGTGAGATTCGCCCAGGAAAACGGAGGGCTCTTCTATGACATTTCCTTTAAACGGGATACCCAGGCGCCCCTTTTTACAATTTCTCCTGTTCCGGACAAAAAGGAGATGAAGGATACGGTCTTCCTGGAGCTTACAGAGGACATGACATCTCTGGAAATGTATTATAACGGAAGGATGGCGCCCATCCCCATAAAACGGCTGGAGCTGGCCGGACTTTACCAGTTCCGTCTCTGGGACAGGGCGGGAAATGAACGGTATTACCAGATAAGAATTGCAGAGCGGCTCCGGCCGCCCTCGCCAAAGACAATTATAATAACCATTTTAGGGGTGGGAGCTGCAGCCGGATGGTTTTTCTATCAGCGCAGGCACCCCAGGTTTTTATAATAGATCCATTTTAATGGATGGAATGAAAAAAATATGCAGGAGGATATGATATGAATGTACCGGTAATGTTATTAAATTCAACAGGAGGAAACCCTTTTGAGCAGGTATCCAAACCCGTGGTTGAACTGCTTAACATGGCTCTTACTCCCGCCCTTGGAATCGTAGGGGCGCTGGGAGCGATTTATTGCATTTTTCTTGGAGCAAAGCTGGCAAAGGCCGAGGAGCCCCAGGACAGGGAAAAGGCCAAGAACAGCCTGAAAAACGCAATTATAGGGTTTGTGCTGATATTTGTACTCATTGTGGTATTGAAGATTGGTATGGATGCTATGTCTAACTGGATGAACAGCGCCATGAGTAATGTAGCTCCATAGTCCGCAGATAACGGGAAAACGGTGCTGCGCCTTATAAGGCGCAGTACCGCCCATGCGGGACAGGACACACAAGGGAAGCAGTTGGGAGGAGGTGCGCTTTATGAAAAGAAAATTAAGGAATTGCCTGGCCATCCTTACCGGCCTTAGTCTTTTTTTCACAGGGTGTAAAAACCAATCAGTGAATCTCTACATGGAAACGCTGGTGCCTGAGAGCGCCAGCCCTCCCCAGAGGCCGGTGGAGACAACCGGCACGCCGGCCAGCCTGCCGGATGTGGAAAAGGAAGTGGGGGAGCAGGCGTCTGTGTATCTGGAGCAGCGGTTTCAGGAGCTTACGGGTCCAAGAGCATTTTTTTTCCCAGAAAACCATTCACTGAGCCATACCGATATAAAAGTGTTTCAGGTCCTGGGACTGCTGGAGGGGAGATTTTATTATTATTATGTCACAAAAGAGATAAACACAGGGCAGGAGGTACATGCGCTGGCCTCATACGAATATGAAACAGAAAGATACAAGTCCCTCTATGAGAACAAGGTAGATCCCGGAGCAGCGGGGACGGATACAGACTCACAATACAGCTTCTACGGCCATCTCGCCGCGGATAAACTGGGACGGCTCAGAATCAGCCTGTATGATGGCGGAAATTTATTCATTCTTGACGGGGAGGGAAAGGTTGTTTTTTCCCGGACCTCGGAGGATGAGGGGGAGGATTTTCTTTATCTCATAGATTCAATCTTTGGCGTGGGGGGAACGAATCCGTCTTATTTCAGCAAGGATATTACAAATGTCACCACAAACGGGCGCTATTGTTTTTATGTTCCCATTACTCTTTATAAAGGTGATTACACCAGGGAGGAGGAGATAGGTGAAGAGGAGTATATACTGCAGTATGCATACTCTCCTATTGGAGCAGGTACCTTTCCCAATACAGAATATCTTCTCCAGGCGGATTTAAACTGGAATCAACGGGTTCTGGAGTGGAAGGCCATAGCAGACTCAGGGAACAGCGAACGGGATCCTGAGGAGGACTGGAAGGACGCCCTGAAGAAATATCCGGTGAAATGGGGGCCCTATTATGTGTCCACAGGCTATGACTGGGCGCCCGCCTTTCTGTACCGGCTGATGGAGTGGAAAAATCAGAAATTCAGGAATTTTGTGGAAGGAAAGAAAGGGATTTCTACTGCAGACAGCAAGGAAAATGAGGGATATGCCGAACTTTTTGCTATACCGGATGAGGAATCCATCTTCACGGATGTGTGGGAACTGAAGACAGGGCAGAACCTTATGAAATTCTTTTTCTTAAGCCCCGGGGAGGGGTACTGTCCTCTGGTGGGCAAAGTGGGCCAGAGATCGGATATTTTAAAGACAGAGACAAGAACGTATACGATTACAAAGACCAACAGTAAAGGTGAGAGCGAGGAGATAGAAATTGAGGATGAAATCCAGGCGGTTATCCGCAGAAAGGCCCTCTTTGCGGAGGGGGCGGCTGTAGAGCAGTTCTATGTCCTGGATAATAAAGCCGGAATAGGAGTGACAGCCGGACCTGTATGGAGGAGCGGAAATTATTCCATGGGTATCAATATAGGCCCCATTCTCCTGTGCATTGATTATTTCAAAGACCAGACCGCAAATGAGGCAGTATTTTTTCCCGCAGTTACCCAGTGGGAGATGCAGATGGGGGAGCAATATGAGGGAAATCTGAGCTTTTGCATCCTTGGCGGCCGGGCGGGAGACAGCTATCCTATGGCCCATAATCTGGAGAAGGAGATTATAAGCATATATGCAGGGGATGGTAAATACATAACCATAAAAACGGATGATTTAAATGCTTCCGGTTATGGACAGACATCTGCCGATCAGGAACTGCTGAGCGAGGTGGAGAAGCGGAAAGAATACAGGGAAGAGAAGGGATTTAACAAGAACAGCACTTACAAAATAGATAAAGAGAATGCCTATACCAATCCTGACCGGTACGGCAGGGATAACATACTGGTGATAAAGAATGGTGATTCAAAGAATCTTTTGTTTACCAGCTTCTATAACGGGATGCTTTATTTTGAAACGGAGAGGTACAGCATGAGTACGGAGCTTTCCACCGGAAAAGGGTATCACCTGTCTGAATGGACTCTGTATCAGGCGTGGCAGACCGGGGAGGATGAGATAACCTGCATAGGCTTTCAGCGGACAGATGCAGTTTACTATTACATGGATATGGCAATGGCCCGGGTTTATAAACTCAGTTTAAAGGAGTTTAAGGAACAGGCGGCCGGTTATCAGATTCCTGTTGAAAGGAAGGCTCCGCCGGAAAACGAGGCTCGGGAGCCCAGTCTGGATGAAGGGGTGACTCTTCCTGACCTTCCACAGGATATGGAACGAATAAAGCAGGATATAAAAGAGAATTCCATTCCCCCCACCAGCTCCGCGTCCAGGGAGGAAATGGAAACCTTGCCGGATGTGACCATTACCGAGACAGGAGCTGTGGGAGACAGGATGTGGAAGGATGCACAAGAGAGAATGAGAGGAGAGGAATAGAAATGGCAGCAGACAACGGATTTAAGATTGTACAGTTTTCACCTGAATTGATTCAGGCCCTGACGCAGATGGGCGAGCTAAGAACCAGAATAAATGATTACGCGGTGGAGGAATTCAAAAACTACAAGGGTGAGGAAAAACTGGATCACCGGGATTTCGTGGAGATGATGAACCTGTCTCCGGAGCAATCGGAGAAAGAGCAGAAGGAATATGTGCGCAACTTCGTTAGAGACTACACCAGCGGAGATCCGCAGCTTCGTAAAAAATGCCTGGATGATATCTATGACAGGGATGACAGCTTTAATCCCGCCAGCCTGGATCTGTCCTGCCTCAAGGGCACGGACACCGGCCCCAGGGAGCCGGGAGGGCTTACCGGCAGTGAAAAAGATTTTATGAGCCTTATAGGCGCCTTTCGCCGGGAGCAGGCACTAAGTGTAAAGCTGAAGGAGAATCCCGGTTATGCGCAGGAGCGGTACGGTTCGGATTCAAGGAAGCGGGCGGAATTTGAGGCCAGGCGCACGGCTATGATGAACGGCTTAATTTCATATACGGACAATATGTTGAGGAACAACGGCTTTAATGAGCGGCTGCACCGGGGGAACGTGGCGCCGATGGCCGGGGACGGCGAATATGTGGCGGCGGATCTTGCTGTAAATCTTTACAGAAATTCCATGGACCGGTTGCAGGGCGGACGTACAGGGGAGAACCGGTTAAATTTCTCTCTGGGGCCGGAGAACGGCAATATATATGGATTGTCCAGGCAGCTGGCAGCGGGAAATCTGACCAATCAGATGAAAACCAACGCGGCGGCAGCATTTGACACATCCCTGGCAACCCTTTACCGCTCCGGGCTTCCGGCTACCACAATGAATGAGATGGGGGTTGACGCCCTGGATTTAATCCATGTGGACGGTCTGTCAGCCAGAGAACGCTATGGCAATAAATATGCCAATCTTTCGGAGTGGGAACAGAACAAAATGATAAAGGCGGAGGTCATGGGCGCCATTATGGACGGACAGCGTGTGGACGCCGTCACCTTAGGGCTGGGAGCCAGGGGAAGGATGCAGGCTGTCACCCATACGCTGGAGGCGGATCTTCACGCCTACGACCAGATGGAAAAGCGCAGTGAGCACAGCGGATTCAGGCGCCTGTTTGACTGGGGGCCCGGAAAGATACGGACAAAAGCAGATAATGTTGACAGGAAAAACCGGGAAGACAGGCAGATGGAGGAACGCACTGGACTGATTACAAACAGCATTGCTTCCAGACTGGAGGCCAGAGAGTCCAAACAATATCTCATGGAGAATCTGGGGATGTCCCCCAAACCGGTAACGCCCCAGATACAGAGACAGGAGGAAAAGCTGCGGGGAATCGAAGGCAGGATTGGGGACATTGAAAAACAGAATTTTTCCAGCTATGAAGAGATCGGGAATATAAGCCGGGAACTGGAGCGAAGAAAGGTATATGAGGGAGCCCGGGAAAGATTTAACAAGGCAAAAAGCAAGCTGGACACCACGAAGGCTGTTATGGATAACGGCAATTTGCTGGAGGTAGATATACGGGAAGTCATGGATCCGATTATACCGGATTATGGGCCGGAGCAGAAGGAAAAACTTGGAAATTCTTACGACAATGACTTTTTGCCGGGGTATTACAAACTTGATGAAATACGTACTGCCAGGGATTTAAGCCAGGAGAAGCTGGAAGCCCGAAGGGACAGGCTTAACGCCTCTCTGGATCAGGGGCAGAAGAATGAATACAGGCTGGAGGCAGTGAACAGGCTTTTAGATGCGAAAACACCTGAGGAAAGGGAGAAAGTGATTGGGGACACCCTGGAGGAGTTTAAGAAGGGGGCTCAGGCACATCTGGAACAATGTGAAGATACGCTGAACAGCCATCCCTGCGGTGAAATGTCTCCGGAACAGATTGAGGAAAAGGAAAAGAGGCTTCAGGTTCTGGAGGAAGGGCTCACACCAGTTCCCCAGGAACTGCTGCAGGAGCGGGCCATGGAGGAGGCAAGGCTGAACCAGCTTAAGGAGATGAACGGGGAAGACCGCACGCCTCAGATTAAAAAGTTCAATCAGGCGGAACTGCTGCACCCGGATTATATTCCTCCTGCCACAAAAGAGGAGGCGCTGGCGCGGATTGGCGAGCTGGACGCAAAATACGGCCCGGAGATACAGTATTTGGACCGGAGGGAAATGGTTAAGAATTTCAGAGCTCAGGATCTGTCTACCATTGATGAGACAAAGCCGTACTGGGCTAAGGAGCAGGCCGCTATGACGCTCCGTTATATGGACAGTATACCCATTGATACCAGCGGCCTGAGTGACAAGGCCAAGCAGACATTGGCAGAAGGACGCACCGCCATGGAAGCCATAGCGGGAGCCAAGGCAGGAACCGTTTCACTGGCAGGCAGCAATGCCAAGGGAATCGGAATCAGTATTGCTTATGAGGAGGCGTTAAAGACAGATCCTGCCTGTGCCAAGGCGGCAGTTAAAGGCGTGGAGTATGCGGAGAGCTTCAGCGCCCAGTGGGAAATGCGCCAGCTTCTGATGGATGACCTGAAAGAGCTTGTAAAAAAAGAGCCGGTGAAGAATATGAAGGCTGAGGCGGAGAAGAGCGGGCCGGAGAAGGCCGGGGCAGAGAAGGCTGAGGCGGAGAAGGCCGGGGCAGAGAAGGCTGAGAAGGAAAAGAGCGGGCCGGAGAAGGCTGAGGCAGAGAAGGCCGGGCCGGAGAAATCCGGCGGAGCCAAAGGCAAAACGGAAGTGACTTTCGTGGAGCTTGAACTTTCAGAGAAGGAAGCCAAGGCAGCCGGGGCAACTGCAAAACCCCAGAGCTCCTGGGAAAGGCATGATTTAAGCCCCTTCCACAAAGAAAGCAGCCGGTCCTTCCAGAAGGAGAGCGGCATAGGCAGCCACCGTCAGGATAATAAAAAGCCGGCCAAGTAGGAACTGGAGTGGGCAATAACCATCAGAGGAGGTAATAGGATGAAAGCAGGAAAGTTGACGGCAGGTTTCTGCCTTACAGTGCTGCTGACGGCCGCCGCCGCAGTCACTTCCATGGCTGCGCCGGGAACTTCCGGGGATTGGCGGCAGGAGCAGGATGGACGCTGGTATTATTATGATGAAGGAGGAACCATGTGCACCGGATGGATTGAGGTGGGGGGAAAACATTACTACCTCTATGAGGACGGCCACTGCGCCATGAACGAGATAACCCCGGATGGTTTCAGGGTAGACGCAGACGGGGCTTGGTATGAGGCAAAGAGGGAGCTTCTGGGGCAGGAATTCCCTCTGCCGGCCGGATTCCAGAACAGCATCAGCCTGGGAGACGGATGGGGCGGCGCACAAGCCGCCCTCAATGGAGCCGCAGGGAAGATAAGTGCGGATTCCGGCGGGAAAAGGAAGCTGTTGATTGACAGTACGGCAATTGAGTATAAGTCAGCTGTCAAGTCTGCCAAGGATGACGCAAGGTACATGGGCCTTTATAAGGATAGTACAACCGGAGGCTACAGACTGGATATCTTTATTCTACTGGACAGAAACAGCGAGACACAATCCCTTGGAGAGGCGCTGGATTATGAAGTCTTTAAGGCCATGCTGACCACTGTCAGCTCCACCCCCGACCAGCTGGAGGAAGCTGTATACAGCAGCTGGCAGGGGGACAATAGCTGGAACATATCCAGAGCCGCAATTACATCTGTGGGAGACTGCAGCGTGATATATGAGGCAGGACAAGGTTACGGGCGGTATTATCTCCGGCCCTCGGGCTAGTATTGCTGAAGGGAGTGCAGAAGATGGATATAGACAGATTGCTGGCCCTGAAGGAAGTGAGGGAACTGTTTCCCGCAGATGAGAAGGGAAACCTGCCGGAGGGAAGCTGCCTCCTGCTCTCCGCCATGGAGGAGCTTGACTTCCCCCCGGGCCGGGATATAGTGACCTGGGGGCAGGCGGGGGAGGATGGAATGTACATCCTTATGGAGGGCAGCGCCCAGGTGTTAGATTGCCATGGAGAGGAGATTAACACTCTTATGGGGCCGGGTAGTATTGTAGGGGAAATGGCCTTAATACGGGACGAGCCCAGAGGCGCCACGGTGCGGGCAATCACCCGGGTCCGGGCGGCCCGCCTTTCCAGAGTCCAGTTTGAGGAGGCGGCCGGAAGTAACCGCAGGCTGTATGGAGAACTGCTGAATGTGGTCTACAAAAAGACCACCAGTCTTGTCCGGGAGCAGGCGCGCCTCCACTCTGAGCTGGATATTGCCGCCAGGATACAGACTGGACTTCTTCGCAGAGACTTTGGGGGGCTGGAAGAACAGCTGGGTCTTCGGGCCTGGGCTTTAATGGAACCCGCCAAGGAGGTGGGCGGTGACTTTTATGACATATTCCCGGCTGCTCCCGGGAAAGCCTGTATTGTCATAGCGGACGTGTCGGGCAAAGGAGTCCCTGCTGCCCTATTTATGACCATGGCTAAAACACATATTAAAAACTACGCTATGCTGGATATGCCTTTGGAGGAGCTGGCATTCCGGGTAAACAACCGGCTCTGTGAAGATAACCCGGAGGAAATGTTTGTCACTGCTTTCATTGGAATGCTGGACACGGAGCAAGGTATTCTCACCTTTGTAAATGCCGGACATAACCATCCATATGTATCTTCGGAGCAGGGACCGTTTCACCAGGCGGCCTGCCATTCGGACTTTGTACTGGGCCTGTGGGAGGATATGAAGTACAGGGAACAAAAACTGGAGCTGGGAAAACAGGGAACCATTTTTCTTTATACAGACGGGGTTACGGAAGCTGAAAATCCCGAAGAAGAAATGTTTGGGGAACAGCGCCTGAAGGCGGTGCTGGACCGCTGCGCTCCGGAGGAGGACCCAAAAGGGATTATCAGCCGCATATCCATGGCAGTGAAGGATTTCTCGGTTGAAAAAGGGGCTGTGCAGACGGATGATATTACCATGCTGTGTGTCAGGGCATTATGCCGGAAAGAAGGGAATGAGAGATAAATGCTGGAGAAGCAGGTGCCGGCCGGAATGGAATATATGGATGGGGTGCTGGAGGCGCTCCGTGAGTATCTGGAAGAAGTAAACTGTCCAAAGAAAACAGCGCTTCATCTGGAAATCGCTCTGGAAGAGCTGTTCACTAATATTGTCAGCTACGCCTATGGGGGAGAGCCCGGACCGGTGCGGGTATACTGCGGACTGGAGGGTGGGGAGCTGGTGTTAGAGGTGGAGGACAAAGGTATTTCTTTTAATCCTCTTGACCGGGAGGCGCCGGATTTACAGCTTCCCCTGGAGGAACGCCCTGTGGGGGGATTGGGAATCTATATGGTGAGGCAGTTTGCGGACAGCGTTGAGTACCAGTACAGGGACGGGTGCAATATTCTCCGGCTGAAGATATGCATACGCCCATAATTATATGCCCTTCTGCGGCAGAATCGAGGTAAGTTATATGACAGAGGTTAAGACAGCAGTTAAAATCAGCGTGGCTCAGGCTCCTGAATTGGAAAAGGCCCTTAAATCCGTGCTGGAAACAGAGGAAAAAGAGATTGTGGTCAATATGGAGGATACGATTTATATGAGCTCCGTTGGACTGCGGGTATTTGCTTCCATTCAAAAAAAGATAAACGCATCGGGGAAAACCATGGTGCTTAAGAATGTCCGGCCTCAGATGAAGGAAATTTTTGAGGTGACGGGATTTGTAGGCGTACTATCGTTTGAGTGACAGGGGAGACGGGAATGGATAACAAAACTTTGACCTGGCAGCAAAGGGTGTGGAAATGGATAGGAGACTTTGTCTACGGGATAAGGCCACTGCTCCTTTATCTCTTACTGCCTCCCGCTATCTCTGCTTTCGGGCTTTTTATCGCCGGGCTTAAGGAGCATATAGAGTTTTTCCTGTGGCGCAGCGGCCAGTTTTACAGGACTCTGGGCCTGATTCTTGTATTTTATCTGATGCGGAGGAAATGCAGAAAGCGGGGAGTGTCCATCTGGGATGAAACCACTCTTTACTGGAGAGGGGTAAACGCAAAAAAGCTTCTCCTGCTTATGGGAGCCGGGGCAGGACTTAACCTTTTTATGTCCGCCGCCCTTACGGTGATTCCCTTTCCCGACTTTCTTATAGGCCCTTATCACGAGATGACCTATGAAGTGTTCGGTAAGGTAGATAAGATTTTGGCTATCCTGTCGGTTATGTTTCTTGCGCCTTTGGTGGAGGAACTGATATTCAGGGGATATGTGCTGAACCGCTTCCTGCGCAGGTTTGAGAGCCAGACGTTTGCAGTGCTGCTCTGTACCGGCATTTTCGCGGCCTGCCATGTAACTCCCCTGTGGGTTGCGTACGGACTTTTTATGGGTCTGCTGCTGGCCCATGTGTCCATTGTGGAGGACAATATTATTTATGCGGTGGCTCTTCATATGGGTTATAACATAATGACGCTGCCGGTGTGGTTTGCCAATGAGAGCCAGCAGATTTCCATGGTCCTTTTCGCATCCCCGGCACTGATTGGGGTTTATGGAGTAATCGGAATCTCAGTGGCTGTGCTTTGTCTCCGGCAGTATCCTTTGGATATAAGACAGCTGGCGGAATATTTTCCTCGGATAAAAAGAAAGGGAGAGAGGTAAATGAAAACTATCTGGAAAAGACATGGAATGACCGGCTGTGGGACGAAGGCGCTGGGCTTTGTCCTGTCATTGGTATGTTCCGGATGCATTCTGGGGGTGAGTCTGTCGGGTGCCGCTCCCTTTTTTGATAATACAGGGGATGGCTTCTCACCCCGGGTCATGGTACAGGGCCGGGAGGGATGTTTTCTGGCGGCGGATGGATTTAACAAGGTAATCTGGCAGGTGACAGAGGAAGGCCGCAGTATCTATGCGGGGCAGAAGGGAGCTGCCGGGAAGTATGGGGAACCCCGTGGCGGCTACAGGGACGGAAGCCTTGGGGAAATGCTTATCGGCGAGCCCTGGGATATGATTCCTTATCTGGATGGATATGCTCTGTCGGACAGGAGCAATCATGTAGTGCGCTATATTTCCCCGGAGGGCGCCATGACCGCGGCGGGAACCGGAAAAGCAGGTTATGAGGATAATCTGGCCTCAAAAGCATTGTTTGCCGCCCCAACGGGCCTGGCTGCGGGACCTGACGGAATACTTTATATTGCAGACACGGATAATGACGTAGTCCGCAGCCTGTCCCTGTCCGGGAAGGTGGATACCTATCTGCGGGGCCTGTCCGCGCCAACAGGCATATGCTTTTATGAAGGTGCGCTGTATGTGGCGGACACAGGCAACAACCGGATTGTGAAGGCTATGGACGGAGCCGTGGTCTGGAGCGCGGGAACAGGAGAGGACGGATTTGCGGACGGCCCTGTGTCGCAGGCCATGTTTTCAGGACCTCAGAGAATTACCGCGGCGGAGGACGGCGCCCTCTATGTGTCGGATACAGGCAACAGTGTGGTACGGAAGATATGGGGGGACAATGTTTCCACCCTACCGGCCGCCGATGCGGCGGACCCGGATCTGACCATCGCGTCCCCGGAGGGGATGATGGTGATGGGGGATCATATTTACCTGTGCGACAGTTTTTTGAGAAAGGTGTTTGTGCTGCCCAGATAACAGGGAATAGATGGGAGGCAGTATGGATAAAAAATTGATAAAGGCGTACCTGCCCTGGGGGTTATGTGCCGGGATATTTACCATAGCGGCCGCGTCCGGATTGTTCTATGAGATGGATAACCGTCTGTCAGACGCGCTGTATCAGGAGCGGCGGGGGACAGACGGCAGAATCGCCATTGTGGGTATTGACCAGAGATCCCTTGAAGCGCTGGGGCCTTTTGGCACCTGGGACCGGCGGATACTGGCACAGACGGTTTCCTATCTGAACCAGGGGGATATCCGTCCTGCGGTTATCGGGCTGGATGTACTTCTGGCAGGAGAAACCGGGACAGAAGGGGATTTACTTCTGGCAGAGGCTGCGGGGACCGGGGAAAATGTGGTCACCGCAGCAGCGGGAACCTTTGGTTCCTCTCTGGTTACAGCGGCGGACGGCACCTTTTATCTGGATGATTTTACCGTGAAGTCCTTTGATGAACCTTACAAAGCCCTGAGGGACGTGACCGCCCAGGGACATATCAATGCAATGTATGATAAGGACGGCATCCTGCGCCACCAGCTGCTGGAGCTTGGGCTGCCGGACGGGCGCGTATTTCCATCCTTTGCCCTGACCATAGCAAGGAAGTATATACAACAGGAAGGAGGCCGGGAGGCCGGTCTTCCGCCTGTGGATTCCAGGGGCTTCTGGTATTTGAATTATTCCGGGCTGCCGGAGGATTACAGTGAGTTCATTTCTATAGTGGATCTTTTGGAAGAGAATATTCCGCCTGAATATTTTGCAGATCGGATTGTGCTCATAGGGCCTTATGCCGCAGGGCTGGGAGACCAGTATATTACCTCCGCAGACAGGGGAGACCCCATGTACGGCGTGGAGATACAGGCCAATGCCATACATGCGCTTCTGGAGGGTGATTATAAGGAGGAACCAGGCGCTGGCATCCAGCTGGCGGTTCTGTTCCTGGTGCTGGCGGCAGCCGGCGCGTGGTTTAAGAGCAGCCGGCTGGCAGGGGGAGGGGCAGTGTGGCTGGCAGGCTCTTTCGCATATGTAATCATTGCCAAGGCTGCCTATGAGAAAGGAATGGTCCTGCGTATTCTTTGGATTCCCCTGGGATTGACCCTTTTTTTCGGGGCGTCGGTGATGATCCATTATGGAAAGGCTGTCCTGGAGAAACAGCGGGTGACGGCCACCTTCAAACGTTATGCAGCACCGGAGATTGTGGATGAGATACTGAGGCAGGGAACCCAGTCTCTGGAGCTGGGCGGAAAGCTTACACAGCTGGCTGTGCTGTTTGTGGACATCAGGGGATTCACCTCCATGTCTGAGGCGTTGGAACCGGGACAAGTGGTGGAGGTATTAAACAGTTATCTTACCCTGGTTTCATCCTCCATCAAGAACCATGGAGGAACCCTGGACAAGTTTATTGGGGACGCGGCCATGGCCTTCTGGGGCGCGCCCCTGGCACAGGAGGATTATGTGATGAAGGCTGTCCTGGCTGCTCTGGATATGGCAAAAGAGGCGGACCGCCTGGGGGATCAGCTGGAGGCGCGTTTCGGGCGCAGGCTTACCTTTGGAACCGGAATCCACACAGGTCCCGCTGTGGTGGGAAATGTGGGGGCGCCTGACCGAATGGACTATACTGCCATCGGGGATACGGTAAACACGGCTTCCAGGCTGGAGTCCAATGCCCCCGGGGGAAAGATTTACATATCCGCAGCTGTTGCAAATGCGCTGGAGGGAAGGATTAATGCAAAGGCCATAGGTAGCATCCGGCTGAAGGGAAAAGCAGGGGAATTTCAGGTGCTGGAGCTGGAAGGGCTTGCGGAAGGAAGCTCCGGCAGAATGCCGGTGTCAGAGGGTAAGAAGGCGGATTAAGTATTGGAAAGGTGATGGTATATGAGAGAGCGCGGGAGAAATCTGATACGATGCGGGGCTGCTTTTGCGGTGTCCTGCTGTCTGCTGGCAGGAAATGTGTTTCCTGCGGCAGCCGACACCTCTGTAAGCGGGGCAACCATGCGTCTTTCTTCCAGAGAGGGCACGGTAAATGTGTCGGGAAAAGGAGGAAAGGCGGTTGCGGCCTTTGATAACATGCGGCTCCAGAGCGGATATAACCTGGAAACAGAGGCTGCAAGCTACGCAGGCCTTGCCCTGGATGACGTAAAGGCCGTGAAGATGGATGAACTGAGCAAAGGAGAGATCCGGAAGAAAGGAAAGCAGCTGGAGCTGCTTCTGTCAGAAGGAAGCCTTCTCTGTGATGTAACCGCGCCTCTTAAGGGGGAGGAGTCCCTATCCATCCGCACCTCTACCATGATAACCGGAATCCGGGGAACGGTAGTATACGCGGAAGTGGTTGACAGCAATACGAGCCGCGTCTGCGTCCTGGAGGGGCAGGTTCTTGTAAGACCGGTGAATCCTGTGGAGGGTGACCGGAATGGGCAGTACATAGAGAAGGGCCGGCAGGCACTTATTATCGGTCCTGACCGCATGGAGCGGAAGGGAGAGATACAGACGCTTCCCCTTACGGAAACAGACATTGCCCCTTATGTGCTTTGGGAAATCCATGAGAATGAGGAGCTTGCCAGAAGGCTGAGAGAAGCAGGCTGGGATGTGGACTGGATGATTGAAAACGCGGAGCGGCTTTTAAGGGAAGAAGAGGATAAAAACTCCCAATGGGCAGAGAATGGGCAGGGAACATCAGGTTCTAAGCCTGGCGGGAAGGATATTCACACCCCTCTTTTTAACGGAGGGGATTCCGGTTCTGATTCCGGAACCGGCACACAGCCGGGCAGACCTACGGTGGAGCTTACTATGCCGGTGAGCCCGGAAACCATAGAGGAAAAGCTGCGGACATCTGATGTGGTTCTTCACAGCGCTGCGGACAGCAATCCCCTTATCATTGATAACAGCCTGACCGTACCGGCAGGCAGCCGGCTGGAATTAGCCGGGGGAATGGGGCTGGTGGTGGGAACGTCGGCAGCATTGCAGGTGGACGGAACTTTGATTGTGGACGGAAACCTGGAAAACAGAGGAACTGTAACGAATACCAGTATGAATACCCTGGATATTAAAGGAGATTATGTGGGAAGCGGAACACTGAATAATAAAGGGAGAGTGGCGGCAAATGGTTCCTTTATGCAGGAAGGCGGCAGCTTCCAAACTATCGGACAGGGCCGGCTTGAGGTGGAGAGAAAAGCTGTTATTGATAATGCAGCCTTTGATTTCGGTACCGGAACTACATTGTTTCATGGTGATTTGACAGTCAGAAACGCTGACGGGGAATTTGGCGATAACCTGTGTGTGGAAGGGATGCTTTCACTGGAAGACAGCAGTATTCTGATAACAGGGGGATTTTACGGCGGGGGGATTACCGCAGTAAAGAAACAAGATGGAGAGAATCTAACATATGAAGAGCTGAACCTGGAGGGAGGAAAGGTTTTGGCTGAACGTGGGGTCAAAGGGGTAATCTTTGCAGAAAATTATAAGCTGAATGTACAAAGCGGTATCTTGGAAAGGTCAGATGATGGGATTCCTTTTATAACCGGCACAGGTATTTTAGAAATGGATGGAGAGGAATATAAAATTGAAGAGTTGACAGAGTCCATGTTTGAGAGCGAAGAGACAGAGACGGGCTGGGTTTTAACTGGTATTGTCCAGGAACAAAAAAAACAGGCAGAGGTGCATACTTCTATCCCTCTTCAGGCAGATGCTGAAAAACTGCCGGATGTGAATGAGGAAGAGAAAGAGCTACAGGAGGGAGAGAATTTGCCGGAGGAAGGAGAACCGGAAGAGGGCGGAAACCAGCCGGAGGAAGGAAGTCCGGAAGCGGGCGGAAACCGGCCGGAAGAAGGAGAACCGGAAGAGGGCGGAAACCAGCCGGAGGAAGGAAGTCCGGAAGAAGGCGGAAACCGGCCGGAGGAAGGAAGTCCGGAAGAAGGCGGAAACCGGCCGGAGGAAGGAAGTCCGGAAGAAGGTGCAAACCAGCCGGAAGAAGGAAGTCCGGAAGAAGGCGCAAACTAGCCGGAAGAAGGAGGTCCGGAAGAAGGCGCAAACCAGCCAGAGGAAGGAAGTCCGGAAGAAGGCAGAAACCAGCCGGAAGAAGGAAGTTCTGAAGAAGGCGCAAACCGGCCAGTAGAAGGAATTCCGGAAAAGGGCAAAACCAGCCTGCAACAGGTAAACCGGAAGAGTATGGAAATCTGCCGGGATAAGGAATCTATGGAAGAAATACCGGAAGCCGGACATTAATGACAATACGGAGTAGGTAAAATGAATAATAATATAAAAGTCACCTGCTGGGGGAGCCGGGGATCCGGCCCGGCTCCCTACACAGAGCAGATGGAATATGGGGGAAACACCTCCTGCTTCACCATAGAGACAGGGCAGATGCTTCTGGTTCTGGACGGCGGCACAGGGCTGGCGGCACTGGGCCGGGAGATGATGAAAAATCCGGATGACAAGAGGGATATCCATATTTTTATAAGTCACCTTCATTTGGATCATATTATAGGAATTCCGCTGTTTAAGCCACTATTTCAGACTGGACGCCGCATCTGTTTTTATGGAGAGAGCCGCAACGGCCGTTCCTTAAAGCAGCAGCTGAACCTGTTTATAGGGCCTCCTTATTGGCCTGTTTCCCTCAGCCAATGCAGTGCGTCCATTGAGTACTATGAAGTGGAGGCCGGGAAAATCCTGTCATTGCCACTGCCGCAGTCCGTACAGATTCTCCCCATCCGTTCCAACCACCCGGACCAGACGGTGCTGTACCGGATACAGCTAGAAGAAACCATGGTATTCTATGGACTTGACTGTGAATTAAACCAGGAGATGACGGATGTGCTGTCAAACTATGCTGAGAATGCCGGACTTCTGATTTGTGATGTCCAGTACTCACCGGAAGACTATATCTTCCACAAGGGATGGGGACATTCCACATGGGAAGCTGCTCTTAAGCTGGCAGAAGCCAGCAGCGCGAAACGGATCTGGCTTACTCATTTTGACTGGGAAGCGGACAGCAGTACCTTGTTCTGTCTGGAAAGGCAGGCCACGCTTTGCAATCCTAACTGCGAATATGTACGTGAAGGTATGACGGTCTGGCTGTAAAGGTCTGATAATACAGCTGTACTATAGACCGGAGCCGCAGAGAATAACCGTTTTCTGTAACTTTAATCCTAACCTTGTAAATTGTATTGAAAAATCCCGGGTGATATGGTAGATTTTAATTAATACATCTGCACGGGCAATGGATGAGCAAGGGCCGGCTGCTGCAAGGAAGGGTGGGATTTATGAGAATAGAGGCGTTAAAGTACCAGACCGACAAGAAGGAGGACATCATTATTTTTGTAGATTATAATGAGGTGTACAGCGAGGGATATCATGTACAATGGTCTATAGCCGATATTGCCTACCGGAGGCCGCCTTCGAGAAACTATATCTTTTTGAGCGATACATACCGGGACGACAGTGAGTACTATATACTGTCCCCGGAAGAAAAGACAGCATATGCTTTAAAGAGACAAAAAGAGTTTGCAGGTGAGGTAAAGCTGAAAGAGGCACTGGTTTCCGCCTGGAATATTATCCGCCCTGATACGGATTCCATATTGGGAATGTGAGAAGGGGAAAATTTGGGGACATATCTTATATAGAACAAACGGGGCAGTGCCATTACGGCATTACCCCGTTCGCTTTTCAGTGCGCCCGGCGGCGCACGTCTCTAACTGGTGAAAGTCCGGAATCCGCCCGGTGGTGGGAAGGATATAGCCGAAGGCAAGGGTGTTCATCGTGAGGTGAAATCTGAAGGAAGCCGGATGTGGGGAACATACTAACCCATGGGCAAATCTCTGGTCTGACGGACAGAAATCACATCAGGCCATGCGTGAGGGTAAGGCTGCTGAACAAGTCGAAGCCCAATAACCACACGGAATCACGTATGGTAAATGTGGCAGATAGATGGAGAGAAAGAGACGTGTGGTACCCGGGGAGGTCTGTGCGGAATGTCCTGAAAGGGATAACCATTATCGAAAGATAGTGCTGAACGTACAGAAGTCAGCCGAGGCCGTAGTAGTCGGGAGATGAAGGACCGAATCAACAGGAGTCTTTAGTACAACTGGGAAAGGAGGAAGGAACATTGGGTACAGAAAACAAAGACAGCTGCTCGCAAAGAGATAGCGCGGAACGTGAAGGGTATGTGAGAGCGCACCGTTCTTTCCGCCGGATATGGAAGGAAAGGGACAGTGCACAGCCGGAACTCTTGGAGGAGATACTGGAGAAGGGCAACCTCAACAGAGCTTTTAAGAGAGTAAAGGCAAACAAGGGGGCGCCAGGAATCGACGGGATTACCGTGGAGGAAATAGGCGCATACCTGAGGGAAAACCAGAAAGAACTTATCGAGAGAATCAGAAGGGGAAAGTACACCCCCGACCCGGTAAGACGAGTGGAGATTCCCAAGCCAGACGGTGGAATACGAAAGCTAGGCATTCCAACCGTAAAAGACCGCATTTTCCAACAAGCCATAACACAGCGCCTTACACCGGTCTACGAGCCGTTGTTCCCGGAGAACAGTTACGGTTATCGCCCGGGAAGAAGCGCGAAAGATGCCATTCAGAAGGTGAAAGAGTATGCAGAGCAGGGATATATCCATGGGGTAGCATTGGACTTGTCGAAATACTTTGATACCCTGAACCATGAGATACTCCTGAATATCCTGCGCAGAAATGTGAGGGACGAAAGGGTAATCCAGTGGATTAAGAGGTACTTAAAGAGTGGCGTGATGGAAAACGGAGTAGTCATGGAAACAGAAGAAGGTTCGCCGCAAGGAGGAAATCTTTCCCCCCTGCTGGCAAACATCTATCTGAATGAGTTTGACCAGGAGTATCAGAAGCGTGGAGTTGTATTTGTCCGTTACGCGGACGACATCGTGCTGCTGGCGAAAAGCGAGAGAGCTGCCAAGAGACTGATGGAGACGAGCACGAAATATCTGGAAGGGCCGCTGAAATTGAAAGTGAACCAAGAGAAAAGCCGTGTAGTCAGCGTGTTTGCAATCCGAACTTTTAAATTCCTTGGCTTTACATTGGGAAAGAACGGAAAGGGCATATATGTCCGGGTTCATGGAAAGTCATGGAAGAAAATGAAGTCAAAGCTGAAAGAACTTAGTTCCCGAAGGTCTGTTCAGAGCATACGCCCTGCATTAGCAAAGATAAAAGTGTATATGTGTGGCTGGCTGAATTATTACGGGATTGCGGAAATGAAGAACCGAATAGAAGAACTCAATAAGTGGCTATACCACAGAATCCGAATGTGTATATGGAAACAATGGAAGAAACCGAGAACCAAGGTGAAGAACCTGCGGAAAATGGGAGTGCCGGAAGATTTGGCATGGCAGGCAGGAAACAGCCGGAGAGGATATTGGTTTACCACGCAAACGGTAGCGGTAAATATGGCAATGACAAAAGAAAGACTGATAAGCAGTGGCTTTTATGATTTAGCCACAGCTTATCAGTCAGTGCACGTCAACTGTTGAAACCGCCGTGTACCGAACGGTACGCACGGTGGTGTGAGAGGACGGCGGTTAATCACCGCCTCCTACTCGATTGAACGACGGCTGTTGTGGTAAAAGTGCACAAAATAGTTGGGGTAAAATGCTGGATTTAAATAAAATCACACATCATTACTTGACAAAAAGCTATATAGCTATATACTAGTAGTATAGCTGTATAGCTAATGCCGTAAGTACATTGGAGGAGGTAAACATGAAAACTTTAAAGGAGAAGCTGAGAGACAGGGATGAATTGTCAGGGATGCATATATGCCTGACAGAGCCCTGTATCAGTGAGATGTGTGCCGGATTGGGATATGATTTTTTGTGGATTGACACCGAGCACACAGCCATTGATTACCAGGTGCTGCTGTACCATCTGATGGGTGCAAAGGCAGGCGGTACGGATACACTGGTTCGTATTCCATGGAATAACCAGGTATTGGCAAAAAGAGTGCTGGAGATGGGCCCTACGGGAATCATCATTCCGATGGTCAATACAGCCCAGGAGCTGGACGCTGCCATGCAGGCCACCCTGTATCCGCCTTATGGGATTAGGGGATTTGGCCCCTTGCGGGCAGTGAGGTACGGGCTGGATGATGCGGATTCATTTATAGAGTCATCCAGGCAGCAGCTGGTCCGGTGTGTACAGATTGAGACAAAGACAGCAGTAAAGAATCTGAAAGAAATGGTCAAGAACCCTTATGTGGACTGCTTTATTCTGGGGCCCTGCGACTTGTCCGGCTCCATAGGGGAGCTGAACCGTGTATTTGAGGACCATACCAGCAGCCTGGTTGATGAGGCGGTGGCGATCATCAATGAGAGCGGAAAGTCTTCCGGCGTATCCACAGGCAGCGATGACCCGGAAATCATACGCTACTGGCATGAAAAGGGCATTAACGTGATATCGGCTGGTTCAGATTATGTACATATTATGGACGGTGCCCGAAAGGAACTAAACATGTTGAGACAGATTCAGGCAAAATAGGGAGGATAAACGCTATGAAGAAACGCATAATTAGTATCGCATTAGTGCTTGCAATGACCGCAGGTCTGGCTGCGTGCGGCCAAAAGACATCTGAGACAAAGAGCCCATCGCAGGCGCAGGCAAAGACAGAAGCAGCCCCTGATGCCTCAGAGCAGCCGCAGACAGATGCGGGCGCAGAGCTGCCGGAGGTAAAGCTGGTATTTTCCACACAGTCCAGCGGCGATGTAAATTATGTAAAGGCCATGCATATGATAGCAGATGAGATATCAGAAAAAACCAATGGTAAATTTACAATGGAAATCCACGAAAACGGAAGCCTGATGACCCAAGAGGGAGAGGTGGATGCTGTTGCCAGGGGAAGCCTTGACATGATGTTCAGCTCACCGTTCCTGATATCCGACCAGATGCCGTACCTGACTATGTTTACGGCAGCCTATATTTTTCAGAATGAACAGCACATGAGGGCAGTTATGGATGGAGAGATTGGCCAGAAGGTAGCGGATGATGTGGCTGAGAAATTAAATGTGCGCTGGCTGTCAGCACTTTACTGCGGAGCCCGCCATCTGGATATGAGGGATATTGGCAGAGAGATTACAAAACCGGAAGATTTAAACGGTGTCAATTTAAGGATGCCTAATTCTTCTGCATGGCTCTTTATGGGGAAGGCGCTGGGGGCTAATCCCACACCTATGGCTTACGCAGAAATATACCAGGGACTTCAGACAGGCGCCATTGACGGACAGGAGAATCCTCTGCCTACCACCATTGCACAGAAATGGTATGAGGTGACCAGCCAGATTGTTCTTACAGGTCATGTGATTGAGCCTATGTGCATCGCAATCAATGAGGAGAAATGGCAGTCTCTTCCCCAGGAATACAGGGATATCATGACAGAGGCAGTTAAGACAGCCACAGCGTGGTGCGATGAGGCAAACCTGAAGCAGGAACAGGAAGCAATTACGTTCCTGAAGGAGCAGGGATTAACGGTTATTGAACCGGACCTGAATGCGTTCATGGAGTATTCTGAGAACTATTATTTGAACGACAAGGATATGGTAAAAGATTGGGATATGGAATTGTATCATCAGATAAAGGATTTGAAATATTAATGAGAGGTATTCTGAATGGACGTATGGAAGAAATGCTTTCAGGCTGTCATGGATTTTATAGAGATTTACATGCCTATGTGCTGGTTTATTCTGCTGTTTGTGGCATTCATCCTGCAGATTATATCCAGATACATATTTAATAATCCCCTGGTATGGCCTTATGAGCTGGCGCAGATTTCCTATGTATGGATTATTACGTTGGGATGCTGCTATGCACAGCGGACAGATGATAATATTGTTTTTTCTGTAATTTATGAACTTGTGGGGGAGAAGGTCAGGAGGCTGTTCCGGTTCCTTCAGGATATCCTGATAGTTGGCCTGCTGGTCTATCTGGTACCGCCGGCACTGGAGTTTTACAGGTTTTATTTTACCAGGTACAGCACGGTTTTCAAGGTTCCTCTGGGATTTGTATATCTGGGATTTTTCGTGTTTCAGATTATTACCATTGTCCGGTACTGCGGGGACCTGGCAGGCTGTTATAAGGAATTTCGGAAAGGAGGAAAGGCAGTATGAGCCATGCCATGATGATTTCCCTTGGTTTGCTGGTGGTGTGTTTTGTCATCAGGATGCCGATAGCCATAGGAATGATTATATCCTCCACGCTCTATCTGGCTGTGAAAGGTATGGACCCCAGTGTGGTGGTGGAAATTTTTACCAGTAAGATGTACAATAACTTTATTCTGCTGGCAGTCCCGCTTTTTATCTTTGCTGCGAATATCATGAATTCCAGCAAGGTAACGGATAAGATATTTGACTTTTCCAAGGTTCTGGTGGGCCGGTGGAAGGGCGGCCTGGGACATGTGAATGTCATTGCATCCCTGATATTTTCAGGAATGACAGGTTCCGCGGTGGCTGATGCATCGGGACTTGGAATCATGGAAATTGAGGCCATGCGAAAGGAGGGATATGATGACGGGTTCAGCGCAGCCATAACAGCTGGTTCCGCTGTAATAGGCCCCATCTTCCCTCCCAGCATCCCCCTGGTAATATACGGGGTCATTGCAGGCGCATCCATCGGCAACCTGTTTCTGGCAGGCATGGTGCCTGGAATTATACTGGCCCTGGCTCTGTGTATTTATGTCTGCTATATTGCTAATAAGAGAAATTATCCCAGCGGAAGAAAATATGCCGGGATGGAATTCATCAAAATGACGGTGAGCGCGGTTCCTGCCCTCCTAACCCCCATCATCCTTCTGATGGGAATTTATACAGGCATCATGACTGCCACAGAGGCCGGGGCAGTGGCAGCCCTATACGCCCTGCTCATATCCGTTTTTGCGTACCGTTCCATAACACTGTCAGAGTTTATCCAGGTATTGAAGAATACGGTGAAGTCTACGGGACAGATTGGCATTATGCTGGGTGCTGCTTATGTGTTTTCTTATGTGATTGCAGTGGAGAATCTTCCGTCTCTGGCAGGAAATCTGATTCTGTCTTTTGCCACCACAAAGGTTTCCTTTCTTGTTTTTGTCAACATACTGCTGTTCATACTGGGGATGCTGCTGGATTCAGCTGTTTTACAGCTGGTATTGCTGCCTATCCTATGTCCGATAGCCCAGTCCTTTGGTATCGACATGGTTCATTTCGGGGTGGTGTTTACGCTGAATACCATGATTGGACTTTGTACACCGCCTTTTGGCATGCTATTATTTATTGTGACAGGAATCAGCGGAGAGAAGATGAACACCATCATAAAAGAAGTCATGCCCATGGTTTTTGTGATGGTCCTGGTGCTGATACTTGTAACGTTTGTGCCGGATGTCATTATGTGGCTGCCGAGACTCTTTGGCCGATAAAATTCTTGTAACTTTTCTGTTGTTGTATTAAGATAAGTAGGAGGGGGACATGTAACCGCCGGGGTTTTTAGAATAATAAGATAGAGATGGGTAATGTATATGGAAGATCTGGATTTCAAAGTAAAGAAGAAAAATTTATATGAGACAGTGGCTGACCGTATGGAGGACATGATTCTGAGTAATTCGCTGCGGCAGGGGGAACGGCTTCCAAGTGAGCAGGAGCTGGCATTGAAATTCGGAATCAGCCGTAATGTCATGAGAGAATCTTTGAAACTGCTTAAGGAAAGACAGCTGATTGTGCAGAAGAACGGTGAAGGCACCTTTATAGCAAAGCCTGAAAGCGGAAGTGTTACAGAGATTCTCAACCGCATGCTGCGGCTGGATGATATCGGATATATGGATGTATATGAGATGCGCAAGCTGCTGGAGCCCTATGCCAGCAGGGTTGTGGCTGAAAAAAAGGATGATTTGGATTTTGAGAAGCTGGAACAGTATCTGCAGGGAATGATTGAAAGTAAGGATGTATGGGATAAACGCATTGACTATGACATCCAGTTTCATATCTGTATAGCCGAGGCAACCGGAAATCCGCTGCTGATTTGTTTCATTAACTCCATGGTGAGTCTTTGGAAGACAATTCTGCTGAGAGGAATTGTAACGCAGCAGGAGGGACACCAGGATGGAATTGAATTCCACAAGAGAATCATTGACAGCCTGAAACGAGGAGATCCGGATGAAGCGGAAGCAGTCATGAGGGCTCATATTGAGAAGTCCGCCAAGATGTGCTGGGTGGAAGATGTGCAGTGATGATATAAAAAATGTATAAAGGACAGCCTGACAGGTATTTTTACCAAGCGGCTGTCCTTTTTCCATATAAGATGCTCAGGCTGTTTCTTCCTGAATACTACCCCTGAGCTTATCCACTGCGTCCATAAACCGTTTATTATCATGAAACTGTTTATAATACCCATCATCCAGCAGACTCTTCAGGAGCAATTCACGCATTTCCTTTGTGGCGGCAGGATGTTCCCCGTCTATCTTTACCGCAGGAGAGAACAGGATGGGATTGGGCTTCTGGACAGTGCCGGTGATGGCGTCCACAAACTGAATCATGCTGTCCAACGCCTGCTGGTCTTGTCCGGCCCGCTGGTAAGCCTGGGCAAAGAAGCCGGGACTCATGCCGTTTCCAACGCCCAGCAGCTCCTCCAGCTGGCGGTAAATAACGCACAGTTCCAGTGTCCTTGCGGTGTCTGGGGTCATTTCCGGGTTCATCATCTGAATCAGGAAGTTTTGTACCTGGCGTGTCAGCACATACAGGCGTTTCTGTATGACCTCCAATGCCTGGGAAGCTTCTCCTTTTTTCAGGTACAGCATGGCCCAGATAGAGGTGGAGTCAGTGGTGTGCTGGGGCAGTTCCTTTAAAAGGCTCTCTGCCTTCTCCAGCTCGCCTTCCGAAATGGCGATGGAGGCCAGGTGGGATACTGCCGCCTGCCAGCAGGCAGCGGCGCCGCTTGCCCGCACGTCCTCTAAAAGCTGTTTCTTCTGTTTCGTCCAGCCATTCCTAATCTCTTGGGGCTGGGCGGGAAACAGCATCGCGAACAGGTCAAACAGGGTAACTGCCCTGGACTTTAAGGGGATACTTGAGGGATAGGTATGCAGAAGTGACTGTACCATGCCGTCCGCAGCTTCATACCCATGGTTTCTGGCTGTCTCAACGATTTCGTTCAGCCGGGCGTCAATCTGTTCTTCTGTAAGAGTTTCCTCAAACTGCAGCAGGGTATCCACATTGGTTTCCAGAGCGCGGGCCAGAGGGCATAAAAGTGAAATGTCCGGGCAGGAGGCGCCTGTCTCCCATTTGCTGACAGCAGGAGGCGATACGCCCAGGGAAAGGGCCAGCTGCTCCTGCGTCATGGATTTGGCTCTGCGCAGTGACGCAATGCGCGGACCTAGTTTTATATCCATCTTATAATCTCTCCTTCGCTAAAACATATTTGTCCGGCCGGATATGGTTAGTATAAACCATAGAACGGCGCTGCACAATGGAGGCGCCGTTAAACAGCGGGAGGATTTTCTTAACTGATGGTTAAGTATGGAAGCATGAACCTGTCTATAACTGGGACAGAAGCCGGTTATCCTCCGCGGCCTTCCTGAAAAATTCCAAAAACAGACTGGTGGACAGTTTAAACCGGGTATCCTTACGGAAAATGGTATAGAGCTGCCGCTTCAGTCCCGGATGATCCAGAAGGGGAACCTGCTTTAAAAGGCCCAGCTCCAGTTCCTGGCGCACCGCATACTCAGACATGATGGAAATTCCCTGGTGGTTGCGTATCCCGCGTTTGATGGCCTCGATGTTGCCGGCCACATAAAGCCTGGAAGGTTCTAAGGAAAGGCGGCCCTCCTTTTCCAGATAATTCACCAGGGACGTATTGGGATTGGAAATCAGCAAGGTTTCTTCCGTGATTTCTTTAAAGAGAATCCCCCTTTTTTCCGCCCACGGGTGCTGGGGATGGACTACCAGCACAAGGGGGTCCTCCATCAGCGGCTCGCAGCAAAGCACGTCCGTGCCCACCGAGGCGGGCTGGGAGATAATGCCCAGGGAGAAATTTCCCCCAATCACATCTGATATGGCGCTGCGGGTGTACTGGATGTGGTTGATCACTGTTATGTAGGGATAGGACTGGCGGAACAGGTAAATCAGCGAGGGTATGATGTAGGTTCCGGGCGTGCTGGAGGAGGTGATCCGTATCTCGCTTTCCTCCATCAGCCTGGTCTGCAGCAGATGTTCCGACGCAGACTTCCAGGTATTCACCATCTGTCTGGCATAGGGCAGGAAAATCTCTCCCTCTCTGGTCAGCTCCACACGCCGGCCGCAGCGTTTGAACAGGCCGCATTCCAGGGCTGTTTCCAGTCGCTTGATGCGCATGGAGACCGCTGCCTGGGTACAGAACAGGCTTTCTGCCGCTTTTGTGAAATTCTTATGCTTCTCCACCTCCAGAAAACTCTCCAGGGATTCCAAATCCATGTGTGTTTCCTCCAATCCATAAACATTATTAATTGTATTTTAGCGGAAACAGAGGAAAAAGTATAGGATTTTCAATGAGAAATCAAAGGGAAAAAGCCAACTATAAAGAAGTCTTATGGGAGGCGGGACTAAAATGGTAACTATAACGTTCTGTTATGACAGGATATAAGGATTATTGATTGGATCTGACCAGGGATTAAGACTACAATGGTAACATCAAAGCAATACAAAATCAAACAGAGTACCGGAGACGGTACAAAAAGGAGAGTGGGTATTTTGAGCAGCGTACCGGCAAAGGTAAAAAAACAGAAAAGCCCTTTTGAAATGCGCATGGCGTATTTCGGGCTACCGGCAGCGTTGGTGGCACTGACGCTGATTTGGACCATGAGGACTCCCGCGGGACTGTCCTATTCAGGCAAGATGGCCATGGGCATCTTTGCGTTTGCACTGATTCTGTGGGTGAGCAACGGGATTCCAAACTATGTAACTTCACTGATTGTGATTTTTCTGCTTCCGGCAGCAGGGGCCTGGACAGAAAAAGCCACCCTGGGCGTGTTTGGCTATGAAGTAATCTGGCTGATGATAGCAGCCTTTGTCATTGCTTCGGGCATGGAAAAGAGCGGACTTGCAAAACGTCTGGCATTGTTTCTGGTCACGCGGTTTGGAAAGAGCGTCAACACGGTGCTGATTGTGCTGATGGTAACCAATTTCCTCATTGCCTTTGTGGTGCCGTCCACAACAGCCAGGGCTGTGATGCTTCTTCCCATTGTCATGATGATTATGGAGGTCTTTGAGGTGGGAAACACTACGCCCCAGGACCGGAATTTTGGAAAACTTATGGCATTGCAGGGGATACAGGCCAACAACCTTTCCACCGGAGCCATTGTGACGGCTACATCCTCCCAGATTCTGGCTATCAGCTTTATCAAGGACCTGACAGGTACGGAGATTTCCTGGATGAAGTGGTTCATTGCCTCTGCTCCGGTTGCCATTATCACACTGGCAGCCAGCTTCCTTATCGGAAAAATGCTCTTTAAGACGGGAAACCGTTCTGCTTCCGCGGAGAAGATGATGGCCCTGGAGGAAGAGTACAAGGGACTGGGAAAAATGAACGGAGTGGAAGTGCGGGCCCTGATTATCTTCCTTATCACCATCTTTTTGTGGGCAACAGACGAGTACCATGGAGCCATGTTTGGTTTCGACATATCCCTGGTTGTGGTAGCCATTGTGTCCGCAGCCATCTTCCTTATGCCCCATGTAGGGATATTGACCTGGAAGGAAGCAAAGATACCCTGGGATCTGATGATTTTCAGCTGCGGCGCTTATGCGGGAGGGCTGGCCCTGGACGATACAGGCGTGGCTACCTGGGTCTTAAACAGCGTGTTTGACAAGCTGGGAGTGGAGCATATGAGCTTCATGGTTCTTTACGCGGTAATTATTTTTATTGCAAGCTTCTCCCACTTTGTGTTCACCAGCAAGACGGTTCGTACCATCATTCTGATTCCCACCATTATATCCATTGCGCAGGTGGCGGGATTCAATCCTGTGGCTCTGGCCCTGCCGGCGTCCTTCATGATATGCGATACCATCACGCTTCCGCCTCACAGCAAGGTGAACCTGACATATTACAGCACAGGAAAATTCACGGTCCTGGAGGAAATGACATACGGTGTCCTGACCCTGCTGGCAAAATGGGGCATTATGGTGGCGGCGTCATTTACCTGGTTTAAAATGATAGGGATTATGTAGGAGGTCAATATGAAGGGAAAAGGATATATTACGTTTATGGTGGCAGCAGCACTCAGCATGGGCCTTGCGGTCACTGCCATGGCGGAGGAACCAGGCAGTGGGGAACCGGGCGGTGCGCAGCTGGGAACCATGATAGAGATGGCGGACAGGTTGGCGCCGGAGGGGGAGGATGCAGCTGTTATCTCCCATATAAAAGGCGTGACCGACAGCCAGGGACGTCTGGCAGTACCAATGTACCAGGATGCAGAGCTGGTGTCTGTCCAGGCAGGGGCAGGTACCCTTAAGGGTGAACCGAAGGAGCAGCATTCAGGCATGACATCTTATCTGGTAGCGGATTTTGATGAGGCGGATTTCCCGGTGGAACTTACCCTGAACTGGCACCAGGAAGGGACTTACAAGATGAAGGCGGCCAAGACAAGCGGCACAGCCCCGGGCAATCTGAAGGCAGTTACATATTCCATGGTAAACACGGCACCGGTGTCAATCGGTTCCTACAGCCTGGAACTGGCAGTGCCAGAGGGATATGAACTGGCGGGAATCGTTGGATACGACCCCGAGGAGGAGTATGGCATATTTACGGACCAGGGCGTAAAGTACGGCGCCTATGTGTTTGGGGAGGTTCCCGTTGGCCGGGAATGTGAGATGACGGTGAATATAAAGAAAGCAGGAGGCAATCTGGCGCTGTCCATGTGGGGAGCCACGATTCTGATTTCAGCTTATTTCCTGTATAAAAATAAGGGGATGCTGAAGGAGGCAAAGGAACTGGCTGCGAAAAAGAAGATGGGAGGCAACTCATAATGAGAAAGAGACAGGGATTATTAATCATCATGGACGGCCTGGGAGACAGACCGGATCCGGTGCTGGGGGGAATGACGCCGCTTGAGAGCGCCTCCACCCCTAATATGGAGCGTCTGCTTCTAATGGGTATGTGCGGAAATGTATACCCCATTGCGCCGGGGATTCCCGTGGGCACGGATGTGGGCCATCTGCAGATATTCGGCTATGACAGCAGCAGGGTGTACAGAGGCAGGGGACCCTTAGAGGCCAGCAGCGGCGGGCTGGAGCTGATGGACGGGGACGTGGCGTTCAGAGGAAATTTTGCAACCGTTACAGAGGATATGGCGGCGGGGGGGCAAAG
>ENA-OQJQ01000373-OQJQ01000373.1-human-gut-metagenome-genome-assembly--contig:-NODE-373-length-30923-cov-6.364715_pt1 | contig 30923 bp, 25 predicted proteins | sample MGYA00242609_ERZ504776 | MGnify/ENA primary metagenome ERZ504776 (study PRJEB26092, sample SAMD00036354) | human gut metagenome | host: Homo sapiens | study: EMG produced TPA metagenomics assembly of... | reverse complement strand
CGAGGACGGCAGCGTACAGTATATGCGGGACGCCCCCATTACCCGCAACAAAAAGAAGGGGCGGGGCCCGCCAGCGGCGGGCCCCGCTCCTTCTTTTAGGGCGGCAGGAGATCGTACATGCGGACACCCTCAGCTCCCCTGCTCCGGGGCGGCGGAGAGGGCGTCCAGCACCTGCTGATAGCCATCAGCGCCATACAGGGAGAGCAGATATTCCTCCACCAGCGGGCAGACCTTCTCCCGGGCGCGGGCCCGCTCCTCCTCTGACACAGGGCGGACCTCCATGCCCTCCCGCTGAAAGATATCCTGGCACTCCTCCAGATAGCGGGCAGTTACCTCCACCATCTCCCGGCAGGTATCCTCCGCGGCCTGCCGGAGCAGGGCCTGCTGCTCCTCCGTCAGGCTGCGGCACACCTCCAGATTGAGATAAATGGTCTCCAGATATACCTTAAAGTTGATGGGGATCAGGTATTTCTGCTGCTGGTGGAAGTTGTAGCTGCGCACCAAATAGATGGGGTTCTCCTGGGCATCGGCCAGCCCCTGCTGGAGGGCCAGGTAGAGGTCCTGGATGGGGATCTCTACCGTCTGCGCCCCCAGAGCCTCCCAAAACCGCCGGTCCAGGGAGGAAGAGGGGATGACGCGGACCATCAGGCCGTCCAGCTGGCTCAGGTCCTCCACTGGCCGGCTGGAGGTGAGCACCCGGCTGGAGGATGGCAGCACCCCCAGGACGAGGGTGTCCCCCGCCTGCTGGCAGATCAGATTCCACAGGGGCTGACCTGGGCGCAGAGCCTGGCTCACCTCATCGGGAGTGCAGCCGGTGAGAGTGGGGAGCCAGGTGGCGATGGAGGAGACATCGCTGGGGCCGGCCCCGATGCGCATGTCCACCGCCCCGTTCTCAAAGTACCACCGCCCGTCGTCCAAATTGCCCAAGGAGTCTTCAGGGTAGATCTGGATCTGGAGCTGGCCCTCGGAGGCCTCCTCCACCTTCTCCTTCAGGAGCTGGGCAGCCTGATCGGTGAGGCTGCCCGCGGGCGAGGAGTGGGTCAGGATCAGACTGCGGGGCTCTGGCTCTCCGGGCGTTCCGCCGGATGCGGGGGCGAGGCGGTCAAAGAGATAGGTCCCCTCTCCCCCGCCGGCACAGCCGGCCAGTATGGAAAAACTCAGTACAGCCGTCACTAAGACGGACCAGCGTTTCATACCTCTCCCCCTCCCCTGCCGGCCCATTCGGTCGAAAATTCCGGGAAAAGGGCGGCGGGCACAAGCCCGCCGCCCCCGCCTGCCGGACCGGGCCCCGGGCGGTCAGCCCCCGGGGACGCCGGTGTCCGGCTCAGCACTTCTCAAAGATGGTGGCGACACCCATGCCGCCGCCGATGCACAGGGTGGCCAGGCCGCGCTTGGCCTCGGGCCGCTTCTGCATCTCGTGGAGCAGAGTGACGATGATGCGGGCACCGGAGGCCCCCACGGGGTGGCCGATGGAGATGGCGCCGCCGTTGACATTCACCTTGCTCATGTCGAAGCCCAGCTCCCGGGCCACGGCCACGGACTGGGCGGCAAAGGCCTCATTGGCCTCCACCAGGTCGATGTCCTCGATCTTCAGGCCGGCCTTGCTCATGGCCTGGCGGGAGGCGGGCACCGGGCCCACGCCCATGATCTTGGGGTCCACGCCGCCCTGGCCCCAGCTGACCAGCTTGGCCATGGGCTTCAGGCCGTACTTTTCCACCGCCTCGCCGGAGGCGAGCACGATGGCGGCGGCGCCGTCGTTGATGCCGGAGGCGTTGGCGGCGGTGACCCGCTGGACGTGCTTGCGGGTATCGGCCTCGTGGATCTGGGTGAGCTCAAAGGTATGGACGATCTCGTCCTCCACTCCCTCGGGGCCCACAGGGAAAGCGCCCTTCAGCTTGGAGATGCCCTCGGCGGTGACGCCGGGGCGGGGGAACTCGTCCACCTTGAACTCCACCAGCTCTTTCTTCTTCTTCACCATGACGGGGACGATCTCGTCCTCGAAGCGGCCGGTCTTCTGGGCGGCCTCGGCCTTCTGCTGAGAGGCGGCGGCGAACTCGTCCAGCTCCTGGCGGGTGATGCCCCACACGTCGCAGATGTTCTCAGCAGTAGTGCCCATGTGGTAGTTGTTGTAGGCGTCCCACAGTCCGTCCCGGATCATGGTGTCCACCACCTTCTTGTCCCCCATGCGGGCGCCCCAGCGCTCGTCAGGCAGGGCGTAGGGGGCGGCGGACATATTCTCGGTGCCGCCGGCCACGATGATGTCGGCGTCCCCGGCCAGGATGGCCCGGGCACCCTCGATGACCGACTTCATGCCCGAGCCGCACACCATGCCCACGGTGTAGGCGGGCACGGAGTAGGGCAGGCCCGCCTTCACGCCCACCTGGCGGGCGGGGTTCTGGCCCAGGGCGGCGGTGAGCACACAGCCGAACATCAGCTCGTCCACCTGCTCCGGCTCCACGCCGGCCCGGGACAGGGCCTCCTTCACCACCACGGCACCCAGCTCGGGGGCGGGGGTGTCCTTCAGGCTTCCGCCGAAGGAGCCCACGGCGGTGCGGCAGCAATTGACAACATAGATCTCTTTCATTGGGATCGTTGACCTCCATTCTTTCATCAGGCGCGCCGGAGCGGCGGCCGGGACCTCGGGATCTTCATGCTCCATTATAGCGAACTTTTCCGGGAACGCAAAGGGGTTTCTTGCGAAATGAGGCGGAAATTTCGGCAAATCTTAGCTTGTTTGTACATCCTCCGCCCCGGGGAGGGACAGCAGTCCCAGCTGGAGCTTCCAGCGCAGCACCCGCAGCACCGACTGATCCAGCCGGTCCCAGGTCAGCGCCCCGGTCTCCACCGCCTCCAGCACCGAGGGGATGCCCCCCTGGGGATCGCTGGTGAGGACCAGGTCAGCCCCGGCCTGGAGGGCCATCACCGGGGCGGTGCCCTCCTCCACATACTTCTGTACCGCATCCATGTCCAGGTCGTCGGTCATGGCCACTCCTTCAAAGCCCAGCTCCTCCCGCAGCACTTGGTAGGAGGCTGGGGACAGGGAGGCGGGCAGCTCCGGGTCCAGGCAGGTGACGATGTTGTGGGAGACCAGCACACCGCCGGCCCCGGCGTCGATGCCTGCCTGGAAGGGCAGGAAGTCGGACTGGCGGAACTGCTCCAGGGGGCGCTGGTCCACCGCAATGCCGGTGTGGGTGTCCCGGTTGCTGCCGTAGCCCGGGAAGTGCTTGAGCACCGAGCCGATGCCCGCCTCCCCCATGGCGGAGACCACCGTGTCCGCATACTCCGCCGTAGCCTGGGCGTCTTGGCCGAAGGCGCGGGCATAGATGAAGTCAGCGGGGTCGGTGGACACGTCGCACACCGGAGCCAGGTTTACGTTAAGGCCCAGATCCAGCAGAAAGGCGGACTTGTCCAGGGCGTCGGCCCGGACGGCCTCCAGCCCTCCGGCAGCGAAGAGGGCCTGGGGGGAGCGGAACTTCTCCGCCCGGAAGGCGGGGTAGTAGCTGGCCCGGACCACCGTGCCCCCCTCCTCATCTACCCCCAGGAGCAGGGGGATGGGGGAGGTCTCCTGGAGGGAGGCGAGCAGAGTGCGCAGCTCCTCCGGGGTGCGGTTTTTGAAGTCCCGGCCGAAGAGGAGAAAGCCCCCGGGGTGCCACCCCCGGGCCAGCTCATCCCAGCCGGTCTCCGGGAAACGGACCCAGAACAGCTGGCCCGCTTTCTCCTCCGGCGTCATGGTGTCCACCATGGCTTGGAGCAGCTCCTCCTGGGTGGGGGGCTCGGGCTCCGGCGCGGGCTGAGGCTGGGCGGAAGTGCCGGCCTCCGGCGCCGGGGCCATGGCGGACCGGCTGGGCTCCTGGCCGCTCCCCTCCCCTGCTGGCGCCCCCGCCGGTGCGCAGCCGGCCAGCAGAAAGGACAGGAGCAGCGCCCAAAGGACCCCCCGCCTCACGGCTTTTTGGGGAGCCGGTGGCGGGTGCCGTCCGGCTCCTGGATGGACGTGCGGTCCAGCTGGGCGCGCAGGCTGGCCTTTACGTCCGCAACATACTCCTGCCGCAGGGCCTGCTGCTCTGCCTTTTCGGCATCGGTCAGGCCGGTGGTCTTGCTCTTTTTTGCCAGCTCGTTGATGCGGGCGATCTTCTCGTTTGTCATCGCAGTTCTCCTATTAGATAAAATGTGATATAATATGACCGGGATGCCCCTTCCGGCAGCTGCGGCTCTTTTGGCGAGGCAGCAGGAGGGAGCTATTTGAATCAAAGCAAGTATAACAAAGGATGAAACCGATGTCAAAACAGTTGAATTTTGCACAGCAGATGGACGAAGTGTTGAAAACGCTGGGTCCGCAGCGGCCAAAGCTGCTGCTCCATGCCTGCTGCGGGCCCTGTTCCAGCGCCGTGCTGGAAAAGCTGTGCCGGTATTTTGAGATCACGGTGCTTTACTATAACCCCAACACCTGGCCTGCCGAAGAATACTACCGCCGGGGCGAGGAGCTGAAAAAGTTTGTGGCGCAGGCGCACCCGCTGGGGGTCACGGTCATCGAGGACCGCTACGACCCGCAGGAGTTCTACACGGCTGTGCAGGGGCTGGAAAACGAGCCGGAGCGGGGCGGGCGGTGCACCGTCTGCTACCGTTTGCGGATGCGCCGGGCGGCACAGTACGCAAAGGAGCACGGCTTTGATTGGTTCACCACCACGCTCTCCATCAGCCCCCACAAGGATGCTGCCCGCATCAATCAAATCGGGCAGGAGCTTGAAGCCGAATTCGGCATCAGGCACCTGCCCTCGGATTTCAAAAAGCAGAACGGCTACCTGCGCTCCCTCCAGCTTTCGGAGGAGTACGGGCTTTACCGTCAGGATTACTGTGGGTGTGAGTTCAGCGCAAAGGCGAGGGGATGAACCGCTCAGTCGCCTGCTGCTTGCCTCTCCTGCCAGGGGAAGTGGCATTGCAAAGCAATGACGGAGAGGTTTACTCCTCCCGCATTCTGGACACCAGAATTGCAAAGACGATCAGCCCCACACAGGGCACGATATTGGTTGCCATACCAACAGCAAGACCGGCGCTTTCAGCCACCTTGCCGATGACCCAGGGCATCAGGATCGCGCCGCTGGATGCCACCGGCAGCATGATGCCCATGCTGGTCACGGTGGTCATTTTACCGGCGCTGGCCACGGCGGTGGGGTTCATACCGGCCATGGAGAAGGCAAAGGCGAACAGCAGCAGGATGGCAGGCAGCTGGCTGTGGGTCTGCATCATGGCAAAGTAGAAGGCAGTGCAGAAAACAGCCATAAACACCATGGCCTTACGGGGCTGTTTGAGTGGGAACACAAAGGCGATGAGCAGGCGGCCGATCAGGGTGGCACCCCACATCACGGTGACGGTATAGGCCGCCAGCGTGCCTGCAATGATGCCGCTGTCCTTGAAGTAGGTGACCATCCAGCCCACAACGCTCTGCTCGGCGGCGTTCTGGCAGAACAGCAGGCCGGTGAGCAGCCAGAAGCGGGAGGAGCGCAAAAAGCTCCAATCGGTGACAGCTTCTTTGGCCTTGGCGCGGCCTGCCATGGGGGTGAACAGGTATACCAGCCAGAGCACCAGACCCAGCGCCGCCAGTGCCAGCACGGCCAGCGTGGTGCTGACCCTGGCAGCGGCAGAGATCAGAAAGGGGCAGAGCAGGGCACCGCAGGCGTAGCAGGCGTGCATGGTGTTCATGCCCCGGGTGCGGTCTGCAGAGTTGCCGCTGACAAGAATGGTGCAGGTGTTCAGGACACTGCCCTTGGCAATGCCCACAATGAAGAAGGCCAGCGCCAGCAGAATGGGCAGGCCGGTCAGGCCCATCAGGCCGTAGCCCACCGCATAGCCGATGGTCAGAAGCAGGACGCTGGGCTTCATGCCCATTTTTCCCACCAGCGCACCGGCCAGCAGGCCCGCCAGCAGGTTGCCGATGCTCAGCAGGCTGAGCAGGGTGCCGGTCATGCCGTAGGCAAAGCCGTATTCCTCCTGCAGCAGGCTGACCACCACACCGCTGGAAATGGTGCAGATGCCGCTGAAAAAGAAGGTGACGAAGCCCGCGTTCCGCAGGCAGGTATTCCGTTGTTCCATAGGATTCTCCTTGCAGTATTCGGGGGCGCAGCGCCCATAGTTGCTTTTATTAAAGCATATTCTGGTCAGAAAGCAAGGGCTGTTGCGCCGGCAGAAGCAAAATCAGCGCCCAGTGGAAGCGCCCTGCCGTTCGGTGGGGCGCTTCTGTATTTTATTTTGCGTCTCCTATTGACAATGATCGAATCGTGCGTTATGATATTGTACGGCATCAAACAGTTCTAAAGAAAACAATCCTGTCACAAACAATTCAAAAGGGAAACCATTATGCACGATGAAAGCAACAAACAGCCCTGCTGCAACCCCCCATGGGAGCCGCCGCAGGTCATCCCGGCACAGGTGCGCCGGGTGAACAACCTGATCTTCCGCAAGATCAACCAGTTCCACCGGGAGAACAACGTGGACAACGTGACCCCCATGCACGACTGGATCATGAGCTACCTCTACTGGCACAAAAATGAGGCCGTATACCAGCGCGATATCGAGCGTGAGTTCTCCATCACACGCTCGACCGTGACGAACATCCTGCAGCTGATGGAGCGCAAGGGCTACATCGAGCGCCAGAGCGTGCCGCAGGATGCCCGGCTCAAACGGCTGATCCTGACGGAAGAGGGGGGCCGCGTCCATGAAAAGACGATACTCTCCCTGCACCAGACCGATGAGTTTGTGGCCGGATTGCTGACGGAAGAGGAAAACGCAGAGCTTCTGCGGTTGTTGAACAAGCTGCGCAAGGGGCTGGAATGACCCCTGCAAATACACTTCAGGAGGATTACAACAGATGATCAAAAAACTTGTGTCACATCTGGGCGAGTACAAGCGCGCCGCGATCCTGACACCGATCCTATCTGCTCTGGAAGCCATCATGGATGTGCTGCTGCCCACCATCATGGCCTTTATCATTGACCAGGGCATTGAAAAGGGCGATATGAACGCCGTTGTCAAGTACGGCCTGCTCACCTTCCTGGTGGCGGCCATTGCCCTGCTGCTGGGCGTGCTGGCCGGCAGGTTTGCCGCCACGGCATCCACCGGCTTTGCAGGCAACCTGCGCGATGCGATGTATGAGAACATCCAGCATTTCTCGTTCTCCAACATCGACAAGTACTCCACGGCTGGTCTGGTCACCCGTATGACCACCGACGTGACCAACCTGCAGAACGCGTTCCAGATGATCGAGCGCATGTGTGTGCGTGCCCCCGTCCATCTGGTTTTCGCGCTCATCATGGCCTCCATGATCAGCCGCTCGCTGACCATGGTGTTCCTGGTGGCGATCGTGTTCCTGGTGGCAGTGCTGGCAGGTATTATGGTTCCCACCTTCGACATCTTTGATAAGGTGTTCAAGAACTACGATAACCTGAACGCCTCCGTGCAGGAGAATGTCTCGGCCATCCGCGTGGTCAAGAGCTTTGTCCGGGAGCACTTTGAGAACGAGAAGTACACCAAGGCCTGCGAGAGCCTGTACAAGCAGTTCGTCCACGCCGAGAGCCGCCTGAGCTTCAACAATCCCGCCATGCTGGTCTCTGTGTACGGCTGCAACATCGCCCTGAGCTGGTTCGGCGCACATTACGTCCTGAACGGTGCGATCACCACCGGCCAGCTGAACGCCCTGTTCGGTTACATTATGAACATCCTGATGGCCCTGATGATGCTGAGCATGGCCTTTGTGATGATCGCCATGTCCGCCGCTTCTGCCCGCCGTATCGTGGAAGTGCTGGACGAGACCACCGACCTGCCCCCGGCAAAGCAGCCGGTGCAGCAGGTGGCGGACGGCAGCATCGAGTTTGACCACGTTACCTTCAAGTATAAGCACGGCTCCGGCCAGCCTGTCCTGAACGATGTCACCTTCAGCATCCGGCCGGGCGAGACGCTGGGCATCATCGGCGGCACCGGCAGTGCAAAATCCAGCCTGGTGCAGCTGATCCCCCGCCTGTATGATGCCGAGACCGGCTCTGTCAAGGTGGGCGGCGTGGACGTTAAGGATTACAGCCTGGATGTCCTCCGCCGGGAGGTCTCCATGGTGCTGCAGAAGAACGTTCTGTTCAGCGGCACCATCCTCGACAACCTGCGCTGGGGCGATGAGAACGCCAGCGAGGAAGAGTGCATCCGGGTGGCCAGGCTGGCCTGCGCCGATGAGTTCATCGAGCGCTTCCCCGACAAGTACAATACCTGGATCGAGCAGGGCGGCTCCAACGTGTCCGGCGGCCAGAAGCAGCGCCTGACCATTGCCCGCGCGCTGCTGCGCAAGCCCAAGGTGCTGATCCTGGACGACAGCACCAGCGCCGTGGATACCGCCACCGATGCCAAGATCCGCAAGGCCTTCCGGGAGGAGATCCCCGGCACCACCAAGATCATCATTGCACAGCGCATCTCCTCCGTGCAGGATGCAGACCGCATCCTGGTGCTGGACAACGGCCAGATCAACGGCCTGGGCACCCACGAGGAGCTGCTCAAGACAAACAAGATCTATCAGGAAGTTTACAACAGCCAGACCCAGGGCGGCGGCGATTTTGACAAGCAGGGAGGTGAGCAGTAATGGCACAGGTGAAAGAAGTAAAGGGCCCCGGCCCCCGTGGGGTGGGCGGCCCCAAACCGAAGGTCGAGAACCCGGGCAAGCTGCTCAAGCGGATCATGGATGAGGTGTTCAAGCACTATCTGCCCCACTGCATCCTTGTGCTGGTCTGCATCATCGTCAGTGCGCTGGCAAACGTGCAGGCAAGCCTCTTCCTCAAGACCCTGATCGATGATTACATCGTCCCCATGACCAAGCAGGCCACGCCGGACTTCGGCCCGCTGGCAGGCGCACTGGTGCGCATCGGCTGCATCTACGCCATCGGCGTGCTGGCCGCATGGCTCAACGCCCGTATCATGGTCAACGTGACCCAGGGCACCCTGCGCAACCTGCGCGTCCAGCTTTTCACCCACATGGAAAGCCTGCCCATCCGGTATTTTGACTCCCACCCCCACGGCGATATCATGTCGGTGTACACCAACGATGTGGACACCCTGCGCCAGATGATCAGCCAGAGCATCCCCCAGCTGGTGTCCAGCGCCATCACCATCGTGTCCGTGTTCACCAGCATGTGCCTGATGAGCTGGCAGCTCACCGTTGTCACCATGCTGATGGTGGCTCTGATGCTGTTCTGCTCCAAGAAGATCACTGCCATGAGCGGCAAGTACTTTGTGGCCCAGCAGAAGGATCTGGGCAAGGTGAACGGCTACATCGAAGAGATGATGGAGGGCCAGAAGGTCGTCAAGGTGTTCACCCACGAGCAGAAGGCTCTGGACGGCTTCCGGCAGTTGAACGATAAGCTGAAGGAAAGCGCCAAGCAGGCCAACAGCTACGCCAACATCATCATGCCCGTTACCGCACAGCTGGGCAATATCAGCTATGCAGTCTGTGCTCTGGCGGGCGCGGCCATGGCCGTTGGCAATGTCGGCGGCATGACCCTTGGCACCGTGATGGCCTTCCTGAGCCTGAACAAGAGCTTCAATATGCCCATCAGCCAGGTGTCCATGCAGGCCAACAGCGTGATCATGGCACTGGCCGGTGCAGAGCGTATCTTCAAGATGATGGACGAGACCAGCGAGACCGACGAAGGCTATGTCACCCTGGTCAACGTCAAGTATGGCAAGGATGACGAGCTGGTGGAGACCACCGAGCGCACCGGCATCTGGGCCTGGAAGCATCCCCACCACGATGGCACCACCACCTACCACAAGCTGGCGGGTGACATCACCTTTACCGATGTCGATTTTGGCTATGTGCCGGAAAAGACCGTTCTGCACGGGATCAACCTCTATGGCCGCCCGGGCCAGAAGATCGCTTTTGTCGGCTCCACCGGTGCCGGCAAGACCACCATCACCAACCTGATCAACCGCTTCTACGATATCGCAGACGGCAAGATCCGGTATGATGGCATCAACATCCGCAAGATCAAAAAGGACGACCTGCGCCGCTCTCTGGGCATCGTTCTGCAGGATACCCACCTGTTCACCGGCACGGTCATGGAGAACATCCGCTATGGCCGCCTGGATGCCACCGATGAGGAGTGCATTGCCGCCGCAAAGCTGGCCAATGCCGATGGCTTTGTCAAGCGTCTGCCCGATGGCTACAACACCATGTTGACCAACGACGGCGCAAACCTGTCGCAGGGGCAGCGCCAGCTGCTGGCCATTGCCCGCGCCGCAGTTGCCGATCCCCCGGTGCTGATCCTGGACGAGGCGACCTCCTCCATTGATACCCGCACCGAGGCGCTGGTCCAGCGGGGCATGGACGGCCTGATGTATGGCCGCACCAGCTTTGTCATTGCCCACCGCCTGTCTACCGTCCGCAATGCAGACTGCATCGTGGTTCTGGAGCAGGGCCGCATCATCGAGCGCGGCAGCCACGACGAGCTGATCGCCAAGAAGGGCAAGTATTACCAGCTCTACACCGGAAATCTGGCCGAAAATTAAAGAAACGACGTAAAAAACGGAGCCGCTGTACAAAATAATGTGCAGCGGCTCCGTTTATTTTCAATTTGTTCAAATTCCTCACAAAGAAACTCCATTTTTATCCTGTACAATAAGGGTGCAGTCAGGGAGGAACAGAAAAACATCCTCCCAAGATGCCATGCAGGCAATGAAAGCCGCGCGTCTCCGGCAGAAACCGGGCGGCGCGGCCCCTTTGAAAAAACACTGTCCCCTGCTGATGCGAGGCAATAGCCAAGGCAGCGGACAGACTACCAACCATCTCCTGACAGCCGCAAATGTTTGGGAGTTCTCATACACAGCCAGCGCCGCTTTCTCCTCCTTTCCACGGCGCTGGCTGTTTTTGTTTGGTTCCCGCCGCCATCTCAGCGGCAGGGGGCTATCCGATCAGCGCGTTCAGCTCAGATTCCTTTAATCTGGGCAGAGCGGAGACAGGGAGCATCATTTTCTCTATCCGATACAAGACCAGAGCGGGGCTCTGGTCTTTTTTTGCGGCAGAAGCCATAATGCTGCGTGTAAAGGCGAGAATCCTGTCCTTTTTGTAGAAAAAGATCAGCTGCACATGGCCGGTGAACAGGGCAAACAGGGCCGTGCGCAGCTCCCGGGAACCGAAGAGGAGGAGCAGGTCGCTCTCCTCTAAAAAGAGAACGTCTGCCCGGTCAAGAAACTGCAGGGCGGTCTGGCACAGAGCCTCCCGCTGCGGCCAGTAGGGCGCGGCCTGCGCCAGCCGGGGAAGATAGCAGCAGAGCGCCCCGGCATCCCGGGCGGCGGCAAGGGCCTTGAGGTGGGCCAGCCGCAGGGGGCTGTCCACCAGCCCGGCGGAGGAAAAGCAGAAGGCAGAGGCTCCCCGGAACGGGGCGGCCTCCAGCTGCTCCGGCCCAAGGGCCAGCCCGGCGGTGTGGGCACGGTAGGGCAGAGCGGTGTCTGCTCCGGTGAACACCACCGGTGTGGGGAAGGCATCCGTGAAGCAGAGCAGGGAGCAATCCACACCATCCCGGGCAAGCCGGGCCGCCAGCTTGCGGCCAAAGGGGTCAGCCCCCAGCTGGGCCAGCAGAGCCGCCTGCCCGCCCAATGCGGCGTACCGGCGGCAGAAGCCTGCACCCCAGCCGCCGGTCTGTGCCCGGAACGTCTCCGTCAGCTCCGGAGCCATGGCGGCGTTCAGCTCCAGCCAGACTTCGCCCAGACACAAAACAGACATGTGCACCCCTCCCTCCGCAAATAAAAATCGGGTTACAGTATACACGATTTGCCCATCGGATGCAACCGATCCGGGACAAATCCTGACGGAGTGGAAGGGCCTGCGGGCAGGAACAATCCGATTTTACAAAGACCACCTGTTTTTTACCAATGCCTGCTTTTCATTGCCCAGGGTTTACCTAAGATTTGCCTTACCATGGTTTCCCCTCTTTCTCTGAACGGGTACAATAGAACCGTTCCCAAGAAACATTGCAACAGGGCCCGGGAGGGCTCAGGATAAGAGAGGAATTATCGTATGAAAGAACATAAAATGTCCCGCCGCAGCTTCCTGAAAGTGGGTGCTGTGGCATCTGCCGCCGGTCTGATGACTGCTGCCCCTGTGGCTGCAAACGCTGCCGCTCCGGCTGCTTCCACCGCAGCTGACGAGGAGAACTGCTTTGGCCTGTTCCAGAATAAGCCCAAGTACATCTTCCTGTTCATCGGCGATGGCATGGGCACTGCCCAGATCCAGTCTGCCCGGTTCTATCAGGGCACTGTCACCAACAACGGTGCCATCACCGAGGCAGAGCTGAGCTTTACCCAGTTCCCGGAAGTGGGCAGTGTGACCACCTACGACAGCACCTCCTTCTGCCCGGACTCCGCTTCCACCGCTACCTCCATCGCTTCCGGCAAAAAGACCGAGAGCGGTGTCATCAATATGTGCCCCTGGACCCGTGATGTGCCCTATGAGACCATTGCGGAGAAGCTCCACAAGCAGAAGGGCTACAAGGTTGGCATTGTTTCCACGGTGAATATTGACCACGCCACCCCTGCTGCCTTCTATGCACACCAGAAGACCCGCAAGAACTACTATCAGATCGGCGTGGAGCTGGCAAACTCCGGCTTTGAGTATTTCGCAGGCGGCGAGTTCCAGAAGGTGAACGGCGATGGCACCGGCCCCAACAACCACGAGGTGGCTGCACAGGCCGGTTACAACGTTGTCACCACCCAGGCCGGTGCTGCTGCCCTGAAGGCCGGGGCAGGCAAGACCCTGATCATTGCCGAGAACCTGGCCGACGGCAAGTCCATGAACTACGCCATGGATGCCGCTCCGGGAGAGTGGCAGCTGACCGACTATGTCCGCAAGGGCATTGAGCTGCTGGACAACAGCAACGGCTTCTTTATGATGGTGGAGTCCGGCAAGATCGACTGGGCCTGCCACGCCAACGATGCCGCTGCCTCTATCCATGATGTGATCGAGATGCACAACGCGGTGCAGGCCGCTGTGGAGTTCTACGCCCAGCATCCCGATGATACCTTGATCCTGGTGACCGCTGACCACGAGACCGGCGGCCTGGGCATTGGCTACAAGACCACCAACTACGATACCTTCCTGACCAACCTGGCCCACCAGAAGATGTCCTACGCAAAGTTCGATTCCACCTATGTGAACAACTACGTGAAGAATCAGACTCCCTTTGAGACCGCTATGCAGGACGTGAAGGCAAACTTCGGCCTGACCCTGCCCACCGACCCCGATGCCGCCAACGCAGGCAAGCTGCTGCTGACCGACTACGAGGTGGAGAACCTGCGCACCGCTTACGAGCGCACCCTCAGGGTCGGCTCTTCCAGCCAGAGCAAGATGAGCCAGCAGGATTACGAGCTGTATGGCACCTACATCCCCTTCAGCATGGCCATCTGCCACACCATCAACCACAAGTCCGGTGTGGATCACACCACCTACGCCCACACCGGTGCCATGGTGAACCTCTACGCCCGTGGTCAGGGTGCAGACAAGTTCCGCGGCGTGTATGACAACACCGAGATCTTCCACAAGCTGGCTGAGCTGACCGATGTGCAGTAATTGACCAGACCTTCTGTACCCCAAAGCCCTCCGGGACGAGACGCACCGGAGGGCTTTTTGTGTAGGCCGGAATTGTGCACCCCGCCAAAAATCTGCTCCGCGAATTGGGAAAGATGATGGGAGTTGTGGTTGCAATGGGCCGGAAAAAGGCATATAATAAGACCATCAACAGAGTAAGGCCATGCGCGTTAAGTGCCGCATCAACGGGGAGTTGTGCTGCGGACGAAGGTAAGACCCGCGGTGCATGGCCTGCATCCCGCTGCTGCATGGACTTGGGTGCAGACGGGGCCGTCTGCGGCCTCGTCTGGATGTGAACCGTTGAATCACGCCCTCCTTTGTGCGGTTTGTCACAGGGGAGGGCATTTTGCATTGCCCGCCCCGCGGTTCCCGAAACAGGGGAGGACAATTGATATGAACCATTCCAGAAATTCCGTCCGCAAGCTCACCATGCTGGCCCTGCTCACTGCCATGAGCATCGTGTTTGCCCGGGTGCTGAGCATTTCCACCGGCTTTGTCCGGTTCAACCTGGGCAGCCTGCCCACTCTGCTGGCCGCTGTGCTGTTCGGGCCGGTGGAGGGCTTTGCCGTGGGTGCAGTGGCCGATATGATCGGCGGCACCCTTTCCGGCTACGCCATCAATCCGCTGATCACGCTGGGGGCAGGCTCCATCGGCCTGACGGCGGGGCTTCTCTGGCGCGCCCTGCCCAACCTGCGGCTGGGCCTGCGCACCCAGATCAGCGTGTTTGCCGGCCATGCGGTGGGCTCCATTGTCATCAACTCGCTGGCACTCCACCTCTTCTATAACTATCCGTGGAGCGTGCTGGTGACCCGCATTCCCAACGCGCTGGTCCTGGCGGCGGTGAACACCGTGCTGGTGCGCCTGCTGCTGGAAAACAAAACGATCCGAGGCATTGCACAATGAACTACGAGGAAGCACTGAACTATATCCATGCCGTCCAGTGGGCGGGGCACAAGCCGGGCCTGACCCGCACCCGGACCCTGCTGGCCGCACTGGGAGATCCGCACAAGCAGCTGAGATTCATCCATGTGGCGGGCACCAACGGCAAGGGCAGCACGGCGGCCATGCTGGCCTCCTGCCTGCAGGCGGCGGGTTACCGGGTGGGCCTGTATACTTCGCCCTTTATCAACCGGTTCAACGAGCGCATTCAGGTAAACGGCCAACAGATCCCGGACGAGGCGCTGGTGCGGCTGGTGGAGCGTGTGAAGCCCGCTGCCGATGCCATGACCGATATCCCCACCGAGTTCGAGATCATCACGGCATTGGGGATGCTCTGGTTCGCTGAGACAAAATGCGACATCGTGGTGCTGGAGGTGGGCCTGGGCGGCACGCTGGATTCCACCAACATCATCGACCCGCCGGAGTGCGCGGTCATCACGGCGCTGGGCATGGATCATGTGAAGGAGCTGGGCCCCACCCTGGCCGATATCGCGTCGGCCAAGGCGGGCATCATCAAGCCGGGCAGTCCGGTGGTGAGCTATGGCGGTGTGCCCGAGGCCGATGCCGTCATCGCCCGTACGGCGGCAGAGCGGCACGCGCCGCTGACTGTCGTGGATCTCAGCAGGCTGACCATCGAGGACGGGGATCTGGATGCTGTCACCTTTGATTTTGACGGCCTGAACGGCATCCGCCTGCCCCTGATCGGCAGCTATCAGCCCCGGAACGCCGCCACGGCCATTACGGCCCTGCGGGTGCTGCGCAGCCGGGGCTGGAACATCCCGGACCGCGCCATCCGTGCCGGTCTGGAACAGGTGCGCTGGCCGGGCCGGTTCGAGCTGCTGCGGCATTCGCCCGTCTTTTTGCTGGATGGCAGCCACAACGCCCACGGAATGCGGGCCACTGTGCAGAGCCTGCGGGACCGCTTTCCGGGGCAGAAGTTCGTGTTCCTGCTCAGCATCATGGCGGACAAGGATGTGGACGAGATGCTGGCACTGCTCCTGCCGCTGGCCGGGCAGTTCGTCACCGTGGCGGCCCATACCCCCCGCGCCATGCCCGCTGAGACGCTGGCCGAACAGATCCGCGCCCGGGGCGGCAGGGCCGAGCCTGCTTCCACCATTGAAGCCGGTGTGGCCCGGGCGGTCGCCCTTGGAGGCACCGGCCCCGTGTGCGCACTGGGCACGCTCTACTTCTCCGGCGATGTGCGGGAAGCGTTTGCAAAATTGAACCAGTAAAGAAGAGGGGCTGCGGCACACGGAAAAACCGGTGCAGCAGCCCCCTTTTTGCGGACTGGCTTACAAAAAAATGCCCCGCTGTTTTGTGATGCACAGAACAGCGGGGCAATATCATTTATGGGGCGGGAATGTGCTCAGGAGATGCGCTTCTGCTCAGGCCTTGCCTGCGCAGCCGAACAGCTCGATCTTCTCCTTGCACTTGTCAACGATGGCCTGAGCGCCGGGAGCCAGCAGCTTGCGGGGGTCGAAGCCCTTGCCCTGCTGATCCTTGCCAGCCTCGATGTACTTGCGGGTGGCCTCAGCAAAGACCAGCTGGCACTCGGTGTTGATGTTGATCTTGGAAACGCCCAGGCTGATGGCCTTCTGGATCATCTCGTCGGGGATGCCGGTGCCGCCGTGCAGGACCAGAGGAATGTTGTTGGTAGCCTTGTGGATGCGGTCCAGAGCCTCAAAGTCCAGGCCCTTCCAGTTGGCGGGGTAAACGCCGTGGATGTTGCCGATGCCGGCAGCCAGGAAGTCGATGCCCAGATCGGTGATCTTTGCGCACTCGGCGGGGTCTGCGATCTCGCCAGCGCCCACAACGCCGTCCTCAACGCCGCCGATGGAGCCGACCTCGGCCTCGATGCTCAGGCCCTTGGAGTGTGCCAGAGCGACCAGCTCCTTGGTCTTTTCCACGTTCTCCTCGATGGAGTAGTGGCTGCCGTCGAACATGATGGAGGAGAAGCCGGCCTCAACGCAGGCCTTGCAGCCCTCGTAGGTGCCGTGGTCCAGGTGCAGGGCAACGGGAACAGTGATGCCCATGGTCTCCACCATGGAGCTGACCATGGCGGCAACGGTCTTGAAGCCGGTCATGTATTTGCCTGCGCCCTCAGAGACACCCAGGATAACGGGGCTCTTCATTTCCTCGCAGGCGGTCAGGACTGCCTTGGTCCACTCCAGATTGTTGATGTTGAACTGGGGCACACCATAGTGGCCATCGCGTGCCTTGATCAGCATTTCGGTTGCATTTACCAACATTATTCATTACCTCCGCAAAATCATTTTGGGGTGAAAAAGCCGTTTTGGATACAAGATTGCGCATCCTTTAACGAACCTAAGGGTAGTATACCCCAATTACAGGATAAAATCAAGGCGGTTCCCGCGGCGTTTTCAACACAAATTCACATTGGGCATTTTGATGTTGGAGATTCTGGCAAAAACCACTGGATCTCCCTTCAAAAAATTGTCATAATTCCGACTTGAATTTTACAAAAAGTACGGCGGAAAGTTTGCGTGTCGAACCCGGGAGGTTGAAAACTCGGTGGAAACTGTGGAATTCCACCCGGAAAGTGGGCGTACAAACTTGATTTTTGAACATTTTCCACCGGGCTTTCAACATGTGGAAAAAATTGAGCCGAATTACCGATTGTATAGCCTGCTGAATGTGGAAAACTTTTGCCTTCGGCAAACATTGCGAAGAATGCCGGGGTATGCTATACTTTAGAATGTATCAGTGTCAAAATATAGTAAAACTGAAACAGAACGAAACCATGGCGCGGCTCAAACGGCCCGCCTTGCCATAGAATGGAAGGAGAACACATCAATGGACGAACAGAAAATGCCGCGCCGCCCCCGCCGCAGCAGCACGGAGGAGCAGCCCAAGAATGAGAGCCTGGTCTACGGCAAAAATCCCGTGACCGAGCTGCTCAAGAGCGGTTCCGGCGTGGATACCGTGCTGATCGCGGAGGGCATGGCCCCCGCCGTGGCAGCTTACTATACCGCCATGGCCAAGGAGGCCGGGGCCACGGTCAAGCGGGTGCACCCCAACAAGCTGCGCCTGATGACCGGCACCGAGAGCCATCAGGGCGTGGCTGCCTTTGCCAGCGAGATCGAATATGTGACCGTGGAGGACCTGCTGAACGTTGCCAGAGAGAAGGGGGAGCCCCCTTTCCTGGTGCTGAGTGACGGCATCGAGGACCCCCACAATCTGGGCGCGGTGATGCGCTCTGCTCTGCTGTGCGGAGCCCACGGCATCGTCATCCCCAAGCGGGGCGGCGCGTCCGTGACCCCCACCGTTATCAAGTCCAGCGCCGGTGCGGCCGAGCGCCTGCCTGTGGCCCGCGTGGCCAACATCGGCGAGACCATCCGCCGCCTGAAGGATCAGGGGGTGTTCGTCTACTGTGCCGATATGGACGGTGTGCCCCTGCGCAAGAACAACCTGACCGGCCCCATCGCACTGGTGCTGGGCAGCGAGGGCAGCGGTGTGTCCCAGCTGGTGAAAAAGCTCTGCGATGGCGTGGTGCGGCTGGATATGGCCGCTCAGGGCACCGGTGTGGACAGCTTCAATGTCTCGGTAGCGGCTGGCATCATCCTGTACGAGATCCAGAGCCAGCGCGCCGCAGAGTAAGAAACAGCGGCCAGACCGCCGTGACCAGAACAGGGAGGGACTAGGATGCCAAAGGATGATAAGCGCAAAGAGCTGACACAGGAAGAGATCGATGCGCAGAACGAGAAGTTCCGCACGTTTTTCAGCACCAGCGTGGCACAGGTGCCCGAAGAGATGAAGCGCCGCGATGAGGAAAAGGAGAGCACCGGCAGCCTGCTGGGCAAACTCTTTCACCGCGAAAAGGACAAAGAGGAGCCTGCCGCCGCCCCGGCCGTGCAGAATGAGCTGCCGCCCACGGGTGAGATCGTGCTGGGCCATGAGGAAGAAGCCGAGGCCGGCCTGGAGCTGGCATTGGAGCCCGGAGAGCTGGAGGAAGCAGAGCCTGTGGCTCTGCCCACCGCGCCGGAAGTCCCCGCAGCGCCGAAGCCGGAACCCCGGCCCGCACCCCAGCCCGAGAAAAAGCCGGAGCCGCCCCGCCGCCGGGAACCCCTGACCCCGCAGGAGCAGCAGGAGGATGCAGAGATGGCCGAACTCAAGGCCATGCTCTATGGCACCCCCAAGCCCGCCCCGGTGGAGGAGGTGCAGGATGCCCCCGAAGAGGTGCTGGCCGTGGAGCCGGAAGCTCCCGCAGCGCCTGAGGGCCCGGCCATCCCCATGGTGTTTGCCGAGGATCAGTCGGTAAAGCAGGCGAAGTCTGCCCCGGAAGCCGCGCCAGAGGTTGAGCCGGAACCGGAAACGGCTTTCCAGTTCTTTGGCAAGGGCGCGGACGAGAACGAGCCGCAGGCCCCTACCCGCACCGAGGCCCCCAGCAAGGACGACAGCATGAGCCTGCCGCTGATGGGGCTGGAAGAGGACGAAGCACCCGCCCGGCCTGCCGCCCCGGCAGAGGAGACCCCGGCCCAGCCTGCTGAGGAAGCGGCCCCTGCCGCGCCGGAGGCTGCGGAGAAGCCTGAAGAAGAAACCGAGCCGGAAACGCCCGAGCAGGTGGGGGAGAAGCTCCGCCGGATGGGCGCGGAGCTGACGCTGCGGTGTGTGCTGGAGGGCATCCTTGCCGTGGTACTGCTCCACTTTGGCCTTGTTGCCGAGGGGCTGCTGGCCCCTGTGGCCTCCCTTGACCCCGTGATCGCCCCGGCGGCGTTCTATGCTGCCAACCTGCTCTTTCTGGCCGGTGCGCTGGCTGTGGGCTGGCCTGTCCTGCGGGATGGCCTGCAGGGTCTCAAGGGCCGCCCCAGTGCAGACACCATGCCGGCGCTGGCTGCCTGCGGTGCGCTGGTGCAGGCTGTGGTCGCCCTGCTCAACGCCCAGAGCTATCAGAACTCCAGCTGGACGCTGCTTTCCGGTGTGGCCGCACTGGGCCTGTTCCTGGCCCTGCTGGGCAGCCGTGTCCTGCTGACTGCCGTCAGAAACGGCTACGACCTCGCCGCCCGATCCCCCGAGGGGCTGCAGGGCGCATTCCGTGTCCGGGATAAGGATCTGATCCGGGTGCTGGCCCGGAGTCTGGATCAGAAAGACCCCTGGGTGCTGCTCAGCCGCCCTGTCCAGTGGGACGAGGCGCTGGTGGAGCAGAGCTTCGGGGAGCGCGCCAGTGAGCGCCGCGCCCGCAAGACAGCCCTGATCCTGCTGGGTGCCGCCGTGCTCAGCGGGCTGGTGTTCCTGCTGTTTGGCGGCGGGCCCAACGGCATGGCCGCAGCCCTGACCTCCATGCTCTGCATGGGTGCACCGCTGTCCTCCACCCTGGTTGCGGGCATCGCGTCTCTGCGCCTGCAAAAGACCGCTGCCGCCGCCGGTGCCGTGGTGCCCGGCTGGGCCGCCATTGAGGAGCTGGGCGGCGTGGATACCGTGCAGGTGGATGCCGACGAGCTCTTTACCGCCGACAGCGTGAACCTGGAGGATATCCGCATCTTCAAGGGAGGCCGCATCGACCGCGCCATCCTCTATGCGGCCAGCATCCTCAACCACAGCTGTGAGACCCTGCGGGGGCTGTTCCGCCAGATCATCGAGGACCGCACCGAGATCCTGTACCCTGTGAAGGACTTGGAGGTCCACCACGGCCTTGGCTTTGCCGCCTGGTGCGATAACAACCGGGTGCTCATCGGCAACCGGCTGTACATGGAGCGGGAGGGCGTGCCCCTGCCCGAGCAGGAGTACGAGGATGAGCACTCCCAGAACGGCGCGCTGCAGATCCTGTATCTGGCTGTTTCCGGAAGCCTGCACGCTATGTTCGTGCTCCATTATGTGGGCGGCCGCAACGCCGCCCGCGGGCTGGAGGTGCTGCAGCGGGAGAACATCCGCCTGCTGGTCACCTGTGAGGATCCCAGCCTGACGGCCCGCCACATCACCGAGGCTTACCATCTGCCCGAGGGGATGATCACCCTGCTGGATCAGGAGCAGTGCAGCGCGCTGACCCCTGCCCAGCCAGACGAGACTGCCCGCTGCTGTATGCTGCATGATAAGGGCTTTGCCAGCCTGATCGGCGGCCTGCGCGCGGCGGAAAAGGCCCAGAACGCCGAGACGAGCGCCACCACGGTGCAGATGGTCTCGGTCTGGTTCTCGGTGGTCATCGGTGCTCTGCTGACCTACGCGGGCAGCATCGGCACCTTGTCGGTGGCCGCTGTCCTGATGTATCAGGCGGCATGGAGCGCTTTGAGCATTGCAGTCTGCGCTCTGAAACAGCATAACTGAGAAATGTTCTCAAAATAAATAGGAATTATTCTTGATTTCAATTCGGAACTCTGGTATAATCAGTGCAGAAGGAACGCCCCGGCGGTCACCGGCGGCGAAATGATACACCGCACAAACAAAAGGAGAGCATGAATATGGAACTCAAGGGTACCAAGACCGAGAAAAACCTGTGGGAAGCCTTTGCAGGCGAGAGCCAGGCCCGCAACAAGTATACCTTCTTCGCCAGCGTGGCCAAGAAGGAGGGCTATGAGCAGCTGGCAGCGATCTTTGAGGAGACGGCTGCCAACGAGAAGGAGCACGCCAAGATGTGGTTCAAGGCCCTGAACGGCGGCTCCATCCCCGATACCATGACCTGCCTGGAAATGGCAGCCGGCGGCGAGCACGACGAGTGGACCGAGATGTACCCACGGATGGCCGCAGAGGCCAAGGAAGAGGGCTTTACCCAGCTGGCTGCCCTGTTCACCATGGTGGCGCAGATCGAGAAAGAGCACGAGGAGCGCTACCGTGAGCTGGCCGAGAACCTGAAGAACAACAAGGTTTTTGCCCGGGAAGAGCAGCAGGTCTGGCAGTGCCGGAACTGCGGCTACACCTATATCGGCAAGGCGGCTCCCCTGAAGTGCCCGGTCTGCGCACATCCCCAGAGCTACTTTGAGCTGAAAAAGCACAATTATTGATCCTGTCCGGAACGCCGCAGCTCCCACGCCGGGACTGCGGCGTTCTTTTTGCACAAAATTTTCCGGAAAAACTGGTATAGTCCACGAAATCGGGTGCGAAAGCACAGCACTTTGGGCGAAAAACTTGACCCACATTGGCCGGACGTGTAAAATGAATCAGTAGTGAGAAAAATCATGGACGCGAAATTTTTCCATGTGTGCGGCATTCCTTTGATCCCATGGGATGAAACAAGGAGGGAAGTTCGACCCAATGAAATGGAAATTCCAAACCGCGGGGCGGCTTCTGGCCCTGCTGGCTCTGAGCGGGGCCCTGCTGGCTGCCCCTTTGCCCGCGCAGGCCGCGCCCGGTGTGCTGACAGGCCTGACCGGAACCGGCTCCAAGCTGGAACTGGAGCTGACCGAGATGGAGCTGGAGATCACCGATGATGACCCCCGCCCCAAGGGCTACCTGTACACCAGCGGCCAGAGCGATTATTACTTCATCGTCTGGATGAGCAGCAACTCCAATGTTGCCACGGTGGATGGCGACGGCAAGGTGACGGGCCGCAATGCAGGCACTGCCATCATCACAGCCATCTCCGACCACGGCGAACGTGCCGCCTGCAAGGTGACCGTGACCCGCAAAAATGAAGAAGCAGCCAGAAAAAAGCCCACGCTGGATACCACCAGCCTGAGTCTTGTGCTGCAGTACAATGACCTGCACCCCACCCACCAGCTCCAGCTGACCAACAGCGACCACTCCTTCCTCTATGTCTACCAGTGGATGAGCAGCAACCCTGAGGTGGCTACGGTCAGCGACAAGGGCCTTGTCACGGCTCAGGCGGCGGGCACCACCACCATCACGGCAATGGTCTCCAACGGCCAGGCTTTGCGGTGCAGCGTCACGGTGACTTCGGATATCGGCAAGGTGACTTTGAACAAGAGTGACCTGCTGCTCCGCACCGTGGGCACCCAGGAACGTCTGACGGCCACCGTTGCGGTGGAAGGCGGCGGCAGTGTGCCCATTACATGGGTCAGCAGCAACCCCGGTGTCGTTACCGTGGATGCGGATGGCGTGGTGACCGCCATTGCCGATGGAGAAGCCAAGGTCACGGCCCTTTCGCCCGCCGGACGCTTTGACGTGTGCAGCGTTGTGGTGGGCATGGCGGCGGAGAAGTACGAATCTGAAGCCGACCTTGCTGACGAGCTCAAGCTCCCTGACCCCTACGTTGCCGTAAGGCTGAATAAACTGGCATAAAGAAAAAGCACCCGCCCATGGCTGTTTTTGACAGCTATGGGCGGTTTTTGCGTGTATGGAAACGGATGCGCTGGGAAAAACTTGCCGAAGAGGAATTTTTTTCAAAAAATATTTTGCGTTGCATGGTGTGATGTACCTGACACATCCGGCCGCCTCCGGCAGGTGAAAAAGGACAAAATGGCCCGAATGTTGTTTAAGACAGGGAGCGGCTGCCCCACAGAGCGGCGAAATCTCTGCAAAAAAGGCGGCTGTCCGGCTTGAATGACACATTTAACAAAAATTTGACGTGAAGTGATTGAATTTGCAACTCTTGACAGAAGGCGGGACAAACCAGTATCCTTTTATCCAGAGGAAAGTATTTTATGTCGCCAGACGTTGGAATGCCTGGTGGACAAGTGTGTGTCAGGAGGGAAAGAATATGACCAACTACCGGAACCGAATCGGGGAAGCCATTGCCTTTGCCCGGAACGTGGCGGGCAGATCCCAGCAGGAGCTTGCGGATATGCTGGGGCGGGACAAGCGCACCATTCAGAAATGGGAGCGGGGCGAGATCCGCATTGCGCTGGAGGATTATCTGGATGTATTCGATACTCTGCACCTGCCGGTGGGGCCCTATGAAATGTGGATCCGGCATCCGGAACTCTTTCCGCGCGGCATGGAGGATATCAAGAGCTTCAGCACCGAAAAGAAGCGGCGGGTACTGGCGGATTATTATCTGCATCAGGCTGCACCGCTGGAGATCGAGCAGGAGTATTACATCCTGTTCGGTGACCACGGCAGCAACAGCTGCGGCATCCGGCAGGAGCAGCTGGCCAACCTGCAGACTCCGCTCCGTGACCGCAAACGGATCGTGAACCAGATCATCGACAACTACTATGAGGCCCGGGCCATCGGACATCTGACCGACCCGGAGGGCCAGCAGCCAGTGATGCCCATTCTGGAAGCCTGCTACGATGCCAGTGCACGGAGCGTGGAAGCCAACGAGAACCGGTACAGCATCGGCAGCATCGAGGACTATCTGGACGATGCGGAGAAACCGGCAGAAGAGTGAACCGGACAGCAGACGGCCATGTGCAGCCGTCTGCTGTTTTTGCGTTCGGCTGCCTGTGGGATAATATTGTGAAATTTGCGGATTCCTGCTATACTTATCCTATTGATGAAAAAGAAGGGTGAGATAAATGGCATACAACATGGGCGGTCGGCGCTTCCGGCCGGTGGGCAGCGGAAAAAAGCGGACTGCGCCGCAGTACGGGCCGGTGGGCACAGGCTGCCCATTTGTGGAGGAGGCCGTGGCGCGGCTGTACCGGGAGCAGAACGAGGAACATTTCTGGAGCCTGATGAACGCCCTGAACTATGCGCTGGAATTGCAGACCAAGGTGCTGGTTCCGCTGGATGCAGCGGTGGACCCCCAGAGCGGGGCCGCCCCCTGGGCACACCTGCCCATCCCGGAGGAGCGGGCCGAGGGCCTGCCGCCCTGGCTGCTCCACGCCCGGAAAGAGCGGCACTATCTGCCGCTGTTCACCTCGGTAAAGAACGCCGAGGCGGAAAAGGCCAGCGCCACCCGCCCCATGGTGGAGCGCAGCCTGCGCAGCGCCATGGAGTATGCGCTGGAAACGGACGGCATCGATGGTGTGGTGCTGGACCCGTGGACAAGCTCTGCCACGCTGGATGTCTCCCTGCTCAGCGGGCTGCTGAAATCGGAGCGGGGAAGCGACAACCCCGGCGCTCAGGAGCTGGAAGCCGGGCACGCCGCCGCCCGGGCCGGGGATTGGCCGGAGGCAGCGGCCCGCTACACTGCCGCCGCCGAGGCGGGCAGCGCAGAGGCGCTTTCTGCCCTGGGGGACTGCCTGTATTATGGCCGGGGTGTCCGGAAGAATAAGACCCAGGCCCGGCGGATGTGGAAAAAAGCCGCACAGGCCGGGGAGGTGCAGGCCATGATCGCCCTGGGGGATGACTGTGCCGCATCGGGCGGGGAGATGGCGGAGACCCTGCAATACTACCGCCGCGCCCAGAGCGCTGCCCGGGAGGTGCCGGACATCGCCTACACCCCGCAGGTCTGCCTGCGCCTTGCCCAGTACGAGACCCAGTACCTCTCCCGCAAAAAGGCGCTGCTGCAGGTGGCGGAGGCCGTGCAGGGGTTTCGGATCCTGCAGGCTGAGGGCGAAACGGATGCTGCAGCCTGGCTGCGGGAGGCTGAACTGCTGACCGATCAGCTGCTGGCCGACGATAAAAACGCCTGAAACACAGTTTCTTTACATTTGTTCTAAGAAATCGTCATAGGAAACCGGTAAGATATTCAAGGAAATATTCTGCGCCGAAGAAAAGAGGACAAGCACTATGAGCAAAGTGATCGGAATCGACCTTGGCACCACCAACTCCTGCGTGGCGGTGGTGGAGGGCGGCAAGCCTGTGGTCATCACCAACGCCGAAGGCGAGCGCACCACCCCCAGCGTGGTGGCCTTTACCAAGGATGGCGAGCGTCTGGTGGGCGGCGCGGCAAAGCGCCAGATCGCCACAAACTCAGGCCGCACGGTGTCCAGCATCAAGCGGTACATGGGTTCTGATCACCGGGTGCATATCGATGGCAGAGACCTGACCCCGCAGGAGATCAGCGCCATGATCCTGACCAAGATCCGCCGCGATGCCGAGAGCTATCTGGGCGAACCGGTGACCGAGGCCGTCATCACCGTGCCTGCCTATTTTGACGACAGCCAGCGCAAGGCCACTCAGGACGCGGGCCGCATTGCGGGCCTGAATGTTCTGCGCATCATCAACGAGCCCACCGCCGCCGCAGTGGCCTATGGCCTGGACAACGAAGCTCCCCAGAAGATCCTGGTCTATGATCTGGGCGGCGGCACCTTTGATGTTTCGATCATCGAGATCGAAGACGGCACCTTTACGGTGCTGGCCACCGGCGGCGATACCCATCTGGGCGGCGATGACTTTGACGAGCGCATCGTTGAGTGGGCTGTGGCGGAGTTCCGCAGATCTGACCGCATCGATCTGACCAAGGACCCCGCCGCCATGGGCCGCCTGAAGGAGGAAGCGGAAAAGGCCAAGAAGGAGCTTTCCAGTGCGCTTTCCGCCCAGCTGAACCTGCCGTTTATCGCGGTGGGCAAGGATGGCCCCCACCATCTGGATCTGAGCCTGGGCCGCCCCCAGTTTGAGATGATGACCGGTGACCTGCTGGCCCGCACCGTTCAGCCGGTGCAGAACGCCCTGCGGGATGCCAGGCTTTCCGCCAGCCAGCTGGGCAAAGTCCTGCTGGTGGGCGGCAGCACCCGGATGCCCGCTGTGGAGCGGCAGGTCCGGGAGCTGCTGGGCTGTGAGCCCAGCCACACCCTGAATCCCGATGAATGCGTGGCCATGGGTGCCGCCGTGCAGGGCGGTCTGCTGCAGGGCGGCGGAAAGCTGGCCGGTGCCACCGGTGCGGCCGCGCAGGGCCTTGTGCTGATGGATGTCACCCCACTGACGCTGTCCATTGAGACGCTGGGCGGCGTGGCCACCCCCCTCATCACCCGCAACAGTATGATTCCCACCCGCAAGAGCCAGATCTTTACCACGGCCCGCCCCATGCAGACCAGCGTAGAGATCAACGTGCTGCAGGGCGAGCGCCACTTTGCCCGCGACAACAAGAGCCTGGGCAAATTCAAGCTCACCGGCATCCGCTCCGGCTTCTCCTCCAAGCCCCAGATCGAGGTCACCTTTGACATTGATGTGAATGGCGTGGTCAAGGTGTCTGCAAAGGATCTGGGCACCGGCCGGGAGCAGAACATCACCATCACCAGCAGCACCAATCTTTCTGAGAACGAGATCCAGCGCGCCATGGCCGATGCCGCCGCCTACGAGGAGGAGGATACCCGCCGCAGGGAGCGGCTGGAGCTCCACAATCAGGCCGAGATGCTGGCTTACAAGGTGGATGAAGCCCTCTCCAAGTGTAAAAAAGAGCTGGATAAGGACGAGAAGAACCGAGTCAAGAACGACCTTGCCAGCCTGCGCCGCTGCCTGCGCAAGGATAAGCCCGAAAAGATGAACGAGACCGAAGAAGCGAACCTCCGGCAGGCAAAATCCCAGCTGGAAGCCAGCGCAAACCACCTGATGGTGCTGTACAGCACGGAGCAGGATGCCGGCCAGCAGTAAGCAGGCAATTCCCTACTGAAAAACTTCGTTGAAAGGGTTGACAAACCCGGAAGAGTGGGGTATTATGTATGCAATATCACAAAAATGGCTGTGAAGAGAAGAGTAGGTTTTCGCATTGATCCTTCCAGAGAGCCCGGGCGGTGGAAAAGGGCAGGAAACAGGGAACTGAAAATGGTCTCGGAGCCGCGGGGGCGAAGTGCAAGAGTGCTAAGCCTGCGACGGGAGCGCCCGTTACAGCGTCCGGTTGTCGCGTTGCAAAAACGCCGCAGCAGTGAGGCTGTCTCTGTGAGGAGGCAGTAAACCAAGGTGGTACCACGGAAGTTTTACGCTTTCGTCCTTGTGGGTGTATGCCCGCTGAGGACGGAAGCGTTTTTTATTTTGCTTCCGGTGCAAAGGGTGCGGATTGTGCCGCACCGCACAAAAACATTTTTGTAAAAGTAGAGAGGGAAAACAAAATGTCTAAGATCACTCGTCGTAATTTTCTGAAAGTTTCCGGCGTGGCCGCTGCTGCCGCTGCCCTGACCGCCTGCGGCGGCTCTTCCTCCACCGCAAGCTCCGCCGCTTCCGGCGCTGCATCCTCTGAGGCTGCCTCCACCGCTGCCAAGCTGGACAAGATCAAGGTCGCCGTTCCCAACGACACCACCAACGAGGCCCGTGCTCTGACCCTGCTGGAGAAGAACGGCTTCTTCAAGCTGAAGGCAGATGCAGGCCTGACCGCCACCAAGAACGACATCGAGGAGAACCCCCTGAACGTCAATGTGGACGAGGTCGAGGCTGCTCAGGTGCCCAACGTCCTGCAGGATGAGGACTACGCTGTCATCAACTCCAACTACGCCATCTCTGCCGGTCTGGACCCCATGACCGACGCTCTGGCCATGGAGGATGGCACCTCTGCCTACGTTAACGTTCTGGTCTGCAAGGAAGGCAATGAGGAGGAGCCCAAGATCAAGGCTCTGGTCGCTGCCCTGCAGAGCCAGCAGGTCAAGGACTTTATGACCGAGAGCTACGGCGGCGCTGTGGTCTCCGTTGTGGAGAATCCCACCGACGGCTATGATCCTTCCGTCGATTATGACGCACTGAACGGCGAGACCGTCAGCTGCGCTGCCACCCCCGCCCCCCACTGCGAGATCCTGGAGGTCTGCAAGCAGATCCTGGCCGACAAGGGCATCACTCTGGACATCCAGGAGTACGATGACTATGTGATCCCCAACACCATCGTTGAGGATGGCCAGTGCGACACCAACTACTTCCAGCATCAGCCCTACCTGGACAACTTCAATGAGGAGAAGGGCACCCACCTGGTCTCCGTTGCAGGTATCCACGTTGAGCCCATGGGCATCTACGGCGGCAAGCAGAGTGACCTGAGCCCGATTGAGGGTTAAGCGAACTCCCCCAGTCACCTTGCGGTGACAGCCCCCTCGGGGAGGGGGCCTTTGCTTGACCGTTCTGTTTCAGGCTCCCTCTATGAGGGAGCTGGCAAATCCGTAAGGATTTGACTGAAGGAGCTTATTCAACAGCAAGGAGCAATTTCTGTGATCGAGATCAAACACCTTTCCAAGACCTTCCAGATGAAGGACGGCGCAGTGAATGCGCTGAAGGACATCAGCCTGACCATCCCGGATGGTTCGATTTACGGCATCATCGGCATGTCCGGTGCGGGCAAATCCACGCTGGTGCGCTGCATCAACCTGCTGGAGCGCCCCACCGAGGGCAGTGTGGTCATTGACGGCGTGGAGATGGAAAAGCTCACGCCTGCCCAGCTGCGCCAGCGCCGCCGGGAGATCACGATGATCTTCCAGCAGTTCAACCTGCTGATGCAGCGCAGCTGCCTGAAGAACATCTGCTTCCCCATGGAGCTGGCAGGTGTGAAGAAAGAGGAAGCCGAAAAGCGCGCCAAGGAGCTGCTGGAAATGGTGGGCCTGCCCGATAAGGCCAACGCCTACCCGGCCCAGCTCTCCGGCGGCCAGAAGCAGCGCATTGCCATTGCCCGCGCACTGGCAACTGACCCCAAGGTCCTGCTCTGCGATGAGGCTACCAGCGCGCTGGACCCCAACACCACCCACTCCATCCTGACCCTGATCAAGGACATCAACCGGAAGCTGGGCATTACGGTGGTGGTCATCACCCATCAGATGAGCGTTGTGGAGGAGATCTGCGATCATGTTGCCATTCTGGACGGCGGCGTTGTGGTGGAACAGGGCGAGGTGAAGGAGATCTTCGCCAACCCCAAGACCGCCGCGGCAAAGCGTCTGGTGGCTCCCAACGGCGGCAGCGCAGCCCGCGACCTGTCCAGCTTTGCGCCGGACGATCATGTGGTGCGTGTGACCTTCAACGGTTCTTCCGCCGCAAAACCGCTGGTGGCAAGCCTTGCTGCCGAAAAGGGCATTCTGGTGTCGGTGCTCAGCGCCGATACCCGCGACCTGAGCGGCCAGTGCTACGGCTCCATGCTGCTCAAGCTGCCCGCTGACCTGGATGAAGCAAAACAGGCTGCTGCCTATATGCGGGCACAGCCCGGCATTACGGTGGAGGAGGTGACCGGAGAATGACCATTGCAGATTATGGCTTTGCCATCTGGGAGACCTTCTATGTGACGGTGCTCTCCACCGCGTTCTCTCTGGTCATCGGCCTGCCGCTGGGCGTGCTGCTGGTGGCCGGTGATAAGGACGGCATTCTGCCCCTGCCCGGCTGGCTGATGCACCTGCTGAATATCATCATCAATATCCTGCGCAGTGTGCCTTTCCTGATCTTGATGATCTGCGTTTTTCCGCTGACCCGTATCATCGTGGGCACCACCGTAGGCACCAAGGCCACCATCGTCCCGCTGGTGGTCGCGGCCTTCCCGTTTGTGGCGCGTCTGGTGGAGACCAGCCTGCGCGAATTGGATGAGGGTGTGGTGGAAGCCGCCCAGAGCATGGGTGCGACCCCGTTCCAGATCATTACCAAGGTAATGATCCCCGAGTGCCTGCCCGGCCTGATCTCCAGCATGACCACGGCCCTGACCACCATTCTGGGCTACTCGGCCATGTCCGGTGTCATCGGCGGCGGCGGCCTGGGCAAGATCGCCCTTTCCTACGGCTACTACCGCTACCAGACCAACATTATGATCGTCTGCGTCATCCTGCTGGTGCTGCTGGTGCAGATCTTCCAGACCGTTGGCACCTTCTGGGCCACCAGAAGCGATAAGCGGCTGAGGAAGTAACTCCTTCAGTCGCACTTCGTGCGCCAGCTCCCTCGGAGAGGGAGCCTTAAAGCCTCCCTCTTTGAGGGAGGTGGCAAAGCCGAAAGGCTTTGACGGAAGGAGTTCTCTCCTCATTTCGCCCCGGACGGGAAGTAAAATTCAACGTTTCAATTCCCCGCCGGAGGCATGTGCTCCTGCGGGGAATTGTACTATTCGGACAAACCCAGTAAAGGAGTATGTTGCAATGAACCGTGATACCATCTGTGTGCAGGGCGGTTATACGCCCGGCAATGGCGAGCCCCGCCAGATCCCCATCATTCAGTCCACCACCTTCAAATATGCCACCAGCGAGGATATGGGCAAGCTGTTCGACCTGGAAGCCGACGGCTACTTCTACTCCCGCCTGCAGAACCCCACCTGTGACCTTGTGGCCAAGAAGATCTGCGAGCTGGAGGGCGGCACTGCCGCCATGCTGACCTCCAGCGGTCAGGCAGCCAACTTCTTTGCCCTGTTCAACCTCTGCGAGGCCGGTGACCATATCGTGGCATCCAGCACCATCTACGGCGGCACCTTCAACCTCATCTCTGTCACCATGAAGAAGATGGGCATTGAGGCCACCTTTGTGGACCCGCTGTGCACCGAGGAGGAGCTGAACGCCGCTTTCCGGCCCAACACCAAGGTGGTGTTCGGCGAGACCATTGCCAACCCTGCCCTGACCGTGCTGGATATCGAGAAGTTTGCCAAGGCTGCTCACGCCCACGGCGTGCCCCTGATCGTGGACAACACCTTTCCCACGCCGGTCAACTGCCGCCCCTTTGAGTGGGGCGCGGATATCGTGACCCACTCCACCACCAAGTACATGGACGG
>ENA-OQJQ01000371-OQJQ01000371.1-human-gut-metagenome-genome-assembly--contig:-NODE-371-length-31310-cov-6.798290_pt1 | contig 31310 bp, 23 predicted proteins | sample MGYA00242609_ERZ504776 | MGnify/ENA primary metagenome ERZ504776 (study PRJEB26092, sample SAMD00036354) | human gut metagenome | host: Homo sapiens | study: EMG produced TPA metagenomics assembly of... | reverse complement strand
CATTGCTTTTTGTACTCATAGCTGTATTTCATAAAAATACCCCCAATACTGGTGTCCAGTATTAGGGGTACATATCACAGAAGGGCGGCTCTTTTGTTGCGATCTCCTCCGTCCAACCTCTCCGAGTAGGCGAGGCCTTGGCGTTAGCGAGGGCTGAGGGGATGTATAGAGCAGGGCCTGCCCAATTCCTTTACAAATAACACCAAAACGATTATACTATAAATAATTATGTCACAAGGGGGTGAAAAGCATGGAGCTGGAACAGATCGAGGGAACGGTGGAGGATATCATCTACGAAAACCCGGACAACGGTTACACGGTGTTTGAAATTTCCGGCGGCGGCACGGTCACCGTGGTGTGCGGGATCGTGGGCGAGCTCCATGCGGGCGAGAGCGTGGTCTGCCGCGGTAAATATGAGAACCACGCCACCTATGGCCGCCAGTTCCACGCCCAGGAATGCGAGACCGATATGCCGAAGGATCTGGAAGCGGTATACGCCTTTCTTGCCAGCGGTTCTCTGCCTTACATTGGGGCGCGCACGGCCAATAAGATCATCGATAAATTCGGCGCGGCGGCGCTGGAAGTGATCGCCAACGATCCCGCCCAGCTCACCCTGATCCCCGGCATCTCGGCAGACAAGGCCGACCGCATCCAGCAGGAGTTCAAGCGGATGTTCGGAATGCGGGAGCTGATCGTCTATCTGGCCCAGTTCGAGATCAGCCCCCGCCGCGCCATGGAGGTGTTCCGCGTCTTTGGCCCCGGTGCCATGCAGGCCATCTCCCAGAACCCTTATCTGCTCTGTGGGGAACCCCTGCAGCTGGATTTCCGCCATGCCGACAGCATTGCACAGTATTATCATATGGAAGGGGACTGCACCCAGCGGCTGGAAGCGGCGCTTCTCCGTACCCTGCGCCATAACGCGGGCAACGGCCACACCTGTCTGCCCCGTGCGCAGCTGCTTGACACGGCATCCCACTTCATCCAGCAGCCGCCCGAAAAGCTGGCCCGTGCGCTGGACCACTGCATTGAGACCGGGCAGCTTGGCGTAAAGATGCTGGAGGCGGTGCCGTATATTTATCTGCCTGACCTGCTGGAAGCAGAACAGGCCATTGCCGACCGGCTGGCCCTGCTGGCGAAGCGGGAGAAGCAGAAGGTGCGGGACCTTGATAAAAACATCCAGGTGCTGGAGCTGACCCAGGGCTTTGCCTATGCGCCCCTGCAGCGGGAAGCCATCCGCAAGGCTATGACCGAAAACTGCCTTGTGCTGACCGGCGGCCCCGGCACCGGCAAGACCACCACAGTCAATGCCATCCTGCAGCTGCTGGAGCATCAGGCAGACCGGGTGGCGCTTTGTGCCCCCACGGGCCGTGCGGCCAAACGGCTAAGTGAACTGACCGGCCGCAAGGCCTCTACCATCCACCGCCTGCTGGAGGTGGACTACTCCGGCGGCGTGGTCAGCTTTATCCACAATGACAAGAACCTGCTCAAATGCGATGTGGTCATTCTGGATGAGATGAGTATGGTGGATGTGAAGCTGTTTCAGGCGCTCATTGCAGCCCTGCGGTACAGCTGCCGCATTATTATGGTGGGCGATGCCGACCAGCTGCCCAGCGTGGGGCCCGGCAACATTCTGGGGGAGGTCATCCGCTCCGGACTGGTGCCCACCGTCTGCCTGAACGAGATCTTCCGGCAGGCCAGACGCAGCCTTATTGTGGAGAACGCCCACCATATCATCAGCAGTGAGCCGCTGCAGAAGGGCGGCAAGACAGACGATTTCTTCTTTCTGGAATCGGACGGCGATGCGGCACAGAAACTGGTGTGCGATCTTGTCACCACCCGTCTGCCCCGGAGCTATGGGTTTGACCCTGTCCGGGATATTCAGGTGCTCTGCCCCACCAAGCTGGGACCCACCGGCACCCAGGCGCTGAATGTGGAGCTGCAGAACCTGCTCAACCCGGAGCAGAAGGGCAAACCCCAGCTCCAAAGCGCCTCCCGGGTGTTCCGGGTGGGCGACAAGGTGATGCAGGTGCGGAACAACTACGAAATCGTCTGGAACCGCATTGGCGGGGAACAGGGCGTGGGAGCCTATAACGGCGATATCGGCATTGTGGAATCCATCAACATGCGCGACCGCTCCATGGTGGTGCGGATGGATGACCGCCGCCTGCTCTACCCGGCGGAAAACCTGAACGAGCTGGAGATCGCCTACGCCATCACGGTGCACAAGAGCCAGGGCAGCGAGTTCCCGGCGGTGGTGCTGCCGGTGGCGCAGGTGCCGCCAAGGCTCTGCTACCGCAACCTCTTCTACACCGGCGTGACCCGCGCCCGCAAATTGTGCATCGTGGCCGGGCGGCGGGATGTGGTGAACCGGATGATGTCCAATGTCCGGCAGAACCTGCGGTACAGCGGCCTGTGCGAATTGCTGAAAGAGAATCTGCCGCCGGAACAGATGGCGGCAGAATAACCTCTCAGGCGCTTTGCGCCAGCTCTCCTAATAGGGGAGCCAGGCTGCTGACTTGCCTTTCCTACTAGGAGAGGTTTGGTCTATACTTTTTTACTGGCTTATGCTACAATATAAATTGATTTGATTTCCCGCCCGAACGGGCATTTACGATAGAAAACAGGGGAGCAGAGAAAGGAACGTTTCATTATGGCACAGAATGACATCGGCATCGATCTGGGCACAACGACCATTATCATTGCACAGGCAGGGCAGGGGGTCGTGCTCAACCAGCCCAGCGTGGTGGCAATGGATACCCGCAAGAACTCCGTGCTGGAGGTGGGCGACAAGGCCCTGGCCATGGTAGGCCGCACCCCCAACTATATTTCCGCCATTTTCCCGCTGAAGGACGGTGTCATCAGCGACCACACCATGACCCGGGAGCTGATCTGCCGGTTTGTGAATCAGGTGTACAGCTCCCACATGGTCAAGCCCCGGGTGGCTGTCTGCGTGCCCGCTGCCATCACCGGCATTGAGAGTGATGCCGTAGTGGAGGCCGTGATGGCCGCCGGTGCCCGTCAGGTCTACCTGATCGATGAGCCCATTGCCGCTGCACTGGGTTCCGGCATCGACATCACCCAGCCCGATGGCCGGATGATTATTGATATCGGCGGCGGCACCACCGATATCGCTGTCCTGTCTCTGGGCGGCAAGGTCAAGGCCACCAGTGTCCGTGTGGCGGGCAACCACTATGATGACGAGATCCTGAAGCATGTCCGCAACAAGTTCAGCATTGCCATCGGCCAGCGTACCGCAGAGCAGCTGAAAAAGAACGTCGCCTGCTGCCCCCAGAAGGCTGATTTTGACGAGACGATGGAGGTGAAGGGCCGCAGCCTGCTGACCGGCCTGCCCATCAAGGTGAATGTTTCCACCAGCGACCTCTACGAGCCTGTGATGATGCTGAGTGAGCAGATCGGCACTGCCGCCCATCAGGTGCTGGAAAAGACCCCGCCCGAGCTGGCAGGCGATATCTTCCGCAATGGTGTGGTGCTGACCGGCGGCGGCGCACAGCTGCACGGCCTGCCCGAATACCTGAGCCAGGAACTCAAGGTGGATGTGACCGTCTCGCCCGATCCCGTGAACTGCGTGGCGTTGGGCACCGCCATGAGCTTGGGCCTGAACGATAAGCTGGAGACCGGCTTCCTGGATGCGACCCCCCGCATGGGCCGCCGTTAACCGGGGCCCTGACCCGGCTTGTTAAGAAATTGGAAAAGTTGCAACAAAATTTTGTTCATACTTGTTGAATCGGGTCGGGAAATATTGTATAATATTTTCAAATCGCTTTTTGCGCGCCGGGGCCTGCTCCGGAGTGCGGAGTAAATTATTATTAGGAGGAAGACCATGAATCTGGGTTCTGATGTGGTTATCACCATTACCGGTATCGTGCTGGTGTTTGCCATCCTCGTCCTGCTGATGCTCATCATCATGCTGGAAGGCAAGATCTTCGACGGTATGGCCGCCAAGAAGAAGGCCGCCAAGGAGCCTGCAGCTCCCAAGGCTGCCGCAAAGCCCGCCGCCCCCGTGCAGCAGACTGCTCCCGCCCCTGTGGTGGAGGAAGGCATTCCCGGCGATGTGGTTGCCGCAATTATGGCTGCCATCCATGCCATGGGCAATGGCAAGTACACCCTGAAGGCCGTGCGCCGTGCTGCAAATGGCTGGAGCAAGGCTGGTGTCAACGACACCACCGCACCTTTTTAACACAGGAGGAAAAACATGACACAGTTTATCGATACTCTGGTCGGTATTTTCCAGAGTTCCGGCTTTGCACGGTTCGGTGAGCCGGGCGGCTACCTCTACGCGATCATGATCTGCGTGGGCTGCTTCCTGCTGTACCTGGCCATCGTGAAGGAATTTGAGCCCCTGATCCTGCTGCCCATGGCATTTGGCATGATCCTTGCCAACCTGCCCGGCAGCGGCGTTATCCACATGCAGTACTTCGTTGGTGATGGTCTTGAGCACCCGATGTGGATCGAGATCCTGAACAACGGCGGTCTGGCCGATATGCTTTACATGGGTGTCAAGCTGGGCATTTACCCCCCGCTGATCTTCCTGGGCATCGGTACCATGACCGACTTCGCCCCCCTGATCTCCAACCCCAAGAGCCTGCTGCTGGGCGCTGCCGCTCAGTTCGGTATCTTTGGCACTTACATGGGCGCTCGTCTGCTGGCTGCTACCGGCATTGTGGATTTCACCCAGAAGCAGTCCGCTGCAATCTCCATCATCGGCGGTGCAGACGGCCCTACTGCCATCTTTGTCACCTCCCGTCTGGCACCTGAGCTGCTGGGCAGCATCGCTGTTGCGGCGTACAGCTACATGGCTCTGGTGCCCGTGATCCAGCCGCCCATTATGAAGGCGCTCACCACCAAGAAAGAGCGCACAGTCGTGATGAAGCAGCTGCGCACCGTGTCCAAGACCGAGAGAATCATCTTCCCCATCATGGTCACCATCGTTGTTTCTCTGATTGTTCCCGATGCAGCCGTTCTGGTCGGTATGCTGATGCTGGGCAACCTGATGAAAGAGTCCGGTGTTGTGGATCGTATCCAGAAGACTGCCGGCAATGAACTGATGAACATCATCACCATTTTCCTGGCTCTGTCTGTTGGCTGCACCACCTCTGCAAACACCTTCCTGAACAGCCGCACCCTGTTCATCATCGTGCTGGGTCTGATCGCCTTCTCCTTTGGTACCGCTGCAGGCGTTCTGTGCGGCAAGGTGATGTACGCCCTGACCGGCGGTCAGGTCAACCCCCTGATCGGCTCCGCTGGTGTTTCCGCTGTTCCTATGGCCGCCCGTGTTTCTCAGAAGGTCGGCCAGAGCGAGAACCCCTCCAACTTCCTGCTGATGCACGCCATGGGCCCCAACGTCGCTGGCGTTATCGGTTCCGCAGTTGCTGCCGGTATCCTGATCAACATCTTCGGCTAAGCTTTATCTGAACACTGCCGCCCCTCCTGTGCTGTACAGGAAGGGCGGTTTTTTATGTACAACCCTCTTGAATTGTGATATACTTATAAAGTAAGTGATTTTATAGAAGAACAGGTGAAACAATGGCAGCAAGTCTCCAACAGGAATTCTGCGCTCTGCGCGATACCTATATTGAAAAGCAGTTTGGCCGCCTGAACGATATGCAGCGGCAGGCGGTATTTACTACCGACGGCCCGCTGCTCATTCTGGCCGGTGCAGGCAGCGGCAAGACCACTGTTCTGGTCAACCGCATTGCAAACCTGATCCGGTTTGGCTCGGCCCACGGTTCCAGCTGGACCCCCCGTGAGGTGACAGAGGAGGATGTCAAGGCCCTGAAAACGGCAATTATGACCGGTACCGATGCGCCCGCCTGGCTGGACGGGATGCTGCGGCAGAACGCTGTCCGCAGCTGGAACGTGATGGCCATCACCTTTACCAACAAGGCGGCAGGGGAGCTGAAAGAGCGCCTGCGCAATATGCTGGGCGGCGAAGAGGGGGACGAGGTGTTTGCCTCCACCTTCCACTCGGCCTGTGTGCGCATTCTGCGCCGCTGGGCAGAATCCATCGGCTATCCCCGCAGCTTTACCATCTATGATACCGATGACTCCCAGCGGGTGATGAAGGCGGTTTATAAGGAACTGAGCATCGACGATAAGTTCTTCCCGATCAAGAGCGCCATCAACCAGATGAGCCGCTGGAAGGATCAGCTGGTCAGCCCGGAGGAGGCGCTGCGCACCCCGGCCCGGGACACCAAGGGAGCCATTGCCGCCAAAGTCTACGCCGCCTACGAGAAAAAGCTCAGGGAGGCAGGAGCCTTCGACTTCGACGACCTGATCTACCAGACCGTGCAGCTGCTGGCGGAGCACGAGGATGTGCGGGAGTTCTACCAGAACAAGTACCGCTACCTGCTGGTGGACGAGTATCAGGATACCAGCGTGGCCCAGTTCCGGCTGGTCAGCCTGCTCACCGGCCCGGAAAAGAATATCTGCGTTGTCGGTGACGATGACCAGAGCATCTACCGTTTCCGCGGTGCCACCATTGAGAACATTCTGAACTTTGAGCGCATCTTCCCCGGTACCAAGACCATCCGTCTGGAGCAGAATTACCGCTCCACCTCCAACATCCTGAATGCTGCCAACTGCGTCATCCAGCACAACACCGAGCGCAAGGGCAAGACCCTGTGGACCCGGAACGACGAGGGCGACAAGGTGCAGGTCTATACTGCCGAGAATGAGCAGGACGAAGCCATGCACATTGCGGATGTCATCGGTGAGCACCTGAAAGAGGGCGGGCATCTGGCGGACCATGCGGTGCTCTACCGCATGAATGCCCAGTCGGCCCCCATCGAAAGCTACTTTACCCGCGCGGGCATTCCCCATAAGATCGTGGGCGGCCAGCGCTTCAATGACCGCAAAGAGGTCAAGGACATCCACTCCTATATGTCCATTGTGGCGAACGCCCGGGATGATGTGCGCCTGCGCCGCATCATCAACGAGCCTGCCCGGAAGATCGGCAATACCACCGTTGATGTGATCGCTGACCTCGCCGCCCAGCAGGGCATCAGTATGCTGGAAGTCATCTCTCACGCGGATGCATACGCCAAACTCAGCCGTGCCATCATGCCGCTGCTGAAATTCTGGCAGATCTATGAAAAACTGCAGGAGTCTCTGGAAACCAGGACACTGGACGAATTTGCCCGGGATGTCATTGAGGTGACCGGCTACAAGGCCATGCTGGAAGCCGAAGCGGCCAAGGGCCATGAGGATGCGGCAGATCGCCTGCAGAACCTGGGCCAGTTGGTCAACAACGTCAAGAATTACTGCGACCAGCACGGAGAGGATGCCTCACTGGAAGGCTACCTGGAGGATATCGCCCTCATCAGCGACATTGACAGCTACAACGAGAGCGCTGACCAGGTGGTCCTGATGACCATCCACTCTGCAAAGGGTCTGGAATTCCCCTATGTGTTCCTCATTGGCATGGAGGAGGGAGTGTTCCCCAGCGAGATGAGCAAATACTCCGAGGCAGATCTGGAGGAAGAGCGCCGTCTGGCCTATGTCGGCATCACCCGCGCCAAGAAGGAGCTGTATATCTCCAACAGCGTCTCCCGGATGCTCTACGGCCGCACCCAGCGCAACGAACCCAGCCGCTTCCTGCGCGAGATCGAGCCGGAGTATATAGAAGAGACCCGCAGCCCGGCGTTGGAACGCCGTTCTTCCATGGGCTGGGGTTCCAGTTACAGTGATACCGTCCCCGGCGGGGCTTCGGGCTACTCCGGCGCGTCCGGCTGGGGCCGCAATTCCAGCAGCTTCGGCGGCCGCACTGGCGGCAGCTACCTCAACCGGGAATACAATGCCTCTGAGCGCGGCGGCTTCGGCTCCGGTTATGCAGGCCGCGGCAGCAGTGCTTCCGGGTTTGGCAGCGGAAGCAGCGCCCCGCGCGCGTCCGGCTCCTCCGGTTTTGGTGTGGGCTATGGCCGCCCCGCAGCCCCCAAGGCAGCGTCCAAACTTGTGAGCTTTCCGGGGAGCCCGGCAGCTTCCCGCCCGGCATCCACCGGCCCAAAGCATTATGAGGTGGGCGACATTGTGGAGCACAAGGTCTTTGGCCGGGGCAGGGTGCTGGCGGTCAAGGCCGCTGCCGGAGACCAGATCGTGGAGATCAACTTTGAAAAGGTCGGCGTGAAGAAAACCATGGCAAATTTTGCGCCGCTGACGAAAATTACGGAGGAATGAGAAAACTATGATGACCGTTCGATTGATCGCACATACCCCGGAACCGGAAAAGGTGGTGGCGGCAGCGGCCAAGCTCTGCTACTCCGATGCCCATATCACCGACCTGCTGGACGGCCTGACTGAGGAGAAAACGGCCAAGTTCCTGACCATGCTCAGCGATCTGGGCCATGCCAGCCCCATTGAACATGCCAGCTTCACCTTTGGCATTGAGGGTGTGAGCCGCACCCTGCTGGCCCAGATCACCCGGCACCGCATCGCATCCTTCAGTGTCCAGAGCCAGCGGTATGTCCGGCTGGACGACTTCCACTATGTCATCCCGCCGGAGATCGAGGCCGTCCCTGAGGCAAAGGCAGCCTTTCTTGAGAGCATGGATGAGGATGCGAAGCGCTACCTGGACCTTGCAAAAAAGCTGGAGGACGGCCACACTGCCCGCCTGATGGCGGAGGGGATGCCCGAAAAGCAGGCCCGCGCCAAGGCCTCCAAACAGGCCAACGAGGATGCCCGTTTTGTGCTGCCCAACGCCTGCGAGACGAAGATGGTCGTGACCATGAACGCCCGCAGTCTGCAGAATTTCTTCCATCTGCGCTGCTGCTCCCGCGCTCAGTGGGAGATCCGTCAGCTGGCTGAGGAGATGTTCCGGCTGGTTTACCCGGTGGCACCCCATATCTTTGCCAAGGCCGGCCCGGCCTGTGTCAGCGGCCCCTGCCCCGAGGGCAAGATGTGCTGCGGCAGAACTGCCGAAGTCCGCGCAAAGTATGAGGCCATCAAGCAGGAGGCTGGTGTATGAGCAAAGGAAAGCTGATCGTTCTGGAAGGGCTGGACGGCAGCGGCAAGGGCACGCAGGCCAGGCTGCTGGCAAAGCACCTGACGGTGACGGATCATCTGGTAAGAGAGATCACCTTCCCGGATTATGACAGTGATTCCAGTGCGCTGGTCAAGATGTATCTGGCCGGGCAGTTCGGCGACAAGCCTGACGATGTCAACGCCTACGCGGCATCCAGCTTTTATGCTGTGGACCGCTATGCGGGGTATAAGTCGGACTGGGGCGAGTTCTATGAGGAAGGCGGCATCCTGATCGCTGACCGCTACACCACCTCCAATGCCGTGCACCAGTGCTCGAAGCTCCCGCCGGAGCAGTGGGACACATTCCTGCAGTGGCTTTTTGACTATGAATACCACCTGCTGGGCCTGCCTGCGCCGGATAAGGTGATCTATCTGCAGGTTGACCCGGCGGTGAGCCAGCGGCTGATGACTGCCCGCTACCATGGCGATGAGACCAGGAAGGATGTCCATGAAAAGGACACCGAATATCTGGCCCGCAGCCGCCGGGCGGCAGAATACTGCGCCGCTCACCTCGGCTGGGATACCGTCCACTGCACGGCAGGGGAGAAGATGCGGAGCATTGAGGATATTCAGGGAGAGGTCAGAACTCTTGCTCTCGCTGTTATTTGAAACAAAAGGAGGCATCCTATATCATGTACCGTTTGATGCAGCCGTCCGATTGGGCGGAGGTGCTGGCCCTGTGGCAGGCCCAGCGCGGCGACACGGAGGAGTTTGTCCGTGGCGCTGTGGAGCGCTTTGCCGGGGTGCAGAATGTCTACGTCGCGGAGGAAAACGACCACATTGAGGCTGTGGCACTGGCTGTGCCGGTGACCCTGCAGGGTCGCCCGGGCAGCTATCTGTTCGGTCTGTGCGGGCAGGGCAGCCTGCTCCTTGCGGGCCTGGTGGATACCCTGTGCGCCCAGCAGAAACTGCGGGGCGCAGGCTTTGTGGTGGCAGTGCCCACCAGCCCGGAACAATCAACGCTGCTGCAGGATAAAGGATTCCAGAAAGCCTTTGCCCTGCGCTGCCTGCCCCGGGAGGTGGAGCGCAACCTGTGGAGCCAGGCAGAATTCGATTCCGTGACGGCAAAAAAACTCTGCGAGCTGCGGGCAAAATACTGGCCCGACACCGTTCAGCTGCCGCCGGAGCAGATGGGGGAAGTTCTGCGGGACCTGTATTCCCGTGGCGCGACCATCGTATCCAGTGAGCAGGGCTACGGCATCTATTTCCGCAGGGAGGATACCCTTTACTTTGTGGAGATGATGGCGGAAAATGACCGTGCTGCCGAGGTGCTGATGGAAGCCGCCCGGGAGAAAGAGGTCATTGTGGAAAAGGCTGTCATCACGGTGGGGGCTGCCCAGAATCTGTTCCTGGGCGAGGGAACCCGGCAGGAGTATGGCCTCATCCGTTTTGAAGGAGAACCTTTTGATGTTTCGGAGAGCTACATGCGCCTGATGATGGATTGAAAGGAACGTGGATATGGCAGAGAAACACCAGAAAAAGAAAAAAGGCAGTGCGCTGAAGATCCTGTTGGTCGTGCTGTTGCTGCTGGTACTGACAGTCGGTGCGGCAGGCGTGTTTGCGTATAACGAGATCAACGGCAATGGAGGAAAGCCCGGTGCAGAGGTGACCGTCAGCATCCCCCAGGGCAGCGGCGTTGCTGCCATCGCAAAGGAGCTGAAGGAGGCTGGAGTGATCCGTTCGGCCTATCTGTTCCGCTGGTATGTGGGGCACAAGGGTGCCGCCGGAAAACTGCAGTATGGTGATTTTACGCTGCAAACCGGCGGATATTCCTACGATGGCCTGATCACAGAGTTGTCTGCGTATGCCAAGGCGGATTCGGTGCGTCTGACCTTCCCGGAGGGAACCACTGCCATTGCCATTGCCCGGAAAATGGAGGAAGCCGGTCTGTGTACTGCCGAGGAGTTTCTGGAAGAAGCCAACACCGGAGATTTCAGTGAGTACACCTTCTGGCAGTATGTCCCGGACGATGCCCCCGACCGCTTTATGAAGTGCGAGGGCTACCTCTTTCCGGACACCTATGAGTTTTTGACGGACGATACCGTGCATCATTATGTTGCAACGTTCTATGCACACTTCGATAAACAGTTCACAGCTGAGATGTACAGGGAACTGGAAAAGCAGGAGCTGACCCTGCCCGAGGTCATTACACTGGCCTCTTTTGTGCAGGAGGAAGCGGGCAACGATCAGGATTCCAATGTGGCGCAGGTGTTCCGCAACCGTCTGGCCGAGGGTTCGCCTTACCCCAAGCTCCAGAGCAACACCTCCAGCTATGTCCAGAGCGATGAGGACAACAACTACCTCTGGAACTGGGTGGCTCCGTATTATGGCGGCTGGGAGGAGATCCCCGAGAACATCCGGAATGCCTACGATACCTACACCTGCACCGGCCTGCCCGCCGGGCCCATCTCGAACCCGGGCCTTGCCGCGATCCAGGCTGCTCTGGCACCTCAGTGTGATGAGGAAGTCAGGGACTGCTATTTCTTTGTTACGGACCTTTCCGGTCACTACTATTACGCCAAGACCTATGCTGAACATCAGGCCAACTGCCGGAAAGCGGCTGAAGTCAATCAGAGTTTGAAGAAGTAAGTCCCTCTCAGTCCGCTATGCTGAAAGCTCTCCCAAGGGGCGAGCCAACTGCGGCTCCGGAGTCAGGTTTGCAGAAACCGATCCGATGAGGCGGCATCGCGTCAGCGTTGACAGAGAGGGTGTTAAAAAGAGAGGACGATTTTATGTTACAGATCCCGGAACTGCTGGCCCCGGCAGGCGACTTGGAACGCCTGCGTTATGCCATCAACTATGGAGCAGACGCTGTTTATTGCAGCCTGCCGGAGTTCGGTATGCGGTCGGCTCCTGCCAATTTTACGCCGGAGCAGCTGGCCGAGGGCGTGATCTATGCCCATGCCCGCGGCCGCAAGGTCTATCTGACCATGAACACGCTGCCCACCAATGAGGAAGCTGACCGCCTGCCCGAAGCCATCAAGGCTGCTGCCACCGCCGGTGTGGATGCCTTTATCGTGGCCGATCTGGGCGTGCTGGAAGCCTGTAAGCAGTTCGCCCCGGAGATCGATGTCCACATGTCCACCCAGACCGGCATCACCAACTGGGCCGCTGCGCGTGCCGCTTACAACATGGGTGCAAAGCGTGTGGTGCTTGCTCGTGAGATGAGCCTGCAGGATATCGCCACCCTGCGCGATAAGACCCCGCCGGAGCTGGAGATCGAGGCGTTTGTCCACGGAGCCATGTGCATGAGCATTTCGGGCCGGTGCCTGCTTTCCAATTACATGGCAGGCCGGGATGCAAACCGGGGCCAGTGCGCCCAGCCCTGCCGCTGGAAGTATTACCTGAGCGAGGAGACCCGCCCGGGCCAGCTGTATGAGATCGGCGAAAATGAGAACGGCAGCTATATCCTCAATGCAAACGATCTGTGCACCGCTCCCTTCATCGACCTCATCTGCAAGGCAGGTGTGGACAGCCTGAAGATCGAGGGCCGCGCCAAGACGTTCTACTATGTCGCCAGCGTCACCGCCGCCTACCGCAAGGCTCTGGATCAGTATCTGGCCGACCCGCTCAACGATAACTTCGAGTTGAGCGATGACGTTCTGGCCGAGCTGACCCGTACCAGCCACCGGCACTACTCCCCGGGCTTCTACTTTGGCCGCGAGCAGGCCCGTCAGGCAACCGACAGCGCTACTTATATCCGTGAGTGGGAGTTTGTGGGCACTGTGGAAAGCTGGGAGAATGGTGTTGCCTCCTGCCAGCAGCGTGGCAAATGGAGCCTTGGGGACACGCTGGAGGTGCTCTGCCCGGATGGCCGCAGCATCCCGCTGCACCCGGAGTGGATCAAAAACGAGGCAGGGGAGAGCGTGGAATCCACCCCCCACGCCATGGAAAAGTACACCATCCCCACCCCGGAGCTGCCCCCCATGAGTCTGCTTCGCCGGAAGGTAGAAACTCTTGACAAATGATTCCAGAAGCAGTAAAATAATAAAGTCAAAATGAACGATGTCCTCTGGCTCTAGTGGTCAGAGGACAGTTGAGGGCTCGTAGCTCAGTTGGGATGAGCGTTCGGTTCGCATCCGAAAGGTCGAGGGTTCGACTCCCTTCGAGTCCATACAGCAGAAAACCGCTCTGTCGCAGCAATACGGCAGGGCGGTTTTCTTGTTCGCAGTTCTATGAGACGGTGAAGATTATTCTGGCTGATCTGGAGCCGGTTCAAAGGTGGAAAATTACTGCTCCTCAAACCTTGAAAGTGCTAGAAATCAAGGATTTATGCGGGTTAATGCCGTGATACATTCGCAATGGCTTGAGGGTTGCGTTTGTTACATCGTTTTGGTATAACAACTCACAACCTCCACGTGACTTCCATTGTCCAAACACAAATCCGCGCCATTTTCGATGATAGGCAGTCGGAATTTGATGGACTTGAGCCACTGGCCGTTGGGCTGACGCTCCGGGTAGATCTGAATTTCGGAAATCAGGTGCTCCATCAGCTTTTTGCGTTCGACAGGATTCATCACATTGTAGAGCTTTTCAAAGCAGACGAGAACCTTGTAAATGTTGTCGCCGGTGATTTTGTCTGCTTCGATGGCCTGTTTCTTGGCACGAGCCGTCACAAGCTGATTCTCGGTACCCTCGATTTTATCGTACATCTTGTAGAGCCGTTCGTCAAGGTCGGATTTGCGCATGATGTAGTGCCGGTCATCCGGGTCAAGGGTGTCGATTTCATCCATGAGTTTGGATTTGACGGAGTAATACTGGCGCAGTTGCTTTTCGGCGGCTGCGATTTCCTGTTCAATGGCAGTGGTGTCTACTTTGCTGTTGATCTTTTCCTGCATCATGGCGGCAAACTTTGGATTGCTGACCAGTTTGATGATAACCTCCACCACGGCGTTGTCCAGAACTTCTTCCTGAATTTGCTTGTTGAAATCGCATTTTTGCCCACGCTGCATCTTGCGATGCTTGCAACTGTAATAAGAGAAAGATTTATAGGGTGTGCCATCTTTCTTTCGTTTGGTGCATTTGTTGCTGTACATTCCAGCACCGCAAATGGGGCACTTGATAAGGGCGGATAATAAATGCGCCTGTTCCGTCTTGCTGCGGTTGACTGGTTCGTATCGTTTAGACTGCGCCAACAGCTTGACCTGTGCGGCGTTCCACAATTCTTCTGATACGATGCCCTTGTGCAGGCCGTCCACCAGCAAATAATTCTCCTGTGGAACCTGATGATATTCGTTCCGGGTGCCGTGGATCTTTTCGAGTTTGCGGCGACCAAAGGCGATTTTTCCGCAGTAGACGGGGTTCTTCAGGATGGCACGAATCAATGTTGCACTGAAAAGGGGAGAGGTGCCATTTTGACGAGCAAGTTTCTGAAAGCCGTGGGTCTCCAGATATTTGGAAAGACCATTTGCACCTGTGTCCGTGTTTACATATTGCTCAAAAATCGTGCGAATGGCAGGGGATTCATCCTCATTGATTTGCAGCACACCGTCAACCAAACGATAGCCATAAGGCGCAAAACCGCCGTTCCAGCGACCTTCCCGTGCCTTCTGAATGCGGCCTTCCATGGTTTGGACACGGATGTTCTCACGTTCGATTTCAGCGACAGCGGACAGAACGGAGATCATCAGTTTGCCAGCGTCTTTAGAAGAATCAATGCCGTCCTCCACGCAAATCAGGTTCACACCAAAATCCTGCATTACCTGCAAGGTAGACAGTACATCGGCAGTATTGCGGCCAAACCGGGAGAGCTTGAACACCAGCACATAGGCAACACCATCCTTGCCGGATTTGATGTCATCCATCATCTTGCAAAAGGAAGCACAGCCTTCAATAGATTTTCCCGATTTGCCTGCATCCTCATATTCGCCAACGATCTGGTAATTGTTGAAGTCTGCATAGGCTTTCATGCGAGCTTTCTGTGCATCCAGCGAATAGTCATCGATTTGCATGGTGGTAGATACACGAGTGTAAATATAAACTTTTGTCTTTCCCTGTGACATAAGAAATCCTCACGGCTACCGTTATTTCTTGTCGATTTTCTGCTCTAAGAACTGGATGGAATCCAGGTAGTCTTGTTCCACGTCGCTGAGCGTTTTAGCCTTGTATTTCCGATATTCAGTGGTGGCTTTGTCCACGGCCTGCTTGTGCGTCACAGTGCCGTTTCCGACAAGCAACTGCTCACCGCTCATTGTCAGAATGCGGTCAAGGTGATTGGCCCAATCCTGCATGGTCATGGGCTGTTCGCGCTCTGCCTGACGCTCTGCGAAATCCAGATAACCGGAAACAAGCTGTCCCATGGCGCGAAGCTCTTTCTCGTTCAGATAGTTTTTGGCAATGGTAGCTTCTCGTAAGGTGGGCTGATTTCCTGCAAAAGTAGTCAGACCCATAAATTCCTTTTCGGCATCTGCACGGTTGTAAATGACCTCGGCGGCAGTCTGACCGTGGATGGCATAATGAATTTTATTCTGGACTTTTTTGAAGAACTGGACGGAGATTTCTGCTTTTGGGTCGTAGTCAATGCTGGTTGCATAGATTTCCAGAACCTGACGATAAAACACTTTTTCGGAAGCACGGATGTCACGGATGCGTTCTAACAGCTCTTTGAAATATCCACCGCCGCCCAGATTTTTCAGGCGTTCGTCATCCAGCGCAAATCCCTTGCGCATATATTCCTTCAGGATGCCAGTTGCCCAGATACGGAACTGTGTGCCTCGTTTGGATTTGACACGATAACCAACAGAAATAATGACGTCAAGATTGTAGAATTCGACCTGATAGGTCTTTCCGTCTGCGGCAGTTGTTGCAAATTTTGCAACAACTGAATCTCGTTCAAGCTCACCCTCTGCAAAAATGTTTTTGATGTGACGGGAAATTGTGGATTTGTCACGTTGGAACAACTCAGCCATCTGGTCAATGGAAAGCCAGACAGTGTCACCGTCAAAGGTAGTATCGATTTTGGTCAGTCCATCTTCCGTGGTGTAAATGAGGATGGAATTTTTAGGAGAGTCATCTGGACGATTCATTTTCGTACCTCGTTCAAAATATGGAACATGGTGAGAGAATCTCACCATGTGTTTGGACAGCAATTACAAGAACATTATATCATGCTGCAAGAAGTTCATCAACAGCAATTTGCCCGGTTTCGATTTCTGGGATTAAAATTTCTGCATATTTTTCGATCATATCGGCCAGAAAGCTCGCCAAGGCACTCCATTCATCAAAGTTGGATGTGCAGGCGGAAACAGGAAAGATATCTTTTTCGCTAGCAGGATATTTTTTCAATAGGCGGCTCTATTTCCTTGTAGCTGGACAGTGTGTACCAGCGATTTTATCAAACTTCCTTTCAAACTCATCCAATCAATTCTTTCAGCCGTTCCAGCTTCTCCTGTGCGGTTTCTTTGCGGAAACTTACGCCAATGCATGAAATCGGAACGCACATTTCTAACAGGCGGTCATAGATTCGGGCATGCGCGGTATCCTGCGGATGCCGGATCTCGTCCAGTGTCAGGTTGGTCGTGACGATCAAAGGCTTTCGGCTGCGGTAGCGACTGTCTACAATGTTGTAGATTTGTTCCAGCGCATACTCTGTGCTGCGCTCCATGCCAAAATCATCAATGATGAGAAGTGGATAGCGGCACAACCTGTCTACCACCTCATTCCGCCCGGAAAAGCTGTTGTTCAGCTCGTTCAGGATGTGTGCGAAGTTCGTCATGCGCACAGGCACTTCCTGAGCTATCGGAGCGTTCGCAATACACCCGGCAAGGAAACTCTTGCCTGTGCCGACACCGCCCCAGAACAGAAGCCCAATGTTCTCTGAGCGCATGGTCTGCCACTGCTCTACATAGCGGTGTGCATGGTGCATCTGTGGGCTGCGTCCGTTGTCGTTTGCAAATGTCCAGTCCAGCAGAGCGGAATCAGAAAAGCCGTCTGCTTTCAGCCGCCGCACAAGGTCGAGGTGTTTCTGCGCCTTAATAGCTGCTTCCTGCTGCTCCCGTTCGGCTTTATGGCAGGCACATTCTACCGGATGCTTGTTCTTCCCCATCAGGACAAGACCCTTGGCAAAGAAGGCTTCTTTTGGGGTTCTGCACTTGCCGCAATAGAGCAGGCCATTCTCACCGGGATAGTCCGCTGCATTTTCGGGAATACTGGAAACGGATTGTTCCAGAACTTTTTTGATCGTCTTTATAGGCTTTCTCCTTCCTTGAAGGTGTAGTCCGGGATGCCCGGCGTCGATTTTCGTTCTGTTTTCTGCCGCTTTGCCCAGATACGCAGGGTGGTAGCATGGTCGGCGTACTTCTTACCTGTGGACTGGATATAAGCTGAAAGCTGTTCGATCAGGCTGTCCAGCCCGAAGAAATCGGCTTTGAGTTGCTTATACTCTTTTTCCGTCAGAAAGACATTGTGATATTCTCCAAAGGTTAAAGGGGCGGCTGTTGTTTTTATCAGGTGGCTATCTTTCAGGTTGTTCTTATAACGTTGGTTAGTGGAACACTTTTGTTCCATGGAAGATATCATTTCTGTTCCATCACATGGAGCAGAATCGTTCCATGCAGAGGAACATTTTTGTTCTGTCGGGACTTTTACAAAGATATTGTTGGGAACAGCAATGTGACCTCTCCTGCGCTCGATCAAATCGGCATCTTCCAGTGAACGCAACGCACGTTTAATGCTCATGGTGCTGCATCGTAGAGCATCGCTCAATGATGAAAGAGGGAAAATCACATAGACGAAGCCGCGCTCATCCATCCAGTTGTTCTTTTGAGAAAGAGTTGCCCGGTCAAGCAGCAGGGTGTAGAGCAACTTCGCTGTGTGGCTCAAGTCGGTATCCAGCAGGAAGCGGGGATAGGGCAGATATTGCGGCAAAGGTGTAGTGACAGTCAGGTAGTTGGAAATAAAATTCACCTCCAGTGTTTTTTCATCAAACAAATTTTGGGAAAGCATTTTACTGGCGGTTGGTAGTCTCCAGAAGATGCTGCCGATGCTGCTCTTTCAGATGCACAATATAGCTTTCTGCCTTTTGCAAAGCCGCAATAACTTTTGCTTCAAGCTCTACATTTGCCAGAAAGTCAGGATAACGAGCAAAACATTGATCGATGCGAAACATAAAACTCTCTGATGCACCGTTGATTTCACTGAACATTCCTTCGGCATCGGCGACATGATCAACCGTTGCCATCTTTTCTCCTAGCTCACGAATGGTCTGGAGTTCGGTGCTGCGCTTTCCCGATGAAATAAAAGGTCGATTCTCCGAGAGTGGATCAGCCGTTTGGATCTTCGATGTGGCAGCAGTAGAAAAATTGTTTTCGGCGACCTTGGAAAGCAATTCTGAATTTTCATAGGTGTCTGCACTATCGTCTGGTTTACCGTTCAGCTTTTCCTCTCGCCACGTTGATACCACGGTGGGCAATGCTTCCGTGGGAGTTCCACGGATAATGGTAGCCTCTCGCTGGGATAGCTTAAGTTTGCCGGATAAGATTTCTTCCTGAATGCCGGGGCAGTATTTTTCCATCAGCTCAACGGTTTTCATGAACTGCTCGGCACGAATTACGAAAGAAGGGCTTACATTATTTTCTTTGGCGATTCGTTCGGTCGCGTTTTCTACCGATGGCAAATTGTCAATTTGACAGTTTGCCACCTGTGTGTACTGATTGCCATGATTTCCCCCACGAGTGGATTTTTCAGAATGATACTGCTTTCCAATCAGAAACTTTTTCTGTTCGGGTGTCAAATTCCGGCGACCCAGCTGATGTTTGCAGATCCATGCAAGAACATCTTCACGGGTTTCGCAGGTGCAGGAGATCGAGCGGGTGGTATAAGGGATTTCTGGGTGCTGCTGGAGAATCTTATAGCGATTGTGGCCATCAACAAGAATGTTGCCCCAGACAATCAGGGGAGACAGGACTTCACCTTCTGAAAGGATGTTTTCTTCCAGTTGCTGAAATTCTTCATCGGTCAATGCAGGAATCTGAGATTGAAATTCGGAGTCGATGATAAATTCAAACTTGTTTTTCCTCATAGGCAAAATCTCCTTTCAAAAATTTATTGGTAGTTCAGCCGTTATCCCCGCATGGATTTCCTGCCCCCTTCCGGCGGCGTCTTCCGGCTCTCCCACTTGGGGGTCATCGCCGGGTATCCCATGCAGACGGTCATTTGGTTCTCAAGGTTCGATGAAGGCTTGTAGAAAGCATATCACAATGAAGCAGAAATTTTTAGGAAGCATTCCTTCCGGCTTTCAGTGGATTTCAGGAGGCTCCCAAGGAGAAACCGGAAGGAATGCTTCCGCTTCTTGGAAAATGCTCTGGGTAAAGCATACCATAAAGTCACTCGATTTTTTAGGACCTATTAGTTCCGCTTTTTACTTTCAAAACCGGAAGTAATAGGTCCGGTTTGATGTAATATTGGATGAATCAACGCTGATTTTTCTGAAACGAATTTTTCTCAAAAAATTTGCTTATTCAGCGACCGTTAAGGTGCGGAACTAGCGCATTCTTGTGCTAATACCTGCTTGCTGTGGATGCAAACGCAAAAACCTCCTGAGCAAAAAAATAACCGTCCGCTTCAAGTTGAACTTGAAAACGGACGGTCCTGATTGCAAAATGATTTTCAATTTTGGAAAGCACGTTGAGAGGTTTCATAGCATCCGCAGGGCAGACGTATATACAACGTCTGCATTTGCAAGCAATATGTCTGTCTATACAAACACCATTTGCGTTGCAAAATGCTTGTTGGGGACACCCAAACCCTTGAACTGCATCCGATGGATGCAGACTTAGCATCTCCAAATGAGAAAGTATATGGTTCCAACACATTGTCAGCCATTGGTAAACAACTTTTCTAGTCAAAAAAGAAAATAGCGATGATTAAAGATGAACATTGCAGAAAAATGTGATACAATAAAAGATGAAAATCCAAACAACAGGAGGAACCCCCTCGTGGCAAATAATGTGAACGTCAAAAAACTGGAAGCTGACCTGTGGGAGTCGGCAGATCTGCTGCGTGCAGGCTCTAAACTCACCTCGAACCAATACTGTATGCCGGTACTGGGACTGATTTTTCTGCGGTATGCGTACAGCCGCTTCAAACTGGTGGAGCGGGAGATCCTGAAAGACCGTCCCATGCGCGGCGGTCGGGTGCTGCCGGTGGAGCAAAGCGACTTTGCCGAAAAGAGCGCACTGTTTCTGCCCAAGGAGGCGCAGTACAATTACTTGGTCAATTTGCCTGCCAACATCCCGGAGCAGGGGCTGACCGGCATCGAGGGCAATCCTCTGAACAGTCTGGGCGAAGTGGTGAACAACGCCATGGAACTGGTGGAGCAGCAGAGCGAGCAGCTGCAGGGCGTTCTGCCGAAGGACTACACCATCTTCTCGGATGAACTGCTGGGGGAACTGCTGCGAATCTTCAACAATGATGCGTTGGACGATGTGGGCGGCGATGTGATCGGCCGTATCTACGAGTACTTTTTGAATAAATTTGCCAAGAATGTGGCACAGGATGACGGCGTGTTCTTTACGCCGAAATCGCTGGTGAAGATGATCGTCAATGTGCTGGAGCCTGCCCACGGTGTTCTGCTGGACCCGGCTTGCGGCAGCGGCGGTATGTTTGTGCAGACCGGCGACTTTGTAAACCATGCGGGCATGATCGCCAACAACACCATGACCTTCTACGGACAGGAAAAGGTGGAGTACAATGCCAAGCTCTGCCTGATGAATATGGCTGTGCATGGCCTGACCGGCGTGATCAAGTCCGGCGATGAAGCCAATACCTTCTATCACGATGCCCACAACCTGAACGGCTGCTGCGACTATGTGATGGCAAATCCGCCGTTTAACGTGGACAAGGTCAAGTCGGAGTCGGCGCAGAGTGCCGGGCGGTTGCCCTTTGGCCTGCCCGGCGTGAACAAGGCCAAGGAAATCGGCAACGCAAACTATCTGTGGGTGTCCTATTTCTACTCCTACCTGAACGAGCATGGCCGTGCGGGTTTTGTGATGGCGTCCTCGGCAACGGATAGTCAGGGCAAAGACAAGGACATCCGTGAAAAGCTCATCCAGACCGGCCATGTGGACGTGATGATGAGCGTGGGCAACAACTTCTTCTACACCAAGAGCCTGCCCTGTTCGCTGTGGTTTTTGGATAAGGGCAAGCCGGAGCATCTGCTGGACACCGTACTGTTCATCGACGCACGCAATTATTATACCGTGGTGGACCGCACTCAGAACGAGTGGAGCGACTGGCAGTTGAAGAACCTCGACGCCATTGTCTGGCTCTATCGCGGTGAAGAGGACAAGTACAAGGGGCTTCTGGCGGAGTATCACGCAGAGCTGGCGGACGACCGCCCCTTTGCAGAGATTCAGGCCGCACTGGAACAAAACGTGCAGGCCAAGCGGGAAGAAGCCAAAGCCGCTGTGGAGGCAGCACCCCGCAAAGAGCGCAAAGCTACGCAGGAAAAGTTCGACAAGGCGCTGGAAGCCCTCAACGAGAAGCTGACCGTTGCCAAGGAGGCCGTCTGGCTCACCGAAAAATTTGGCGAGGGCGTTTATCAGGATATTCCCGGTCTGTGCAAGGTGGCAAGCCAAGACACCATCCTCAACGAGAAAGGCGCATCCCTGACGCCCGGCGCCTATGTGGGCGTTGCACCTGTGGAGGATGACGGTGTGGATTTTGCCCAGCGGATGAAGGAGATCCACAAGGAGCTGCTGGAATTGCAGGCAGAGTCCAACCGCCTGATGGAAACCATCTCGAAGAATCTGGAGGAGATGGGGGTATGAAGTGGGAAAAGGTGAAGCTGGGAAAGTATGTTGAGATTTTATCTGGATTTGCATTCAAGTCGAAAGATTTTTTGAATTGTGGTGTGCCAGTTATTAAAATAAAAAATATTACACAAGAAGGCGTTACATTAGAGGATGTTTCATATGTTTCAAAAGAATTAGCAGACAAAAATGAAAAGTATCATTTGAACTATAATGATATCCTAATTGCATTAACAGGGTCACATATAAATCAAATGTCATCCGTTGTTGGTCGAATTGCGAGGATTAAGTATCACGAAGACTCGTTATTAAATCAACGCGTTGGAAAAGTGTTTGCAAAAGATTCAAAGTTGTGTGATATTGATTATGTGTATTACTTCCTATCGCAAGATTATATAAAAATCAGTCTTGCAAGTAAAGCTGGTGGAGCGGCAAATCAGGCCAATATAAGCCCAAACGATGTAAAAAGCCTGACGGTGAGATGGCCGGATATTGAAACTCAGCATCGAATTGCAGATATTCTTTCTGCGTATGATGACCTGATTGAAAACAAACAAAAACAAATCAAACTACTGGAAGAAGCAGCCCAGCGGCTTTATAAAGAGTGGTTTGTGGATTTGCGCTTTCCGGGGCATGAAAACACAAATATTGTGGATGGTGTGCCAGAGGGGTGGAGCAAAAGCACGGTATCCGAAGTATCTGCTGTCCTGAGAAGAGGAATTTCGCCGAAATATAATGAGAAGGCAAGAGGCATTGTAATCAATCAAAAGTGCATTCGTCAAACGATTGTTTCTTACGATGAGGCGAGAACGCAAGAAAAGAAATATCCAGCTGAGCTTGAAATGATGGAATCGGATATTGTAATTTGCTCAACAGGTGCAGGAACATTAGGTCGTGTTGGACAAATTTTTGAAGCGAAAGGAAATGCAACCTTGGACTCTCATGTGACGCTAATTCGAGCAGATGAAAAAATTGGGCAGCAATCTTTGTTTTGGTCGCTCAAGATGAAGCAGGACTATTTGATGAATGCAGGAAAAGGCTCAACAAATCAGCTTGAATTGAGCAGAGAAACAATTGGAAATTGTAAGATTCTAATACCAGAACGGAAAATAGCAGAGCAAGCGGAGAAAAATTTCGTAGCTATTCATAACAAAATGAAAGAATGCTCGATGCAGATTGCAAGACTTCGAGAGACAAGAGATTTACTGCTGCCAAAGTTGATGAGCGGGGAAGTGGAGGTGTGACATTATGGACATGCCAAAAGAATTTTATGATATGGTGTGTGCTGACATTAAAAGACTAGACAATGTTCGAAATTTAAGTGCAGGAGAGTTATTTGAACTACATCGTCAGATTGATGCAAGGTATCAAGCTTGCATCAACAAGTGGTGTGATGGTTTGTGGTGCTCTACAAATGATGGAACACATATCGCTTATGGACATTTGGCCCAGAATCCTCAAAAGTATGTGTTATCTAATTTGAAGATGATGAAGGCAAAATTGGAAACATATAAGTACCAGATGAATGCGGTACAGTTGCCCAAACCGGAAGTTTCTAATTCGCAGGTCGTCAATGTGACCAACAGCGTGAATGTGAATGTTACGTTTGAGCAGGTACGCAAAGAAGTAGAAGAAATGACTTCACTCACGAATGAACAGACACAGGAAGTGCTGGATAAAATCTCTGAGATTGAAGAAGTGGTAAAGTCCAAAGACAGCAAAAAGTCAAAGTGGGAAAAAGTAAAACCTGTTTTGGCATGGATGGCTGATAAGAGTTGCGATGTAGGAATTGCATTGTTGCCACTACTGTTAAAACTTTAAAGTATAAAGTTATCTGAGAAAGGAAGTGTTTGCATGAAATATAAGTTTAATTTGATGGCAATTATTGCGGGATTGATTTTCTTTGCAATAGGATTGTTTTTAGCATTGATGGACGCTTTCGTATGGGATTCACCAACAGCCATTGTGTCAAATATTGGGTGCTCGCTTCTTGCATCTGCTGTTGTAGCACTTATTACAGCACTTCTTGTCGATCGTAGAAAGGAGAACCCACTGGACGAGTGGAAAATCTCGAAGATTTACAGCACTCGTGCAGAAAAAAATGCGGATTCCGACCCGGAATTAGAGAGAGCAAGATATCAGGTCGATGCAGTAGCTTTTGGCTTGAGTAATTTTAGAAATCAGTATGAAAACAAAGTTGAGAGTTGCTTAAAGAAAGGAGTTAACTTTCGAATCCTGACAATGAATCCTGAAAGCGAATTTGTTGCCGCGAGAGAAAGAGAAGAAAATACTGCACCCAATCAAATAAAAAAATCGATAGAGGACTTGGTTGCGTGGGCAGATAAATTAAATGCGAAAAACTATAAAGGAAAGATAATTGTCAAAGGTTATAATTGTATGACGCTTGACTTTTACTGGCGGGTAGATGGAGAAGTTTTTGTCGGACCGTATTGGTATGGACAACTGAGCAATCAAACGATAACGTATGCATTTGCAGATGGTGGAAAAGGGTTTCAGCAATATTCAAATTATTTTGAAAAACTATGGGACAATAGCACGTTGTCTGCACCATTAACGGAAGTTGAGAAAATTCGAGTGTCCAGAAAGCGAAAGCATTAAAATGAGGTGATCCTATGAGCCGCGAATACTCCGAAAATGTCCTTGTTCAGAACAGCGCAGGCAATCTGCTGCAAAATGTTCTGGGCTGGGAGGTGGTGCTGGCTTACAACTCCGAAAAGCTGGGGCCGGACGGGACGTTAGGCCGCACCAGCTATGGGGAAGTACTGCTGACCCGGTATTTTCGGCAGGCGCTTTTGCGCTTGAATCCGTGGCTCACCCCGAACCAGCTGGACGAGGTGCAGAAGAAATTCACGGCGCACGTTTCTACTGCATCCCTGATGCAGATCAACGAGGAAAAGTATTTTCTGCTGCGGGATGGCATCCCGGTGACGGTCAAGCGGCCGGATGGCCGCACCGAAATCCGAAGCGCGGCGGTGATCGACTTCAAAAACCCGGAAAACAACCACTTCCTTGCCGTAAAAGAGATGAAGATCCACTCGCAGTTGTACCGCCGTAGAACGGACATTGTGGGCTTTGTCAATGGCATTCCACTGCTGTTCATCGAACTGAAAAAGCCCACCGTGGATGTGCAGAACGCCTACATAGACAACTATCGGGATTACCTCGATACCATTCCGCAGTTGTTCTATTACAATGCCTTTCTTATGCTGTCCAATGGATTGGAAGCCAAGGTGGGCACGCTTGGCAGCAAGTACGAGTTTTTCCACGAGTGGAAGCGTCTGAAGGAAAGCGATGCAGGCAGCGTGGAACTGGAAACCATGCTGCGGGGCATCTGCGAGAAAAAGACCTTCCTCGATCTGCTGGAAAACTTCATCCTTTACGACCATTCCGGTGGGCGCACCACCAAGATTCTGGCCCGCAACCACCAGTATCTCGGCGTCAACGAGGCCGTCAGTGCTTACGAGAACCGCAAGCTGAAAGACGGCAGGCTGGGTGTGTTCTGGCACACGCAGGGGTCAGGCAAAAGCTACTCCATGGTCTTTCTGGCGCAGAAGATCCGGCGCAAGTTTGCAGGCTCGCCCACCATTGTGGTACTGACCGACCGTGACGAGCTGAACCGGCAGATCAGCGATACTTTTGAAAACTGCGGTCTGCTGGGCAAAACTAAGGCTTCGCAGTTTATTGCATCCAGCGGTACAGACCTTGTAAAAAAGCTGCAGGGCAACCCCAGCTTTGTGTTTACCCTGATCCAGAAGTTCAATCTGCCCAAGGAGCCGCCCATCTACCCGGATCACGACATTCTGATTTTGTCGGATGAAGCCCATCGCAGCCAGTACGGCATTTTTGCAGACAACATGATGCACCTGCTGCCCACGGCGTCCCGCATCGGCTTTACCGGTACGCCGCTGCTAGCGGATGACCATATCACCGAGCGCACCTTTGGCGGGTATCTGTCGGTGTATGACTTCAAGCGGGCGGTGGAGGACGGCGCAACGGTGCCGCTGTATTATGAAAACCGTGCGGATAAGATCGCCCAGTTGGACAAGCCGGAGATCACCGGGCGGATTCTGGATGCCATTGAAGCAGCCGACCTTGATCCCTCGCAGGAGGAAAAGCTGGAACGAGAATTTGCCAAGGAGATCCATATTCTCACTGCAGATGAACGGCTGCGCTCCATTGCAAAGGACTTTGTGGAGCACTACTCTGACCTTTGGACCAGCGGCAAGGCGATGTTCGTCTGCCTGAATAAGGTCACCTGTGTGCGGATGTACAACTATGTGCAGGAATACTGGCGGGCAAAGATCAGGGAACTGGAAGCCCGGCAGGGCACAGTGACCCAGCAGGAAGCACAGGAGCTTGCCCGTAAACTGGCATGGATGAAAGAAACCGAAATGGCAGTGGTGATCAGTCAGGAGCAGAACGAGGTGCAAACCTTCAAAAAGTGGGGGCTGGATATTCTGCCGCACCGTGCCAAAATGGAAAAGCGGGAGCTGGATAAAGAATTCAAGGACAGCAAGAATCCGTTCCGGGTGGTGTTCGTCTGTGCCATGTGGCTGACGGGCTTTGATGTAAAGTGTCTGTCCTGTCTGTATCTGGACAAGCCGTTGAAAGCCCATACCCTGATGCAGACTATTGCTCGTGCAAACCGTGTTTCGGAGGGCAAGAGCAACGGCCTGATCGTGGACTATATTGGTATCGTAAAGGCGCTGCGCAAGGCTCTGGCAGATTATACGGTCAGCAAGAACAGCCCGGCGGGCATTGACCCAACGGTGGACAAAACGGAGCTGATTCAGCATATCCGTACGGTCATCGGAGAAACGGACGGTTTTCTGGCAGAACACGGGTTCCGGCTGCAGGAATTGGTGGACGCACAGGACTTTGAAAAGATGAACCTAGTACAGGATGCAGTCAACGCGATGTGCGAGACGTTGGAAACCAAGAAAACCTTCCAGACCTATGCGTCTGAACTGGCGCGGCTGTTCCGTTACGCAGACCGTGACGATGTGGACGATACCGTGCGCGCCCGGAAAAACGCAATTCTCGCCATCTACGAGGGCTTGCAGCAGAAGCGGAAACACGCGGACAATACCGACCTGATGGTGCAGATCAACGGCATCGTCAACGAGTACATTCATGTGGAAAAACCTGACCGGGAGGCTGCACCATCCCTGCAGTTTGACATCAGCAAAATTGATTTTGACCTGCTGAGCCGGGAGTTTGCCCACACCCGGCGGAAGAATCTCTTGCTGCGCGATCTGGATGAACTGGTGAATCAGCAATTGGCGAAAATGCTGTTTGCAAACCCGCAGCGCATTGATTATTATGACCGCTATCAGGAGATCATCGATGCCTATAATGCAGAGCAGAACCGGGCAACCATTGAGAAAACCTTTATGGATCTGATGGAGCTTGCAAGTTCACTGGACACGGAGCAGCAGCGCTATGTGCGTGAGGGCTTTTCCAGTGACGAGGAACTTTCAGTGTACGATTTGCTGTTTTCGGAGAACCTCACGAAGCAGGAAATTGAAACGATCAAGGAGGTGTCTGTGGACTTGTTGACAAAAATCAAACAGCAGATTGCCAAACTCGACCATTGGACGGACAAGCAGGAAACTAAGGCGATTGTGGATAACCTGATTCGCAATACCCTTTGGCAAGAACTTCCCAATAGCTATGATGTAAGCGATATCCAGACCTACCAGAAGAAAATCTACGAGTATGTATATATGCGCTACCCGGAAGTAGCATAACGCAAAAATCACCCCAGAGAGAACGCACAAGAGGCTATTCTCTCTGGGGTGATTGCGTATCAAATCATCTTAAAATGCTTCAACGCTTCCACGATCGCATCCTCTTTTTCCTTCGGACACTTGGGCTGCTTGGCGTTTTCAGATTTAGGCTTATTGTAATTCTCCCGCTCGATGATGCCGTACTTCTGCTTCACCTGTGCGATATAGAGATTAGAAACCTTGAGTTGATAGTGCTCCCACACATAATCCCGAATCTCATTGTAAGTCGCCTTGCTCTCCGCAGCCGTTAAATCCAGTTCATCCATGCTTAGATCAATCTCGATATGTTGCTTTGCGTGAAGTTTGGACAAAAGACATACCGTCTCGCAATGTGTCGTTATTGTGGGTAATCATCACAACAGTCTGCCGGAACTCCGCACTTGTGCGCTTGATAAGCCCCAGCACCTCGGCGCTGGTCTTGCTGTCAAGGTTGCCGGTCGGCTCGTCGGCCAGCACGATAGCCGGTTTGGTAATCAAGGCGCGGGCGATAGCCACACGCTGCTGCTGTCCGCCGGAAAGATTGTTCGGCATATTTTTCAGTTTATCTTCCAGCCCCAGCAGGTGAACGATCTCGTCCAAAAACTTCTGATCCACCGTGTCCCCGTCCAGCTCCACCGGCAGGACGATGTTCTCATACACATTCAGGATGGGAACAAGGTTATAGTTCTGGAAGATAAAGCCGATGTTGCGGCGGCGAAAGATGGTAAGCTGTTCGTCGTTCATCTTCGACAGTTCTTTGTCCCGGACAATCACATTGCCGGAAGTAGGGGTGTCCAGCCCGCCCATCATGTGAAGCAGGGTAGACTTGCCGCTGCCGGAGGTTCCCACAACGGCCACAAATTCGCCGTCCTCCACGGAGAAGTTCACACCGTCAAGGGCGCGGGTGATGTTCGGCTCTGTGCCGTAATACTTTTTCAGATCAATCGCCTGTAAAACGCTCATACTCAAAACTCCTTTCAAGGCTTTCTGCCTGTTGATAAGGGTATTGTAAAACCCAAATGTCCGCGAAATGTTACAGCGGCCAAAAAATTTCATTGAAAAACAGGCTGAATTGTTACAAAGCTCGGACATTTCAAAAATTTTTTGAGAAATGGCGAAAAAAGCGGGGCAGCACACGCCGCCCCGCCGATCCCATACGGTTATTCCATCGCCCGCATTTGTTCGATCAGGGATTGCTTTTTCTGTCTGCGGATTGTCCATACAGACAAGATCAGTTCCATTCCGAACAATACCAGAATGAACAGTCCCATTTCCAAAACCGGGAATTTGTAAGGCACTACATTTCCGGCAAAAGCTCCTATACTCATTTTTCTGCAAGCAAAGATGGAAGCCGGAAGCCCAACGATCAGCGTCGCCAATGTTGCAAAGAGCGCATAGCACAGCCCCTCACAGATGTTCATTTCACATAGCTGTTTTTGTGTTAGGCCGATAGAACGCAGAATACTGTTTTCCTGCTTTCGGGCTATCTGGTTAGAGAGTGTCGTATTGATAAGGTTGATAACGCCAAAGAGAAATACCAACCATGAAAGTATCTCCATACTGCCAAACGCAAAAGAATTTGTCATTTCTTCATATTCAATCACTGTATTGATTTCATCTAAGGCAATATTACTATGGCTGGCAACAATATTTTTCAATTCAGCTCCCACATAGTCCGTTTTTTTCGGATCGTTTACAATGCTCCATGAATAGTCGAAAGAAGCGATTTCCGGGTGCAGTTCATGGAACAATGCTTCTGGTGCGAAAAAGAGTACTCCATCGAGGGCCAGTTTTCCATGCCCGGAAGGCGTCTTGTTGGAATCAAACAATCCTGATACAGTGACGGAAACAGGCGGTTGCCCCTCTCCAAAATAAAAGTCAACTGTTGAACCAACACCCATATCCTCATTCTGCTTTAGCACATTATAGTCAATTACAATACTACGGGAATCTTTTGGCATCGTTCCTGCTGTCAGAGCCGCTTCAACTGTTGCATAATTCTGGTCGGTCAGCATATCACACATACCACCGCTTTGGTAAATGTCCGTCTTAAGGGTTGCATAGAGAGATTGTCTGCTTGGAATTATATCTGTAACACCATCAATAGATAAGATTTCCTGTTTTAATTCTTCATTCAACGGATTTCCCGCTGCCATAACCTTTTCTTCTGTCATTTCAGAATCCAAATAAATTTTATAGTCGCCGTCCGGGAAAAACCGTCTTGCAAGCGCCTCTGGAGAACGCAGCAAAACAATGGAGGATACCACAAGCAGAATAATTCCGCCCAAACTCAATGAGGCTACAATAGCAACGGTCTTTTTTCGGTCACGCTTAAAATTCGCAATTCCCATTGAAACAGGATTGAGCTTGATATTCTTTTTTCGGCTTCGGATGTCCTTTTGTGCCGGGGTAAAACGGACGGCTTCAATCGGGGAAATCCCTGCCGCAATTTTTATCGGCTTACGGATGGAAACAGATACCATGATCCAACTGCTTATGAGTGTCAAAATAATCGTTGCCACATAGGAAACAGCATTAAATCCCTTGGGAAACAAAAGAAAACCGCCGCATACGCCCAGCACTGTACCAATCAAAATTCCGATACTGCCAAGTTTGCGTCCCTCCCGCTTTACAATCCGCTTGATTTGCTTTGGCGTTGCACCAATCGTCCGAAGCTGCCCGTAGCTCTTGATTTTGTCATTGATGGAGATACGGAAGATACTCTGGATCACAATGTAGCCGCCAATCAGAACAATGGCAATCACGCCAGCCATCAGTGCAAGATCAAAGGATTTAGAGACATAAGCAAAATATTTGCTGTTCATTTTGGGCATAGGAAGCTGATATTCCTCTGTAATCTCCCTGCAATAAGAGGTCATCAGTTCTTCGTCCAACTTGACTCCGTTTTTGAAATGAGCATAGGCGCGATAGCCAGCCGGATCAAACCTATTCCATTCGGTCAGTGCAGCTTTGGAAAGAATGATCGCGCAGGTATTTGCTTCTTTCTCATTTACGCTGTCCATAATGCCGGTAACGACATAATCACCATGAAAACTTTCGGTATCTAAGGTCACAGTGTCCCCGATTTTAGCGTTATTTCCATAGGTGGAAAGAAAGTATTCGCTTACGACAACTTCATTTGCCTTTTCAGGAACCCGACCCTCTAACAGATTCATTTGTGCCTTGGCAATCTCCATCATTTGCGCGTCGCAATACACATAGGACGCATGATAGCCCTGTTCCGAAAGTTCCTCACCCAGCATATAGTAGCCGCCTACACGCTCAAACTCCGGCACTCCTTTTAAGTTTTCAATATCGTTTTCCTCTACACCTCGCCAGACCGCCTCATAAGTATCGAGAACCTGATTGCGCTGCATTTGTGTCAGGGAAGTAGACACTATTCCTGTAAAGCAGATCAGAAACGCCGCCAGCGCAACGGCAATCACCACCATCAGATTCCGGCGCTTCTCGCTTTGCAAACTTTTCTTTGCCAGCTTCTTTGTAATGGCGCTGGTATCATTCTCAAAAGGCCATGTCATAGCCTGCCACCTCCTTACTCCACAATCTTTCCGTCCTCAATGCGGACAATCCGATCTGCAAGGCGGGCTATGTCGTCATTGTGGGTAATCATCACAACAGTTTGCCGGAACTCCGCACTGGTGCGCTTGATAAGCCCCAGCACCTCGGCGCTGGTCTTGCTGTCAAGGTTGCCGGTCGGCTCGTCGGCCAGCACGAT